>Ga0105051_10000213_pt1 | contig 75518 bp, 68 predicted proteins | sample FRY02_FD_78383 | JGI IMG/M metagenome (GOLD analysis project Ga0105051, IMG submission 78383) | Freshwater microbial communities from Lake Fryxell liftoff mats and glacier meltwater in Antarctica - FRY-02 (megahit assembly) | ecosystem: Environmental > Aquatic > Freshwater > Ice > Glacier... | reverse complement strand
TGTCTATTTCTTTTGTGTAATTAGCACTAAATTCAATGTTATTTGAGGTGCCATTAAAATTACTTGAATCAGTCATTTTTCGACTATTAATTTCGCTCACCGCATTCTCTATTTTAGAAGAATTGATGGAACTGAATTTGTTTTGAGCAACAAAAGCATTAAAAGACAGTTTTCTTTTTCTAGAAAACTCATTGAAATAAGTAGCCCCACCGCTTAATTTGTTATTAATATTCCCCCTATCCGAAGAAAAATCTTGGAAATAATAGTTTGTGTTGTTCACCTGATTTTTATTCACACTCTGTGCCCTATGCCAATTATCGAAGCCAAAATCAAAGCCAGTTTCGTTGGTATTGTTTCCATTCAATATCACAGAAAACTTTCTGTCGTTCTTAAAATTATTGAGCCTCAACCCTGCTTCATAACGCTCCTTTGTGCCATATCCTGCCATCACATCGCCAAATGTTCCGTTCTTTTTTCCCTTTTTTAGCTTTAGATTGATAACGCTAGTTTGTCCTTTGTCAGATTGGTTGCCGCCCGTTTCTTTGTTTTCTTCATAAACCTGCACCGTTTCTATCATGTCTGCATTCAGGTTCTTGGAAACCAAGCCAGGATTGTTTCCAAAAAAATCGGATCCATCTACCATTATTTTTGTAACCTCATTGCCATTTACCTTAATCTCGCCTTTAACAGAAATTTCGAAACCAGGTATTTTTTTAAATAGCTGCGCAACATCGCTGCCTGGCAACACTTTAAATTTATTGGCATTAATTTCGATGGTGTCGCCCCTCATCCGAATGGCAGCCCCCGAAACTTTAACAGAAGAATACTCAACAGCACTTGCCACCAATCGCATGTTGCCATAGTCTGCATGAGACCAATTCTCTTCAGGCGCTTGTTTTTTCGCAATTTCATCAAAGCCAAGCACGCTGACAATCAGAATCAAAGAGTCCTTATTTGAGGTTGTTAAAGAAAAATTGCCCAGCTTTGTGGTGAAAGCAAAGTTTAAAAGAGAGGTATCAACCGCTCGATATAAACACACAGAAACATCGCCCATGGGCAGACTGTTGCTAGCATTAATAACCTTTCCTTTAAAAGTTCTTACCGTTTGGGCATTGCCACCCAAAGCTAAAGTAAGAAGCATTACAAAAACAATCCATTTCATCAAACAAAAGTATTTAGAATAATTGAAACAAAAAAGCTATTGTCCGAAAAAATATTCTTTGGCAAACTTTTCAAACCTGCCAGCTTTATTAAATTTCTCTTTGTGCAAAGGCAGTTCAGCTATGTTTCCTCCAAAAATAGAGGCCAGTTTATTTGCTTTTTTTTCTGCATTCAGAAACTCTCTAGCCTCCAAAACATGCTGTTTTAGATCTATCTCGTAAGGCAAAAACTGATTTATTATGTGCAAACCATAGTTCTCCAAAATATGCGAAGGATAGTTTTCTAAACCATGAACAAAAGGGAATAAAAAATATTGCAGTGTGTCTAATTTCATCCTATTCTCAGGATAATAATCTAGCGCGTGCATAGGACAAACAGGGGGCAGTTTAAAATTAAGCAAATGAAACAAGCCGCGGTGATTGATTCTTTCTAAAAGATGGCTTTTGCTCAAATCATATATCATCAATACAATTTCGGGTTTAAAACCGTGCATTTTGCCTGGGCGTGCTAGCATTTCTGCCGAATAGCTCAACAAACCCGTTTCATAAATACTATATAATGTTTTTGCTAAATTCAGCTCAGCTTGGGAAGCCAAAATTGTATCAATGCCCGCACAAACAATTATTTTCTTTGCATTGCTCGCTTGTTGCCATTCATTTTGAGAATAAAAAGGGGTGTAAAAATTGCCAGTATTGGCGACAATAAATTTAGCATCCATTACCACAATTTCAGGGCTCTCTGTTTCTTCAGCCGACTCTATATTGAGTATAGAAATAAGATTGTTAACGCCAATATGGTTCAAAAAACTTACCTTTTCGACACTTTTTAGTTGTGTATTTAAAAAATCAACCACACTCTTTTCATCATGACACCAAGTAACTTTACTATCCGTTTTCTTTAAGTTTGTATCAAACTCAAACAACAGTTTGTCTAGATTTTCTGTGGCTTTCAATCTAGCATAAGTCAATCGTTTTTTAAGCAAATTGATATCCGTAAAGCTTTTTAGGCTCTCCTTCAAATCTTGATTATACTTTTCGTTTTGCTCTAAAAAATTCATTATTAATTGTTCTTAAAAAATCAAATTGTCTATCAACCGCACCTTTTCTATCGTTAAGGCCGCAACAACAACATTGCTGCCAGGCGTTTGCCACTCATTTACTTTTTGCAAATTTTGGCTATTGGCCATATCAAAATACTCGATGCCATCAACTTTTTTAATCAAATATTTTTTTGCAGTATTTAAGGTATCCGCCATTGGCAAATTATTTATAAAACCATTCTCTAACATTCTTATTGCTAAATAAATATGAGCTGCCCTTTCCTTCCCCTTTTCGCTCAGCCTTGCATTTCGCGAACTCATGGCTAGCCCAGAAGGCTCTCTCACGGTTTGACAAAAATGTAAATTCAGGTTTTCAAAATAAGTTTCTTTCAACTTTTGAATTACCATACATTGCTGATAATCTTTCAAGCCAAAATAAGCATTTTGCGGCCCAACAAGTTGAAACAACCTATACACAACCGCAACAACACCACTAAAATGACCTGGTCTATGTGGCCCTTCAAAAACACTGTCTAAATCGTGAATATCCAACGCTATGTTCTGATAATCGGCATTATATATTTCATCCACACTTGGAATAAACAAAACATTGCAATGATTTTGCGCTAGCAAATTGGCATCCTCTTGCACTTTTTGTGGATATTTATTAAAATCCTCTTGGTTATTAAACTGTTTTGGATTAACAAAAACAGAAACAATTGTACAAAAATTATTGGCAATACTCTGCTTCATCAAAGCAATGTGTCCGCCATGCAGAGCGCCCATTGTAGGCACAAAACCAATGCTTTTATCATCGGGATTAACGGCTATCAAAGCAGCCCTCAATTCATTGTTTGTTTTTGCAATTAACATTTATTCAAATACAACTTGCAAAATAAAGGAAATGTTAATAGATTTTTAAATTAAAATATCCGCAACTTATAACAATTGTTTTATTGCCAACCGCCACCAACCGCACGATAAACTGAAATTTTTGCCAATAGTTGTTGCATTTTAATCGCCATCAAATCTAGCATCTAGCGCATCCCTTTGAGTGAACAAAACATCCATATAATCTGCCCTTGCCGACTTAAACAACATAATAGAAACATCAATAGAATTAGTTAATGCTTGTACCTGTTGGTTCTTAAAATCAAAACTTTTTCTCAAATTGCTTATTTTAGACAATTGATTCGCCACTTCAATGTGCGCATTTAAGATTGTTTTCTCATAAGAATAAATGGCTTGAATTTGTTTTGAGTTTGCAGAATTATAAGCAGCTTTTATTGCATTTCTATTAATGAGGGGGGCAACCATATCGCCTACGAAATTAAACAAAAGCGACTCTGATGTTTTAATAAAATAAGCAGGATTAAAAGCATTCAACCCAACCTTTATTTGATTGGAAACTGAAATTGTTTTGAAAGAAAAATTTCTTGAAATAGACACTTGATGCATTTGTTTGTAAAAAACGATTGCAAAATCAGTGATAAGTTTGAATAAACAAATATTTTCTTATTAAAATTTACTTTTAAGTTTCTTTTTGAATGAGACTTGAAAAAAGCGTTAAAGCGTTTTTATTTCAATTTTATACCCAAGGTTAACTCTAAAGTATGAGACTTGTACCAATCTGAAAAACTATAATCATAATCCCGCAAATAATATCCACTTGTATAATATCTTGCTTTGTTATACCGATATGACAATGCCAAATGGACTGATTTGTTTTTAATCTTAAACTCATTGCCCACCCCAATTCTTAAAAACATGGGTTTAAGTATGTTTGGTTCCATTCTTGGATAATCAGATATTACATCAAAAAACTGAGGGGTTCTTATATGGGTACCCAAATCTGTAAAAAGCATTAAGCCTTTATTAGGCAATGGTTTAATAGAAAACCGCAGAAAAACAGGAATGTAAACATAACTACTAAACTCATTAAAATAATGGTCCTTGATTCGGGTTAATCCTATTCCTAAACCTACAAACTTGTTGTTATTGAAAGACACGCCATTAATGGTTCGGACACCTAAGCTAGAGTATCTTCTTGTTGAATAGGTGCCCGAAAACTCTAACAGACTTTGAAATTTTGCTGGTTTAAAATGGCGGCTATAAAAGCTTGAATCCTTTTGGTTTTCTTTTAATTCAGCAAATGTATTTTTTGTTGTCATTAAACTAAAAACCATTAAAACAGAGAGCTTTAAAATCTTATCCATATATTATTTGATGTATTAGCGTTGAATTTATATTTCCTATTATCAGGTTTTTTTGTTGCCCTGTCTATTAAATTCAAATAAACTGTAATATATGAATCGCTTGGGGCTGTTATCATATACCGACTGTTTGAAAACTGAGCGAAAGAATCAATTGGATAACTTATGCCAGCGTAATCTCTAGATAAATTATTTATAGCTAACATGTATCTAGGCAAATATTTGCCCGCTGAATCCTCTAAATTTACATATTTCCTCCATTTAGGGGCTACTCTATATTTAACATTATTTACAAACCCAGCAGTTATTTCTTGAGGCTCCCACAGCGGCACAATCCACAAATTTTCTTCTACTTCTATTTTATAAAACTCCTTTTTCTTGGGTTTCAAAAGCTTCACAGAGGTAGAAAGATTGCCAAACGAATCTGTATAAATCGTTTTCACAACATGTCGATACACCTTGTTCATATCAATAAAACTTTTTGTTATTAAAACCGCTGTTGGCGCAGCTTTTAAAGTAGGAATGCCAGAATCTAAAGAGAAATTTATTTGTGTATTAAACTCTTCCCTTTTGCATCCGTTAAAAATAACGACCATTAAAATCAGACTTAAAATCAATTTCATAATGTGCAAATATATTTAATTGTTTGATTTTTCAATAAATTATTTTTTATATGGTGGTTTTTGAATTTTCGCATCCGTAGGGGCAGGGGCTTGCCCCTGCCATTTTTTTCGTGCGTCATTCTAAGTTAATTTGAATTTTAAAACGCTTTGTCAAAATAAAAAAAAACAATAAACAATTATATCAATATCTAAAATAGATAAATCTTAATTTTTAATAGATAATTTTTTTGCCAGTAAAATTCCGTTTTTTTTTAAAAATAAATACAATCCCATTAAAATAAAATACAAAAGAAACAAAAATTGTATTCATTCTACAAAAAAAATGCTGTATTCTATTAAAATAAAATTAAATCTTATAATGCATAATAATTATTCTATAAAAAAATATATGTATTCCATCTTCCTAAAAAGCCCTCCGCCTTACAAAACACTAAATTTCAAGAACACAATGCTAGATTTCAAAAATAAACAAGATTTTTCTTGCAAATTAAAAAACCACTCTTTATTTTTGTAATTCTGTTTGACAAAAACAAACAATCAACAAACAAAAAATTAAAACTCAAAAAAAAAAAATTATTATGAAAGTAAAAGTAAGAAAAAGAATCTACAAAATGAAAGATGCCGACCTTGTTCAATTCGCTGACGACATTGTTGATATTGCAGAAAGAGACGAAACAGAGTTGCTAAACTATGGCGTTACTGCCGCAACGGTTACGGCCGTAACAACCGCTCGAACGGCTTTTGTAAACTTTAATGGCGATATTATTTTCTTAGGTGCAGTGATGCTTTCTACGGAAGTAAAAAATGCTAGCCGCTTAGAAATTTTGAAAGAATTAAAACAAATTAGCGGTAGAGCAAGAATAAAATTTGGCCAAGAAAGTGCAAAATTCAGAACATTTGAAACCAAAGACATCAACAATCAGCCTGACAACGAACTTGTTAGAATTGCAAGAAGCGCAAAAACAGCAGCCGAAGCATTGCTTGCAGAACTAACTGGTGCTGGACTAACGCAAGGTATGATTGATAATTTGGAAACTTTAAACAATGCATTTGACATTCAAATAGACCTAAAAAGAAATAAAATTAGAGCCCGAGACACCGCCACAGACGAGCGCATTAAGCTTGGCAACGAACTATACACCTTGGTAGCAGGCATTTGCGAAAACGGAAAACTATGTTGGGAGGCTGAAAACGAAGCGAAATACAACGACTATGTAATATATAAAAACGCAGGCACAACGCCTCCGCAGTTTGAAACCGAAGGCACTGTTTCGGCAAACAGCGGCACCAGCACTACGGTTTCGGGCATTTCTAGCACTACAAATATTACCCTGAAAAACACAGGCGATGCCCCGTTGCAGTTCTTTTTTGCAGAAGACCCAACCGATATTGCCGCTCCAATCTCTATTCCTGTTGCGCCACAAACCCAAATAACGCTAACCGCTAACCTTATTGGCTTTAATGAAGACACAGATTTTACAAGGCTAAATGTTTATAATCCTTCGCCTTTAGAGGGCAGTTTCTCTATCCTTTGGGATTAGGGAAAGCGGATAATGGTTTAATTGTTAATGGGTTAATGGTTAATGGTTTAATTGTTAACTTACAACTTACAAATAAATTCCTCTTTTTTCTTACCTTTGCCATCTTTAAAATTTTAAGATGTATCCTACACTCAAACAAGTAAATTGGCCAGAAATAGAAAAAGAAATGCTTGCTTTTTGGCAAACAGACCAAACTTTTGAAAAAAGCATTAGCAGCAGAGCCAACGAAAAGCCGTTTATTTTTTTTGAAGGCCCTCCCAGTGCCAATGGCATGCCGGGCATTCACCATGTGATGGCTAGGGCCATCAAAGATGTTTTTTGCAGATATAAAACTTTGAATGGGTTTTTGGTGAACAGAAAAGGCGGTTGGGACACGCATGGTTTGCCTATCGAGCTGCAAGTGGAAAAGCGCTTGGGTATTACAAAAGAAGCCATCGGAAAAACCATTTCTGTTGCAGATTATAATGCAGAATGCAGAAAAGATGTCATGACTTTCAAGGACAAATGGGACGATTTAACCGTGAAAATGGGCTATTGGGTGGACCTCGAAAATCCTTACATTACCTACGAAAACGACTATATAGAAACGCTTTGGTATTTGCTTAAAGAGCTTTACAAAAAAGGATACTTATACAAAGGACACACCATTCAACCATATAGCCCAGCGGCCGGAACGGGGCTTTCTTCTCACGAGCTGAACCAAACAGGCACCTACAAAGATGTAACAGACACTACAATAGTTGCGCAGTTTTTGGTTCAAAAAGAAAGCAATTCGTTGTTCAATAACCTGGATGCAGAGGTGTTTCTTTTGGCTTGGACAACAACGCCATGGACCCTGCCAAGCAACACTGCGCTCACCGTTGGGGCAAAAATAGATTACGCTTTGGTTAAAACTTTTAACCAATACACTTTTCAGCCCGCTTATGTTGTTTTAGCCGAAAAATTAATTGGCAAACAGTTTGCCAAAAAATTTATTGAAAGCAATGATGCCACAGTTTTTGAGCAATATAACAAAGACAGTAAAGAAATTCCTTACCAGGTAATAAAAACCTTTAAAGGTGCAGAGATTGTAGGCACAAAATATGAGCAGTTGTTTAAATGGCGATTGCCACACGAAAATGCATCGCAAGCTTTTAGGGTGATTGAAGGCGATTTTGTTACCACAGAAGACGGCACCGGTATTGTGCACACTGCTCCCACTTTTGGGGCAGACGATGCGCGTGTTGCAAAGCAACATGGCGTGCCGCCCTTGTTGGTTTTAGACGAAAACAACAAAGCCGTGCCTTTGGTAAACCTTCAAGGAAAATTTATAGAAAGCATCAACAATTCATTTGCAGGCAAATTTGTAAAAAATGAATACTACCCTGCTGAGACAGCACCCGAAAAATCTGTGGATGTAGAGTTAGCCATTTTGTTAAAGGAAGAAAACAGAGCTTTTAAGGTAGAAAAATACATACACAACTATCCGCATTGTTGGCGAACAGACAAACCAATTTTATACTATCCATTAGAAAGTTGGTTTATAAAAACAACCGCAGCCAAAGAAAGATTGGTGGCCCTGAACAAAACCATCAACTGGAAACCAGCCTCCACAGGCGAAGGCAGATTTGGCAATTGGTTAGAAAACCTAGTGGATTGGAACCTAAGCAGAAGCCGTTATTGGGGCACACCGCTCCCAATATGGCGCACGGAAAACGGCAGCGAAGAAATTTGTATCGGCACAATTGAAGAGCTAAAACAAGAGGTTTTAAAAGCAAACAAAGCCCTGAACCTGACCCAAGCAATCAACGATGACAACATCGATTTGCACAAACCATTTGTTGATGCCATAACACTTGTTTCTCCATCTGGCCAACCCATGAAAAGAGAGTCCGATTTGATAGATGTTTGGTTTGATAGTGGCGCCATGCCCTATGCCCAATGGGGACTAAAAAATAAAGACCAATGGGCGGCAAACATGAAAGCCGATTTCATAGCCGAAGGGGTTGACCAAACAAGGGGATGGTTTTTTACGCTTCATGCTTTGTCAACACTTTTGTTTGATGATGTGGCGTATAAAAATGTAATAGCCAACGGTTTGGTTTTAGACAAAAAGGGAAACAAAATGAGCAAAAGCTTAGGCAATGGTATCGATCCTTTTGGCATCATTTCTCAATATGGAGCTGATGCCACAAGATGGTATATGATAACCAATAGCGACCCTTGGGACAATCTGAAGTTTGACACCGAGGGCGTTGCAGAAACCCAAAGAAAGTTTTTTGGCACGCTATACAATACCTATTCCTTTTTTGCAATTTATGCAAATATAGATAATTATACATTTGAAGAATCTGCGTCTAACAATCTTCAAAACCTAACCGAGCTAGACGAATGGATTTTATCAAAACTAAACTCTTTGATAGCCACCGTGGCCGAAAACATGGATGCCTACGACCCAACACCAGCAGCCCGCGCCATCGAAACATTTGTATGTGATGATTTAAGCAATTGGTTTGTTCGTTTGTCGAGAAGAAGATTTTGGAAAGGAGAAATGAATGCAGATAAAAAAGCAGCCTACGATGTGTTGTTTAAATGTATCAGAACCACTACCCAATTAATGAGTCCGTTTGCACCGTTCTTTTCCGATTGGTTGTTTCAAAATTTGAATAAAACCAAAGGGTCTGTGCATTTGTCTAGTTTTCCAACCTTGGATGAAAAAAGCATTGACAAAGAATTAGAAAACACCATGCAAATAGCCCAAGACTTGAGCAGTATGGTGTTGAGTTTGCGTAAAAAGAACAATTTGAAAGTAAGACAACCACTTCAAAAAATATTAGTGCCTGTTTTAGATTCAGATTTCCAAAAACAGTTAGAGCATATTAAGAACTTAGTGCTCTCTGAGGTAAATGTTAAAGAGATGGAATATTTAACAGCCGACAATGAAATATTAGTTAAAACGATTAAACCAAACTTTAAAGCCTTGGGGCCAAAAATAGGCAGCCGCATGAAAGCTTTAGCAGAAGCGATAAGCAAAATTGCCGCTGAACAAATTTTAGAATTAGAGAAAAAAGGAAGTTTAAAAATCCCATTGGGCGATTCAGATTTTGACTTACAACTAAGTGATGTTGAGGTACTTTCTAAAGATATTCCGGGATGGTTAGTAAGCAGTTATGGCAAATTGACTGTTGCATTGGATGTAACTATTTCGCAAGAGCTAAAAGAAGAAGGCTTGGCCAGAGAATTTATCAATAGAGTGCAAAACCTAAGAAAAGAAAGCAACTTTGATGTGATAGATAAAATCAAAATTAGTGTTGTTTGCAACGAAGAAATTAAGCGTGCAATAATTAATTTTAAAACTTATATTTGCAGTGAAATTTTGGCAAGTGAGATTAATTTTTTCGAAATCTTGCCAAATGCTCAAACGATAGAAATAGAAGAAAATAATTGTTTAATTAATTTAGAAAAAAATGGTTAAAAAAACGGAAGAAAACGAAAACGAAAAGTTATATTACAATGAATCAAACTTACAAGAGTTTAAGGAATTAATATTGAGCAAATTAGAATTGGCTAGATATGAATTCAACAAAATGCAAAAATCTTTGCAAAATCCAAATGAAAACAGCGATGAAACCACCTCTAATCAATATTTAACCATGGATGATGGTGCTAGCACTTTTGAAAAGGAAAACTTGAATCAATTGGCCGCTCGTCAAAAAAAGTTTATTTATAATTTGTACGCTGCCCTTGTGCGCATAGAAAACAAAACTTATGGTGTTTGTAGGGTTACAGGAAAACTAATTCAAAAAGAAAGATTATTGGCTGTTCCACATGCAACACTTAGCATAGAGGCAAAAAACAATCAGTATAAATAATATTATTTTTTTGTGGAAGCTCAAGAACTTTTAAATGACAAAACAGAAGCCCAAGTTGTTTCTAAGAAAAAATGGATGCTTCCGTTTATCGTACTATTATTGGTTTTAGTTTTAGACCAAATGCTCAAATATTGGGTAAAAAACAATATGATTATGCACACCGAAAGGCATATAATCGGCAACTGGTTTCTGTTTCATTTCACAGAGAACAATGGCATGGCATTTGGCATGGAGTTTTTTGGCAAGCCTGGAAAATATGCACTTACCATTCTTAGAATTGCTGTTTCAAGCTTTGGCTTTTGGTACTTGATTAGTAACATAAAAAAGAACTATAACATTTGGTTTTTAATTTGTGTTGCCTTAATTTTAGGTGGTGCAATTGGCAATATTATTGATTCTATATTTTATGGTGTTTTTTATCACCATATGAACGACTATCCTGGTCTTTGGTTGCAAGGCAGGGTGGTTGATATGTTTTATTTCCCAATCATAGAAACCGTTTACCCTTCGTGGTCGCCCATTAAGGCAGGTCAAGATTTTATATTCTTTAGCCCTGTGTTTAATATTGCTGATACAGCCATTAGCGCTGGTATTATTTCTATTATTGTTTTTCAAAAAAGATTTTTTCCTACTACTAAAATAGCGCTAGAAACAGAGAAAATTGCTGAGGAACAAACGCAAGAAGAAATATTAGTTTCTAACGAAAACAGCCCTTTGGAAGACAAACCCGAATAATATCTTCGCATTCATTTAGACAAAAAACCAAAGAAATATTTGTTATTTGTGAGTTTAATGTATTGATAACAAACAGTTTGCAAAGGTTAAAAATCTTATAGTTTTTATCTATCTATTTTTAAGACTTTTTAAAGGTATTTTTGCCATTATGAATTTTAAATTTTTATATACTATGATTGCAATCGCAGCATTTGCTTTGCAACCTGTTTTTGCACAGTCGTTAAAAACACCAGCACCTAGCCCAAACCAAACATTAAAACAAAGCTTTGCGCTTTCAGAAATTAGTATTGAATACAGCCGCCCAAGCGCAAAAGGAAGAGTTGTATTTGGCGATTTAGTGCCATTTGGCAAAATGTGGAGAACAGGCGCTAACTCAGCTTCAAAAATAACTGTTACAGAAACGGTAATGATTGAAGGAAACAAAATGGAACCTGGTACTTATGCTATTTATACCATTCCGAACAAAGACAATTGGGAGGTTTTGTTTTACAAAGACCTAAAACTAGGCGGTAGCGTTAATGATTATAACAAAGAAAATGAATTGTTTAGATGCACTGTAAAAACTAGCAAATTGACAGACAAAGTAGAAACATTTACCATCAATTTGAATGACATTTCACCTAATGCTTGCAAACTTGAGTTCACTTGGGAAAACACCAAAGTAGCATTGAATGTAACTGCCGATATCGAAACTGCGATTATGAAGAATATTGAAACTGTTATGAACACAGATTCTAAACCATACTATCAAGCAGCTAATTACTATTTTGAAAATAACAAAGATGGTAAAAAAGCATTAGAATGGGCGACTTTAGCAACTGCACAAAATCCTAAAGCATATTGGGTAATGTTGTTGAAAGCTAAAATTGAAGCTAAAAATGGCGACAAAAAAGCAGCTGAAGTAAGCGCAAACAAAGTGAAAGAATTGGCTACAGAAGCTAAAAACAATGATTATGTTGTTATGGCAGACAAATTAATTGCTGACCTTAAAAAGTAATCACATTTTATTTAATAAAACATTTCAAAACCCTTTAGATTTTATCTAAAGGGTTTTTTTTATTGATAAGAAATTGTGAAAAAAGCGCAAATGTTATCACCAATGCACAACCAATTAAATTGAGCCATAAAAAGGCTGACCAATCTTTATACCAAGCAAGAATAACAAAAGCTTCGGCAATTATAGCAGCTATGAAAACGGCAGGGCCTTTAATTTTCTTAAGATAGAAAGCAACCAAAAACACCCCTAAAATTGTGCCATAAAACAAAGAGCCTAAAATATTAACTGCCTCTATCAAATTGCCCAATTTGCGAGCATAAAGTGCAACAATGATGCAAAATATACCCCAAAAGAAAGTAGCAAGGCGCGAAGCGTTTAAGAAATGCTGATCGGTTTTTTCTACCTTAATATTCCTTTTATAAAAATCGACAATAAAGGTGGAAGATAGGGAATTGAGCCCACTGGCTGTGGAACCCATTGACGCCAAAAATATAATAGCTATCAAAACCCCCACTAAACCCTTAGGCAAATAGTTTGTAACAAAGATGAGGAACACAAAATTGGTGTCGTTGGTGTCGGCTTTTGCATTGTTTTTTGTCATCAAGGCTTTGGCTTCCAACTTCAAATCATTGCATTCGCTCTCTTTTACTTGCAATGCATTTTTTGCTATTAGCAACTCGTTTTCATTCTCGCTTTTTAAGGCTTTTGTCAGTTGGGTAATGTTTTCCTTTTTCTGAATTTGTGCTTCGTGATACTTAGTTTCTATCGTTTTAAATTCTGCCGCATAAGGGCTTTTTTGCAGTTGTTTAACTTCATATTCATTGAAAAAAATAGGTGGTGCTGTGAACTGATAGAACACAAAAACCAAAACCCCGATAAGCAAAATGAAAAACTGCATGGGTATTTTTATAATGGCATTCATGATAAGTCCCATACGACTTTGGTTCACCGAACTGCCCGTTAAATAGCGCCCCACCTGCGATTGATCTGTGCCAAAATAAGACAATTGCAAAAAGAATCCACCTATAATCCCCGACCAAATATTGTATTTATTACTTAAATCAAACTTGGTATCTATGATATTCATTTTGTCCATTTTGCCCGCAATTTGTAGAGCATTGACAAATGAAACATCGGGTGGCAACAAATCTATAATTACAAAAAAAGCAATAACCAAACCACCGAAAATAATACTCATTTGTAACATTTGGGTGTAGGAAACGGCTTTTGTTCCGCCATAAACGGTTTAGATAATCACCAACATTCCATTTAAAATAATGGTGTAGAACAAATCGATGTGCAAAATAGTAGAAAGCACAATGGCAGGCGCATAAATCGTAATACCTGTGGAAAGCCCTCTTTGCAAAAGGAACAAAAAAGCCGTGAGCGTGCGAGTTTTATTATCAAATCGGTTTTCTAAATATTCGTAAGCGTTGTAAACATTCAGTTTTTTGAAAATAGGAATGAAAGTAATACACAAAACTATCATGGCCAAAGGCAAGCCGAAATAAAACTGCACAAAGCGCATACCATCGCTAAAACCTTGGCCAGGAGCTGCCAAAAATGTAATAGCACTCGCTTGTGTGGCCATTACGGAAAGCCCCACATGATACCAAGGCAATTGCTTATCAGCCAAAAGATAGGCGTCTATGTTTTTCATGTTTTGGCTTTTCCATATACCATAAAAAACTATAAACCCTAAGGTAATTGCAAGAATTATCCAGTCAATATTGGTCATTTAAAATGAACCGTTATGAGATAAAACACCGCAATTAAAAGCACCAAGAAACCCAGCACTGCAAGATAAACTATGTTCCATTTTTTTTCCATCTAGTTGTTGGGCAATTCTATTAGATTGGTGAATAATTTGCATGCGCCTTCTACTCCATTTGGCAATTGTCTGAAAAAAGCAAGGCCAGTGTATATAAAATTGCCTTTGCCATATTTGCCTATAATCAAAGACCCTGTTTTGGGTTGTTCTCCTGGGTCAGCCATGCTGAGGAAAGTTTGGTAATTGGTGTCTAATTTCTCTGCAAAATAAATCCCTCTTTCTTGCACCCATCCTTCAAAATCATTGTTCGTAATAATGTTAGGATATTTGAAAATAGAATGCTCATTGTTTAGAAAATAGACAGCTGTCGTTTCATCGGTTATTCTTTCTCTAGAAATATTGAATGGATAAGGCCCAATGTTCATACTCAAAGGCCCCACGCGAGAATTGGTGTTATATTGCACAATTAAATTGCCGCCTTTTTTAATGTATTCCATCAAAATAGGATAAGTGTTTTGCAAATAATCATTCACATTATAGGCCCTGATACCACAAATAATAGCTGAAAATTGATTTAAATCAATGGTTTTAATTTGTTGTTCGTCAATGATGGACACATTGTAGCCCAATTGTTTTAACGCATCGGGCACATTGTCGCCAGCACCCATAATATAGGCAATGTTTTTGGCTTGCATTTTTATAGAAAAAGGATGAACATCTAATACCGTTTTTTCAATATAAATTTGAGGGCCTATGTGGTCGTAATCAATATTCACGAGGGTTTCAGTTATTTTTTGTCCATCAATAGATAAATAAGGTTCTAACTTTATGGCGGCATTGGCGGTTTTTAATTCTACGACTATGTTAAAGGTTTTTTCTTCGCCTTTTTTCATGTTCTCAAATGTTGGGTTTTCTATACTGATTTTTGTTTGCTCATTTGGTTCAAAATTGAGTGTTCCTTTTAAATTATCTTTTTGAGCAATAATGGTCAATTGCATTTTTAAAGTATTGGTATTGTTCAGTATCTGAGATTTTTTTACCCTTGTAAAAACAGCGGCAGGCAAAACAAAAACAGGATGCTTGAGTTCTCCTTTTGTAGGGTCAATGGTTTTGTTTTCTACAGGGATTTCAAAATCTATGACAGTTCCCAATACTTTGATAGTTACATTAGTGAACAAAGAAGCTGAATTGTCTGGTAGCAGCAGTTTTTGCATATTGTTGATGTCCGTCAATGGTTTGTGGGTTTCCAAATTTAACCAATAAGGATTTGAAGATTCAAGCGCATTTACACTTGCAATTGTGTTATAAATTAAAGGTTCGTTGCTTTTTAGGGCCACATTAAAAAGGGTATCTTTTTTGCCCATAAAACTCATTTTTTCTAAAATGGCTTGTCCGCTATTTCGAGCAATTATTTGATAATTGACAGCAAAGTTTTGATTGTTTGTAACACTGTTTTCCTTTGTGGTGGCTGTGATATGCAAACCCATGCAATTTTTAATTATAGATTTTAATTCATTGATTTTATAAGTCAAAAAGCTGCTTTGGTTGGGGTCTTTTATGGCCATCAACGATTGATAGACTTTTAGCAATGCTGGCAAGTTTTTATCTAGTTGCAACCAATTGAAACTTTTTTGCAAACCAACAATTTGCTTTTCTATGGCGGTAGCATTTTTTATTTTAGACCAAGATGTGTTAATCCCTTCAAAAATATCTGAGCGCACAGAATCGCCTTTCATTAGCTTAAAATACTCGTAGCTATTGCCCCTTTGCCCTGCCGTGCCAAAGCCTTGGCTTTTGTGCATGGTGCGACTTTCTGCAGCTATTTCGCCACAGCTTTTGCCTAACAAAGCATTGTATGTACCTACATTTATTTTTATTTGATTTTCGGCCGTTGTGTTAACTGTTCCAAAATTAAAGGTGTTCCAAAACATGCGTCTGGTTTTCCAAGTTTGGGTAAATTTCAGTTGGTATTTATAGGCGTTGGAATCCGCTGCCAAATCGAAAGCCTCCATCGCCAAAATAGCCGAAGCCGTGTGGTGGCCGTGTCCGCCTTCGCCTGTGGTAGGAAAACGACAAATAATAACATCGGGTTTGAAATTGCGAATGGTCCAAACCATGTCTGCCAACACCTGGTCTTTATCCCAAATTTTAAGCGTTTCTTCAGGGGTTTTAGAATAACCGAAATCGAAAGCGCGAGAAAAAAACTGTTCGCCACCGTCTCTTTTTCTGGCTTGAATCAATTCGTTGGAACGAATAATCCCCAGCAAAGACCCTTGCTCTTTTCCAATAAGGTTTTGCCCGCCATCGCCACGGGTGAGCGAAAGATAAGCGGTTCTGTATTTGCGTTCGTTACTTAAATAACTGAGTAAACGGGTGTTTTCGTCATCGGGATGGGCAGCTATGTATAAAACACTGCCTGTGATTTGCATTTTTTGAACCTTAAAAAACACTTCGGAAGCGGTTAAAGAAACATTGCTTTGTGCTTGACTACCAATAAAATAGACAATAGAAATAACAAAGAGAGAACACTTTTTTATGAAACGATAAAACATCCACGCAAGATAATAAAAACAATAGACATTGAAAACTTATTAGAAAGAATTACCCTAATGGAAATACTGAAAATATAATTTCTATTGGTTGGGATGTTTCTCTTGGTTTCGAATTAGCAGGCAATGCAGGAATAAAAATACCATTAATTAAAGAATTTACTCTTAAGTGATATGATGGCAATAAAAATTATAAATATATTATGTATATTCGCTTTTATCATAAAGACATTTGCACATATTCACTTGGCAGAAACTAAAGAATCTTTAGAAACAATATTATTATCAAAATATATGCCCTCTAAAGTTAAAAAAGAATAAGGCGTTTGGATTACAATATCCTTATTTTATAAAATTACTATTCTCTTTTTGAAAACTTCAAGTTGACCATTAATGTCTATTCTAATAAAACTATCAGAAATGACCTGATTTCCAATGTAAACCAAAAGTACGCATGATTTCTTTTATTGAAGACCCTTCTATTTTTTCAAAATTCTTAGGTGATTTACTTCCTGAAATATCCGTATAACATATGAATAACAAACGTCCAAATATGATATAATTAAATTTCAACATAATTTATTCTCTTCCATTAGTTCCTTGTTTAAAAGCAGGATCCTTAGATTCAGTTACAGGGTTTGTAGTAATATTTACATAACTTGCATCCCATCTTTCAATACACGCGCCTTGAGTTCCATCTTCTTTTTTGTAATTTGTTTTTCTTTAATCTCCGTTAACAGGATTTGAATTATCTCCCTTTATATCTGTAAAATACATAGGATTATCAGAAAAACAAGCATACGGGCTCTCCCAATCTTTTATTACGGGATCCAAATTAAACCTTATGCCCAAACTACTATCATACTGCCAAAAAACAGCAGTATAACTGTTTCCATCTCCTGCCACATCATCATCTTTTTTTTGCGTATTAAAGCCGTATCGATATTTTACCCCACTGCTAAAACCCCTATTTACCATTGCACTAACAAAGGGAGTTCTATAATAGGACGATATTGGGGGGTGTTGACGCATTTATGAATTAGGTTGCAATATTAAGAATAAAGGTTGATTTATAGTATTGCATATTGGGATATTACTAAGAAATTAAATTTTTAAGGTTGGTAGCACATTGGCCCAAGCTAAAAAAACAGCAAACAAATTATTATTTGCACAATATGGATAGATGGGGGCAATTAATAAATATTTATTGTATCAAGTTTCAATAAATTAAAATTTATTCAGTTGCTCATAACTTTTTTTAAAATTATCTTGAAAATATTTAGTGTTGATTTCAGAAGATATTCCATATCCTGCGTAAAACAAAGCAGCGTTAATTGTTTTGAGTTCTTCCTTGGTCATCCTTTTCAAAACATTATGTAATTCGATATCAGAAAACGATGTTAACATTGGCATAAGTAACATTGGAACTTGCTCTGTTGAAGTTACTTCATCAAGGTACTTGTTTAGGAAATTATATAAGCTCCTAGTATCTCTTTTTTCAATAATACTTCTAATGAAAAAATTCACATTCTCATTATCCTTATTTTTAATATATTGAAATAATTCATCAATATTTGGTAAGTAACAATCATTTGCATTCCATCTAATTTTTGGGGGAAAATTACAACTAATACTAAGCATTGAATCTATTTTTACCTTTTCTGAATTAGTGTAGTTCCCATTGAGGTTCCAAATTGATTTTTCCGCCAGAAAAAAGGTATCTCCATTTGACAAGATAGTTTTCTCTATTTTAATGAGATTAACTTCACCCAAATAACTTGTTTCAAAAAAAGAATCCACTATTGAATTTTTTCCTATGTAAACACAAACATAACTTTTAGGTTCAATGATATTTTGATCTTCTAATAAAATAGGTTGCTCTTTATTTGGCAACTTAATAATGACCTTTTCGTTTGTCGTGTTAAAACAATAACTCAACATAAAAACCAAAAAAAATAATATAAATTTCATAATATTTTAAAATTATTCCGTTCCATTTCCATTGTACTCATATTTAGCATCCTTGTCCCACAATATGGGTTCCGCATCTTTGCTGTTGCTTACCTCCAATGTAACGATGGCTTTAGTTTCTGTTGCAATGTCTTCGAAACTGTGACGATGGTATTCAATGCATTTTAATCCAAATTAAAAAACATTAACAATAGAAAACATTCTCAATGAAGAATGACAAAGCATTTTAAGAAAAAATGGCTTACAACCATTAACTCTTAACCAATCCACCATTAACTCCTAACCAATCTCAGCAATTGGCACTATTTTTTTAACCAAACCTTGCAACACCTTGCCCGGTCCAATTTCAATAAAATTTGTTGCCCCATCTGTAACCATTGCTTGTACACATTGTGTCCATTTTACTGGTGCTGTTAGCTGTTTTAACAAATTGTTTTTTATCTCAATAGGATTGGTTTCTGCCTTTGCCGAAACATTTTGATAGACAGGACAAATGGGGGTGTTAAACACCGTGTCCTCAATGGCTTTTGCCAGCTCTTCTTCGGCCGGTTTCATTAATGGCGAATGGAAAGCGCCACCCACTTGCAACACCAAAGCACGCTTGGCACCAGCAGCTTTCAAAGCTTCGCAGGCTGCGTTTACAGCATCAATATCTCCAGAAATTACTAACTGTCCCGGGCAATTATAATTGGCTGCCACCACAACACCATTGTTAATGCTAGCACAAATCTCTTCTACCTTGGCATCTTCCAATCCCAAAACAGCCGCCATTGTGCTTGGTTTTATTAAACAGGCCGCCTGCATGGCTTGCGCCCTTTTGTTTACAAGCACCAAAGCATCCTCAAAACTGAGTGTTTTGTTTACAACTAAAGCCGAAAACTCCCCCAGACTATGCCCTGCAACCATATCAGGTACTGCATTGCCTTCCATACAAGCAGCTGCAATCACAGAATGCAAGAATATGGCAGGCTGTGTAATATTGGTTTGTTTCAGCCCTTCATCTGTGCCGTTAAACATTTCGTCCGTAATTTTGAACCCTAAAATCTCATTTGCTTTGTCGAACATAGATTTTGCAATTTCGTATTGTTCGTATAAGTCTTTACCCATGCCCACAAATTGGGCCCCCTGACCAGGAAAAATATATGCTTTTTTCATGGTTCAATTTTAATCTTTATTTTTTAATTTTGAAATAGAAACTTTTTTAAATAAGTTTGTATCCCCTTTTCCCCATCAATGAAAATCATTAAGCTTAGTTTTTTACTCCTTTTTTTTCAAATAAACCAAAGCTATGCTCAAAAAATAGATTTTAATTTTGAATTGGGTCAACAGTTTGCTTTTGGCAAGAAAGAAATACAAGATATTAACATTCAAAAATCTAATAAACATAGCCTAGGGCAAGGCGTTTCTGCTTTGGTAGGTATTAATATTCAACCCGACAGCTCCAATTGGGGTTTTGGTTTTGGGGTGCAGTCTTTGAGAGGAAACAATACCATTGTGTTTCAATCTGTAAACAATAGCATAGCAAAAGTGAACACCAAATCTATGAATAGTTTTAGGTTTCAAACATCGTTAAACTATGTTTTTTATTTAAATAAAAATAAAATAAGCATCAATTCAGGGGTGGTAATTCCTTTTTTAACCAAAACAATAGAGGAAGAAACCTATAATACAGAAACAGAATATTACAACCTAAAATACAATCTAAAACACCATTTTGCGGTAGGATATATTGGTGGGTTTAAAATAGAAAGGCAAATTCAACCAAGGGTTTCAATCTTTTTAAATGCACAAATCACTTTGCTTTCTATGAAAGTAAAAAACAAAAAAGCAACTGAATATACAAATGAGATTGGGGCAGACTTAATGACTGCTTTTCCAAACTATGCTGACAGAAACATAAGCTATCACTCTGACTTATTGCTAATAAGAAACAACAAATCGATTCTTCCGCAATCGTTTAATACTTCAAAAGCAACAGATTTTTTGGCTTACAGAGACAATCTAAATGCCGTTGGTTTAAACATTGGATTTGTTTACCATTTTTAAGCCCATTTTTGTTAAGAGCGTTTTAGAATTACAGCTTCTCCATGATATATTCAGATATTTTTTGCATCAAATGCACCCTGTCTTTACCCAAAACATTGTGTTTGTGGCCCGGATAAACAAAATAATCTAAATATGTATTGCCTTTATCAACCATCGCTTTGGAATACAACAAACTGTGTTGCCATAAAACAACATCATCATCGCAGCCATGTATCATCAGAAGATTGTCGTCCACATTGCCAACATAATTCAATAAATTAGCTGTTTTGTAGCCTTCAGGATTCTCTTGCGGACTGTCCATATACCTTTCGGTGTACATAATTTCATAAAGCGCCCAATCAATAACAGGACCGCCAGCTACCCCAACTTTAAATACGCCTGGGTTGCGACTCAATAATGTTGTGGTCATAAATCCGCCAAAGCTCCATCCATGCACAGCCAATCTGTCGCCATCTACATAAGCCAATTGTTTTAGGAACTTTACGCCCGCCATTTGATCATCGTTTTCTATGGTACCCAATTTTCTGAAAGTGGCACTCTCAAACTCATGACCTCTGTTTGCAGAACCTCTGTTGTCCATTGTAAAAACTAAATAGCCTTTTTGCGCCATTAGTTGCATCCAAAGATTACTGCCCCCTAACCATGAGTTGCTAATCATTTGTGCATGTGGACCGCCATAAACATAAATTATAACTGGATATTTTTTCTTTGGGTCAAAATTTGGTGGCGTAATCATTCTGCAATTTAAAACAACGCCATCGTTTACAATGGGAAACAATTTTGTTTCGCCAAGCATAAATTCCACAATAGGATTGGCAGCCTTCAATAACAATTGCGTGTTTTCGCCTTTGTTGTTAGTAATAAAAATCTTTCTTGGAGTGCTTATGTTAGAAAAATAATCTAAAAACAAAGAGAAATCATTGTTGAAAATGACAGAGTGAGTGCCTGTTTCTAAGGTCAGTTTTTTAATTTCGGTATTGTTTAAATTCACAGAATAAATATGTCTTTCGTTAGGGCTTTCTTTTGTTGCTTCTATGTAAATAAAATTGCCAGAATTGTCTGAACCTAAAAAATTGGTAACTAACCATTTGCCTTGAGTTAATTGTTTTAGTAGATTACCATTTGTATTATACAAATATAAATGATTAAATCCGTCTTTTTCGCTTTGGAAAATGAATTTACTTGGGTCGTTTTTCAAAAAATGGAGACCATGTTGGGGTTCCACATATTTTGCATCTCTTTCTTCAATTAGGGTTTTGTCCAATTGTCCTAAGTTAGACAAGTAAGCATTCAGAAACATCTGATTTTGACCTCTATTAACCACTGCTATATAAACTTTTTCATCATCAGGACTCCAAGAAATGTTTGTCAGATATTGGTCCTTTGGCAAACCTGTTTCCAAGTAGGTGATTTGTTTTGAATTGATGTCATAAATACCCACCGTTACATGATGGCTTGCCGCTCCGGCAACAGGATACTTAAAGGTTGTCATGGTTGCGGGCATTTTTGAGTTGTCGTAAGTAGAATAATCTGTTACCATGCTTTCGTCCATTCTATAAAATGCTAGCTTATTGCCCGAAGGGCTCCAAAATAATCCTTTTGTGATTCCAAACTCGCTTCTATGCACGGTTTCGCCATAAACAATGCCTTTACCACCATCGGTTGTAATTTTTGTGCTGCCTTTGTAATCGGCAATATAAATATTGTTTTCTATGACATAAGCCACTTGGTTTTGTTTTTTTTCATATTCTTGACTCTCGGCTTCTTGCGGCAATTTTACAAGGCTAGAAAACATTCTATCGTTCAACGAAAAACTTAAATATTGTGACTGAACCATTATTTTAAAGCTCGAATTACTTATCCATTCAATGTTGGGGAAGTTTTTTAAACTCATTTTAACATCATATTCTTTTAAATATTTATTTAAAGCATTCATGGTTAGCGAGCTATCGATGGTCTGTTTGTCCATATTAATAATCGCTAATTTGGTGTCGGCCGAAGGAATAATGTAAGAATATATATTGCCTTCGGGCAACCACTGCAACATAGGCAAGGACTTAGGCCGCAGCGATTGTTTGGTTTTTTCATCCACCATCAATATGGCTTCCGTCATTGTAAAAATTCTCTCCGATTGTGCTTGTATTTTAAAAGCAAAAGCAATAAATAAAAATAGGGCTAGGTTTCTCATGGATTAATAAAATGCAAATTTGAGGTTTTTATTTCAATATACAAGTATTTGTTTGTTTTCTTGAAATACGAAAGATTTTTTAAGAAATTTATTTAATTATAAAATCAATTTTAGAATAAAAATAGTGTGTAATGCGCAAAAAAGCAATAAAAGCAGAATCCTTAAAATGTTAATTTGCACTTCAATAAAAAAGAATATTCAACCCTTATCCTACAACCTAAAATGGCAAATAAAAGACATTGGCGGATTTAAACTAATTCCAGAACCGAAATCAGTAGCCCCAGCTCTAAAACTCATTTCAGTAGAAACAGAAACAATAGAATTAAATTTATATTCTATGCCCCAATATCTAGAAATGCCAACAAATGTACCCCTGTTTGATGTAGAAACTACTTTTAGCTCAAGCCCAGTTATATAATTGAAGCGTTTGTCCAGGCTAATTTGCTTACAATAACCCAAATTAAAATTAACACTATTGGCCTCGAAAGTTGCAGGGTCTGCAATAATACCAATGCCAACACGGTAGCCATATTTTCCAAAGTTTTGCCTAAGCGTTAAAGAAGGGTCGCCAGTGTTGCTGAGCAATTTATTAAACGGAATAATCTGACCTAAGATTGTATTGACATTAAACCCTAAAATGGGACGGCCATAATCGTAAGGGTCAACATAGCCTTGTTTTTTTAATTTTACAATACTTTCAGAATAAGCTTTTGTTTGAAAAACAAAAAACAATCCAATAACCATTAATATTTCATTAAATCGTTTCATATCTTAAAAATTAAAAACAAAGAATTGGGTGCCACTGGACGAAATAAAACCTGCGTTTTATTAACTCTAATAGATTTAAAATTACTGTTGTCTAAAACATATTCATATTGATTAAGGTAATAAAAACTCAAACTGCTTTCAGTAAACAATGTAATACGATTTGTGATATGCCAACTGAATCCAAAAACAGCACCGCCTCCAGGCCCATTTCTTCTATTAGAAAATATGGATTTTCCATTTCCAAAATCATTAACAGTTGTTTTGTTTATTTCATCTAAATAGGAAACATCAATGCCAGCATGAACAGAAAACTTTTCAGCTATTTTTCTTCGCCATTCGTAACCCATTGTGAAAGAATAAAAATCTTTTTGGGTTGTTCTGCTAAGGGTGGCAAGATTATCGTCAGAAATATCTACATTAAAATTTGTGCCTACTCTAAAAGCGCCTTTGTCTGATTTATTTCTAATTTTTGCGCCAATAATAAAAGGGCTTGTAAAAATTAAACTGCTGTTGTTTCCATTTCCTGTAAACTTCACTAGCACATCCGTTATATTGAAAAAAGGCTCTATTCTTGTTCTAGAATAATAATTTTCTTGAGCATTTGCAGAAAGAAAATGTAAAAAAAACATGTAAAAAATAAGGGTTTTCAAAATGATTAATAAATTCAAACAAAAATAATGTTTTTAGTTAAAAATAAAACTATTTTTAAAAATATATTAAAATTGTACAATAAAAACTACATTTTGAGGGCTCCATCAACAACAATATTTAATTATATATAAAAAATTATTTGAATACTTGAATATTAAATTAAATTTGCAGCCCACTATTTTGAAATAAAAATGAACAATTCAACAATTGAAAACAAATTGAATCCTTTGGATTCTATGATGAAACGCTTTGATGAGGCAGCCAACATCATTGGTTTAGACGAGTCAGTTTACGAGATATTAAAGTATCCTGCAAAGAGTTTGACCGTGAATTTGCCTGTAACCATGGACAACGGAAAAGTCAAAGTATTTGAAGGCCATAGGGTGCAACACAGCACAACTTTGGGCCCAGCAAAAGGTGGCATCAGATATTCTATGGATGTAGATATTGATGAAGTTAAGGCTTTGGCGGCATGGATGACATGGAAAACCGCAATCGTAGGCATTCCTTATGGTGGTGGAAAAGGGGGCATAAAATGCGACCCTAAAAAAATGAGCAAAGGAGAGTTGGAGCGATTAACAAGGGCTTATGCAGCAGCTTTAAGCGATTTTATTGGTCCCGACAAAGACATTCCGGCACCAGACATGAACACAGGACAACAAGAAATGGCTTGGATTGTCGATGAATATTCTAAAATTAAAGGCGCATTTACACCTGCTGTGATAACAGGTAAGCCAATTTCTTTAGGCGGTTCTTTGGGTCGTGTGGAAGCAACCGGAAGAGGGGTTATGGTTTGCACCCGTTCTGCTATTGCAAAATTGGGTTTAAGACCCGATGAATGCACTTGCATAGTTCAAGGATTTGGCAATGTGGGTTCTATTTCAGCTAAATTGATTGCATTGCTTGGTGTAAAAATTATCGGCATTTCTGATGTAACTGGCGGATATTATAATCCTGAAGGTATTTCTGTTGAAGAAGCAATCAACTATTTAAAAGAAAAAGGAAATTTAGAAGGATATAAAGGTGGAAAAATTGTAAGTAATTCAGAGTTTATAGAATTGGATTGCACTATTTTGGTGCCAGCGGCAATGGAAGACCAAATTACAGATAAAAATGCAGGAAATATTAAAGCAAAATTAATTGTTGAAGGCGCAAATGGGCCAACGAGCGCAAGTGCCGATCAAATTTTGAATGATAAAGGCATTATGGTAGTGCCAGATATTTTAGCAAATGCAGGTGGCGTAACCGTTTCTTATTTTGAATGGGTGCAAAACAGAATGGGTTATTATTGGACAGAAGAGCGCGTGAACAGAAGGGCTGATAGATTAATGAAAACAGCCTTCGACAGTGTATTTGAAAGCAGTAACAAACACAATGTTAGTATGCGAACAGCGGCTTATATCGTAGCTATTGAAAAAGTAGCAACTACACAAAAATTAAGAGGAATTTATTAAAATGACATTTCATAAAGAAGGGCATAGGATTATCTTTTTTACATTGACTGGATTAAGTATTGTTAATTTTTTGAGCTATACTTTTATTGGAGACAATATGTTCACTAAGATTTTGATGGGTTTTTCGCTGGTGTTTTTAGTTTTAATACTTCAGTTTTTTAGAAACCCATTGCGAAAAACTATTGTAAACGACAGCCATGTAATAGCGCCCGCAGACGGGGAAGTAGTAGTTATTGAGGAAGTTGAAGAAACAGAATATTTTAAAGATAAGCGCATTCAAGTTAGTATTTTCATGAGCCCTATAAATGTACATGTCAACAGAAATCCAATTTCGGGCTTGGTGAAATATGCTAAATATCATCCAGGAAAATATTTAGTAGCTTGGCACCCAAAATCATCAACTGAAAACGAAAGAACCACTGTTGTGATTGCCAATTCAAGAACAGAAGTGCTTTTTAGACAAATAGCTGGTGCATTAGCAAAACGAATTGTTTATTATGTTAAAGAAGGCCAACAAGTTCAGCAAGGCAGCGAAATGGGATTTATAAAATTTGGATCAAGAATAGATTTATATTTACCTCTAAATGCCTCAATAAATGTTGCACTTAATCAAAAAACAAGAGGCGGTGAAACCGTAGTTGCAACTTTGGCTTGATATTTGTAATTAATATTAGTAACTTTGTACTTTAAATATAAAAAAATCATGAAAAAATTAATTTTAACCTGTGCTTTATTTGTAGGTGTTGCTTTAGCCGCAAATGCACAAATCGGATCTGAGGGTTCAGTGCCTACAACAATTGTTTCACCAGTTGTTTCTCCAACAGCTGTTTCAGTAGTAACAGATTCTCCAGCGCCAGCGCAAGTTACTCCAGCAACAGCGCAAGAAACGCCAGCAAAAAAAGCTTGTTGTAAAACTAAAAAAGATGTTGGTTCTTGCGATAAAAAAGACAGCAAATCAACTGAAGCTGCTTCTGACAAAAAAGCATGTTGCAAAAAAGACGATAAAAAAGATTGTTGCAAAAAAGGCGACAAAAAAGAATGCAAATCCAAAAAAGCATAATTTTTTTAATCTAAAATTTTTTTAAAACGCTGATTTTCTTTGAAAGTCAGCGTTTTTTATTTCAATAGTTGTAAACTTTTGATAAAATACTTCATCCATATTAAAAGGATGTGACTTTTGTAACCATTTTTTCTCAAAGATTGCAAATCTTCGTTATTCATTAAAATTTTGCTTTTTAATCCTGATGAGCTTATTCCCCCATCACGCATAAAAACACTTACAAACTTGCTATAATGCACTGTAATTTGATTTTTTTTGATGGCTCTCAGCAACCAATCAAAATCGCCACTAATTTTATAGTTCGTGTCAAAATTGCCAACAGATATTAAGGATTCCTTCGTAATAAAAAAACCAGGATGGGGCGGCTGTATGCCAATGTTAAATTGCCATTTTCTAAATTTTGTTGCGTCATAATTTCTAAAAACCTTGTCAAATTGATTGTTTTTGAAAATTGAAACAGAAGAAGAAATAGCCTGCGTTCCATAAACACTAAAAAGATTGAAAAATTCACAAATGACCTCTGTGTGCGCATAAATGTCATCGGCATGCAAAAAACCAATATAATCGCCTGTTGCTTTAGCTATTCCTTTATTCAAAGCATCATATAAACCTTTGTCTTTCTCAGAAAACACTTGCATTCTTGGATGATTGAATGTTTCAATTATTGCTAGTGTTTTATCTTTAGATGCACCATCAATAATAATGTATTCAATATTAGAATAAGTTTGCGCCAAAACAGATTGAATGGTGTCAGCAATAGTCTTTTCTGCTTGATAGCAAATGGTTATGATACTAACTTTGGGATTATTCAATGATTCGGTCTTTAATTTTAATAGCTGGAATGCCTTGATAAATAGAAAATGGTTCTAAGCTTTTATTTGCAAAACTCATAACAGTCAAAACACTGTGCGATTTACAAACAACATTTGGCCCAACAATACATTTAGCGCCAATCCAAACACCATCTTCAAGTGTAATATTACCCGTCATTAGGTCAAAATGTGGTTTTTTATAATTATGATTACCGCATAATAATAGGGCGCCTTGAGATATGCAAACATTATCTCCAATAGAAACCTGAGCCAAATTATCTATCCAAACTGCTTCGCCAACCCAAACATAATTGCCAATAGCAAGTTTCCATGGATATTTAATATTTACATTAGGTTTTATTATAACACCAACACCCACTTTTGCGCCAAATAATTTTAAAAGTAAAACCTTTAACTGGTAAGAATGAAAAAATGATTGGAAAAAAAGAGCATTACAAACATACCATAAACTTCTTTTTATTAAGCCAGCACCAACATCAAACTGTTGATTATTAAATGCTTTTAATTCAGTGGTTTTATTCATACTTACTGGCGCAAAATTAACTAACTAAATAGTTTATTATACATTTCTTCGAAATTATTATTTATAATATAATCTTTTGCAAAACCAAAAGCCGACTGCTGCCATATTTTATAGGTTTCTTCATCCATTGTATCATAAAAATTTAAAGCTTCTAAAACTTCCATTTTATCAGTTGGATTTATTTCCAATCCAATTTTATTCGATTTAATATTTTTCCATGGCGTATTATTACCAATAATAACGGGTGTAGCATAGCTAAAGCTTTCAAAAATGGCATGCCCAAAATTTTCACCTAAACTAGGCAGAATCATAACATCGTTTTTAACAAATAGTAGCTCTATTTCTGAGTGTGGCATGCTTTCAATATATTCAAACGCAATGTTTTTTGGCAAAAGCTTGCTATTTTGAATAAATTCATCAAAGTATTCCTTTCGATAAGCTGAACCACAAAATGTAATTTTTAAAGGATTTGTAAACAATTTTAATGCCTCTAACACAAGCATTGGATTTTTTTCTGGTGCTATTCTTCCTAAAAAAAGTGCATTCAAACGATTGTTCGCCTTAAATTTAGTATTGGGCTCAAAATTTTCAGCAACCACTTGAGGGATATTTGCCACTTCCTTAATTAGTAATTTATTACCCAAAACACTTTTTATTTGTTGGGATTCTTCCTTTGAACTTGACAAAAAAACAACATTCTTGAACAAACCAAACCCTCTTGCAAAGGCTAAAAATATTTGTTTTTTTGCTGGTTTTATGGATAATGCCGAACGGTGTAACATGCCTCTGACTGCCAAAACAATATTATTATAACCGAAAATAAAGGAATAATACAATGGCAGAATACTAAAATAGAACGAGAAAACCCCATTCAAAAGCACCTTATTATCTTTGTTTTCTTTTAATTGCTGTTTTATAAATTTTGAATGTAGCTGCTTTTTGCTGCAATAAAAAACCCAATGATTTGGTTCAATTTCAATCCATTGGTTGGCGATAATATTTTGATACTCTTCGTCACTTTGATAATCATTACTTCGAGTGATTATTTTGATTTTAAAATTCTTACTTAATAATTTTGATAGATTATAAACAGATTGAATTGGTCCTCCCGCTTTATAACCAGGAACATACCAGTCTGTGAAAATTAATATGGTTGGTTTATTATTTAACATTATTATTGTTTATCCAATGTCCAAAAACAGCCAAAATCCATATCATGTTCCATCTTACATTATTTTTATTATTGAAATATGAGTCTTGAAGGTAATTTATATAATTTTCATTAAAGTTATCATTATTTCTTATATGGTTCAAACCTTGTTCAACATAATCTTTCAATTCTTTCTTCAACCATAATTCATACGGCAACACAAAGCCCATTTTCGACCTATCAATAATATCTATTGGCAATTCATTTTTCATTGCATCAACCAATAATTGCTTTGGATATTTACCAAACTTAAAGTCGTCAGGTAATTGCAATAAGTATTCAACCAAGCGATAGTCAAGAAAAGGCTCTCTAATTTCTAAAGAATGTGCCATCCCCATTTGATCTGTGTCTCTTAACAAAACTGGCATCAAATATTTTTGCCATTCAATAATAGATAAATCACTAATAGTTTTAATGGTAGATGAGATATTTTGTCTAATATTACCATTTAAAATTTTGTTTATTTGGCTTTGCGAAAACACGCTTTTTTGTGCCAAATACAAATCATAAAAATCTAAATTTGTTTCTAAAAACTCCCATTTTTTTCTATTCATTTCCGAGTTTTTTAGCTGCGCAATTTTGCTGATAGCCAAGCGAACCGGTTTTGGAATCATTTTATATTTCTCGAAACCTTTATTTCTAAAATGAGAGAATGAAGGATAGCCAGCAAACCACTCATCGCCACCAACACCAGAAAGGGCAACTGTAATACCAGCATCTTTAGTGCTTTTTGATACTACATAAGTGTTCAATCCATCAATACTTGGATGGTCTAATGATTGAATACCTTGAGGTAATAAATCAATAAATGATTGTGGCTTTAAATTGATTTCGGTATGGTTTGTTTTATACTTTTTAGCAATTATTTGTGCATATTTAGCCTCAGAAAAAGCACCTTCTGCAAAATTGATATTAAAGGTATTGACATTTGAACCAAAACTACTCATTGCAGCCACCACAGCAGAACTGTCAATACCACCAGATAAAAATGCGCCCAAAGGCACATCGGAAACCAACCTTTTTTCAATTGATTCATAAAATAAATCATGCACTTTATTGGTCGCTTCTTCTTTGTTTATCGAATAATTTATGTTAGAATTTGGCTGCCAATAAGTATGTTTTGATTGTATTTTATCTTTAAACATTAAATAAGTACCTGGCTCTATAGAAAAAATGTCTTGTAAAATTGTTTCATTTCCAGAAACAGTTTGAAGGGTCAAAAATTCACTGATTTTAGATTTATTTAGTTTAGGTGTTAAACCGCTACCTTCAATAACACTTCTAATTTCTGATGCAAAATAGGTTTCGTTTATGGTATTTGTATAAAAATAAAGTGGTTTTACGCCTAGCCTATCTCTAATTAAAAAAGAAACATTAGTTTTAATATCATAAAGTGCGATTGCAAACATTCCATCTAAATAATCAATGAAATTTATTCCCCATTTTAGATAAGCTGCTATAATAACTTCTGTGTCCGTTTGCGTTATAAAATCATAATCCCCTAATTGTTTTTTTAAACTTTTGAAATTATATATTTCGCCATTAAAGACCAAAACTATATTTTTATTTGTAGAGAACATGGGTTGATGGCCAGCAGAACTTAAGTCTATAATTGACAATCTTGTTTGTCCTAAAGCAATTTCATCATTATAAAAAACACCCGAATCATCAGGCCCTCTATGTTTCATAGCTAGGTTCATTGCTTGCAACTTTTGCAAAGAAAGCGCCTTATTTTTTACATTAAATATGCCGTTAATTCCACACATTTTTATTGTTGTTATAAATTTCTAGCATCGTTTTTACCCAATCCTCTTTTTTATGTTTCATTCCATTCTCCCAACTATTTTGTGCCATTTCCCATAGCTGTTCGTCCGTTTTATCCATTAAAATCGACAATTGTTTTTCCAAATCTTCTTGGTTTCCTGCTTCAAAGGAAAATCCGTTTGTAGCATCTAAAAATTCAGTTGCAGCGCCAATACTGTTACTTAAAATCATTGGTAAAGCCGACAATGCCATCTCTTGAACAACAACTCCCCAAGGTTCGCTTAAACTTGGCAATACAAAAAAGCCAGATTCTAGCAAATATGAAGACATATCGCTTGGTTGAACAAAACCATGGTGCTTGATATTTACATTTTCTATTATATTTTCAAATAAGATGCCATTACCAAAGCAATCTAAATGCCATCGGTTGTCAAATTTTGTGTTCACATTAATAAAAGCTTTCCATAAAGTTGGCAAATCTTTTTGTGGAATATATCTAGCTACGCAAATTATTTTTTTAGGATAAACACCCTTTAATTTCAACTTCTCTTTACCAATAAATTGAAATAAATCATTGTCGGCTGTGTATAAACCCGTATAAATATTTTCAGATTTAAACCCAAGCTTTTTTGCATAAACGGCTTGTGGATTGCCAGCAACCCAACAATATTTGAAGGTTTTTAAAAAATTAAATTTAGAAGTTGATGCTAATAATCGTTGTTTCAAACTTCCGTTCCACCTATTGTCGAAACATAAAACCGTTTTTGCAGACCCATGATATTGTTTTACAACTTTTAGATAAAAAGTATTGCCCCATCCTGAACATAAAATAATCTCAGGCTTAAATCTATTTATTTCTTCATTAATGATGGTTGTTTTGTCAGCTTGGTAAGTTGTTAGATTTGCATTATTCAAACTCTTAAATTCAAAAGGCGCTTCTGCGTTTATAGGATAATGCACAATAAGCATTTCAGCACCAGTATTAGAGTCTAAAAATGATTTAAAGCTACTGAGAATATAAGCAGCAAGTTCTGTATATAAAACTAAAATACGCACCTTCTGTAATGTTCAAAAATCCAAACAACCCTTTAAATTTAAAATATTCTAAATAAAATTGGTTCCTATTATTTATCTAGGCTGCCTGATTTTGACTCATCAACTTTCATTATAGAATCCAATATTTCTTGGTTTCTATCATTTTGTTTTTCGTCAGATAGTTCTCTTTCGGTTTCGTCAGATAGTTCTCTTTCGGTTTCGTCTTTGCTATCTCCTTCTGGTGTGGTTGTATTTGAGCAAGAAAAAATTGTGAAGCTCAAACAAGTTATAATTAATAAGTTTTTCATGGTATTTAAAAGTGTAAATTAAAGGGTTTTATTTTTTTCTTAAAAAAATTTTTATCGGAACTCCCTTAAAATTAAAGTTTTGTCTAATTTTATTCTCCAAAAATCGTTTATACGATTCGGAAACATATTGTGGCAAGTTGCAGAAAAATGCAAAACACACCGATTTTGAAGGCAATTGTTGGATGAATTTTATAGAAATTGTTTTGCCTTTAACTCCCGGAGGTGGTGTTGCATGTACAATTGGCAACATTACCTCATTTATTTTTGAAGTTTTTATTTTCAATGATAGATTGTCATAAACACCAAGTGCTGTTTCCAATGCTTGATAAATTCTTTGTTTATTTAAAGCACTAATAAAAAGAATAGGATAATCCACAAATGGAGCTGTTCTTTCTCTCACATGTGCCTCATAATCTCTTGCTGTGTTTGTGTCTTTGTCATATAAATCCCATTTATTTACCAAAACAACAATGCCTCTTCCTTGTCTGTGGGCAAGTTGCAAAAGATTCATGTCTTGAGATTCAATGCCATTATTTGCATCCAAAATAAGAATACAAACATTGCTGTCTTCAATGGCTTTTATACTTCTCATTACCGAATAAAATTCGATGTTTTCTTCTACCTTTGATTTTTTTCTAATACCAGCTGTATCTATTAAAATCAAATCTTTATCAAAGGCGTTGTAGCGTGTGTGAATAGAATCTCTTGTTGTGCCAGCAATGTCGGTTACTATATTTCTGTTATAGCCAAGCAGGGCATTAACAAAAGAAGATTTCCCAACATTAGGACGACCAACAATTGCTAGTTTTGGCAATTCATCCAAAGCTGCGTCTTGCAATTCGCCCATGTCATCTTTTGGCAGAAGTTCAACAATTTTATCCATTAATTCTCCTGTTCCTGATCCTGTCATTGAGGAGATTGTGAACAAATGCTCAAATCCAAAACCATAAAAAACAGCCGCATCATTGATTTTATCTGATGTATCAACTTTGTTTACTACAACAATTATAGGTTTTTTGGAGCGTCTTAAAATACTGGCAAATTGTTCATCTAGGTCGGTTATGTCGGTCATAACATCTACCATAAATAAAAGCATTGTAGATTCTTCGATAGCAATTTCCACTTGCTCTCTTATGGCAGTTTCAAAAATATCTCTGCTATCTCTCACATATCCGCCTGTATCAATAATATTGAAATACTCGCCATTCCAATCGCATTCGCCATAGTGCCTGTCTCTTGTTACGCCACTAAGGTCATCAACAATTGCTTTTCTCTCACCTACTAATCTATTGAATAGGGTGGATTTTCCTACATTTGGCCTTCCAACTATTGCTATAATTCTTGACATTTTTTATTTAAAAATATCAAGGTGCTGAGTTTTTTATATTAGCACCTTGATTTATGGTTTTATTATTTCGAGCCAATTTCAGACTCTTTTTAGATTTTTTAAAAACCCAAAAAACTAGTATCTATATGAATCTTTTTTAAATGGCCCTTGAACCTGAACACCGATATAATCTGCTTGTTCTTGATCAAGTCTTTCTAATTTAGCGCCAATGTGTGCTAAATGTAAAAATGCTACTTTTTCATCCAAATGTTTAGGCAAAACATACACTTCGTTTTTGTAATTTTGACTGTTGTTCCAAAGCTCAATTTGTGCCAATATTTGATTGCTAAAAGAATTGCTCATTACAAAAGAAGGATGTCCCATGGCACAACCCAAATTCACTAATCTGCCTTCTGCCAAAATGATGATTTCGTTACCATCCAATTCATAAACATCAACTTGTGGTTTAATGCTATATTTTGTAGAGCCATAGTTTTGGTTCAACCAATTCATGTCAATCTCATTGTCAAAATGACCAATATTACAAACAATTGCTTTGTCTTTCATAGCTTTAAAATGACGGTCTTTTATGATGTTAACATTTCCTGTTGCTGTAACAAAAATATTGGCTCTTGTAACTGCCTCATCCATTGGAACAACTTCAAAGCCATCCATTGCTGCTTGCAAAGCACAAATCGGGTCAATTTCGGTGATTAAAACTCTGCAACCTGCTCCTCTTAAAGACTCGGCAGAACCTTTTCCCACATCGCCATATCCTGCAACAACAGCAACTTTACCTGCCATCATAATATCCGTTGCTCTTCTTATTGCATCTACCAAAGATTCTTTACAACCATATTTGTTATCAAATTTAGATTTTGTTACGCTATCATTAACATTGATTGCGGGCATCATTAATGTGCCATTTTTCATTCTTTCATATAATCTATGAACGCCAGTAGTTGTCTCTTCGCTCAATCCTTTTATACCAGCGGCAAGTTGAGGAAACAAATCAAAAACCATGTTTGTTAAATCGCCACCATCATCCAAAATCATATTTAATGGCTCTTGTTTTTCGCCAAAATAAAGCGTTTGTTCAATACACCAATCAAATTCCTCTGCTGTCATACCCTTCCAAGCATAAACTTGTATACCTGCAGCCGCAATTGCAGCGGCAGCATGGTCTTGGGTAGAAAATATATTGCAAGAAGACCAAGTTACATCAGCTCCCAAAACAATTAAAGTTTCTATTAAAACTGCAGTTTGAATGGTCATGTGCAAACAACCGGCAACACGCGCTCCTTTTAAAGGCTTGCTTTCTCCAAATTCTTCTCTAAGAGCCATTAATCCTGGCATTTCTGCTTCGGCTAATTTAATTTCTTTTCTTCCCCATTCTGCCAAAGAAATATCTTTAACTTTAAATGGAATGTAAGTGCTTGTTACTGTAGACATTTTTGTAATTTAATTTAAGTTTGCAAAGGTAAGATTAAATCACTAAAACTCCTAATTTTTTAACTATTTGACTAATAATCCCTTAAAAAATTCAAATTATTTATAGTGTCGCAACACACCAAGAATTCGCTCTGTGCTTTTGCCATCCCATAACTCAGGAATACTTCCTTTCTTGAAGGTGTTATTATTTATTTTATCTATTTCAAGGCTTAGTTTCGCTTCATTAAACTCCACCAAAACATTGCTCCCCACCTCAATAGTGCTGGGTCTTTCAGTATTGTTGCGAAGGGTTAAACAAGGAATTTCTCTAAAAGTCGTTTCTTCTTGAATGCCCCCACTGTCCGTTACGACAAATACACATTCTTTGGTTAGTTTTTGAAACGAAAAATAATCTAAAGGGTCTGTAAAAATAAGCTTTTGAATACTAGCAATGTTTTCATATAATTCAAATTCCTTAAGTTTAGAAACCGTTCTTGGGTGGATGGGAAACACCAAATAATGTGTGCTGCATATTTTTTGAATAATTTTTATCAATGTTTCCAACCCTTCTTTAGAATCTACATTAGAAGGGCGGTGCATTGTCATCAAAACATAGCTTTTAGGTTCTATTTTTAATGTTTCTAAAATATTGCTATTTTCAATTTCAGTTTCAAATTGAACCAAAGAATCTATCATTGTATTGCCAACAAACTTAATTTTATTGGCATCAACTCCCTCAAGCAACAAATTATCTAACCCGCTTTTTTCTGTTACAAAAAACAAATCAGCAATTTTATCCGTCAATATTCTATTAATCTCTTCAGGCATTGTCATGTCTTTGCTACGCAAGCCACTTTCTAAATGCGCAATTTTTAAGCCCATTTTGTTAGCAGTTAATGCTGCTGCAAAAGTGCTATTTACATCACCAACCACCACCATCAAATCAGGATTGTAATCCAAACAAACAGTTTCTAAACCTAACATTATATTTGCCATTTGACTATTTGCGGTGCCTTTTCCTATGTTTAATAAAAAATCGGGTTTTAAATCAAATTGATTAAAAAATACCAAACTCATTTTCTCATCAAAATGCTGTCCTGTATGCACAAATTTAATATCCATTTCGGGAAACAGACTTTTTGCAACCATTTTAAAACGGGTAACTTTTATAAAGTTTGGTCTAGTTCCAACCACAATTAATATTTTTTTCACTATAATTTATTCCTAATTTTCTGCAAATTTATTTAAAATATTCTAAAATAACGGAATTTAAAAAAATAGGACTTAACTTTGCAAAAAAACATTTTACATTAGAATATATGCTTAATATCGTATTATTTGGTCCTCCTGGTGCTGGAAAAGGCACTCAATCTGCCAAACTTGTTGAGAAATTTCAATTGGTGCATCTTTCAACAGGCGATATTTTTAGAAATAATATAATAAACGAAACCGAACTAGGAAAACTAGCAAAATCTTATATTGACAAAGGGAATTTAGTGCCAGATGAAGTAACTATCAATATGTTGGAAAGCGAAGTTTCAAAAATTGAAACCCCAAAAGGCTTTATTTTTGACGGCTTTCCTCGTACAGTAGTTCAGGCAGAGGCATTAGATGCTTTTTTGAAAACTAAAAATACGGAAATTTCTTTAATGTTGGCTTTTCAGGTAGAAGAAAACGAACTTCTTAAAAGATTGCTTTTGAGAGGAAAAGACAGTGGCCGTGCAGACGACTCCAACGAAGAAATTATCAGAAATAGAATATCCGTTTATAATGAACAAACCGCAATAGCCGCTGCATTTTATGAAGCCCAAGGAAAATATCATCAAATTGATGGTATTGGCAGTGTTGATGAAATATTTAATCGATTATCAAATTCTATTCAAAATTTAAAACAACAAAAATAAACACATGATAAAGAAAGTATTTGTTGTTATTTTTATTTTATTTTTATTTTTAGAAGCAAATGCATTTTCAGAAGACTCATGTTCAAAAAAAAACATAGGACTTTCTACCATATTGGACTTTGGATTTGAACTTATTCCAGATAATAAAAACCGAGGACTTCCCCCAAATACTACAGATTCTAAAATTAAAGGTGTTATAGGATTTAAACATTCTGTTTATATCAACAATAAATTTGCAGGCCTTGGAGGTGGGTTAGGAGTTGAATTCTTCACTTTTAAAGAACCAGGAATTGTCGCTTTTCCAATATTTTTAAGTACAAGAATCGGTGGACATAAGTCCAATCTTGGTTTAATATTTAAAGTTGGGTCATATTTTACTCAAGCTAATTTTGATAAAATTCAGTTTTTTGATGTTGGAAAATTATTTAAACCTATTAGAGATAGTGAGGTTTTTTTTAGTTTAAATTACCGTAATATCAACTATAAATATAATAATCAAAGGTTGAAATTGTAAGAGAATTTATTATTAAATGTAGGCTTTATATTAGATTAACAAAAAAAAACAAATGTCGGAATCAAATTTTATAGATTATGTCAAAATATTTTGCAGAAGTGGCAAAGGTGGCAAAGGAAGTGGTCATTTTCATAGGGCCAAAGGCTTGCCAAATGGCGGTCCTGACGGAGGCGATGGTGGAAAAGGAGCAGATATCGTACTAAGAGGCAATGCTCAACTTTGGACATTATTACACCTAAAATTCAGAAAACATGTGCATGGAGAAGATGGCGATCCGGGTGGTACTTCAATGAGCACGGGCGCTTCTGGCAAAAACGATTATATTGAAGTGCCATTAGGTACAATTGCAAAAGACGCTGAAACAGGTAAAATCTTATTTGAAATAACACAAGATGGCGAAGAAAAAATTTTAACTAAAGGCGGAAAAGGCGGACTTGGAAACACCCATTTCAAAAACTCCATAAAACAAGCCCCAACTTATTTTCAACCTGGCGAAGATGCTAAAGAAGGTTGGATTATTCTTGAATTAAAAGTATTAGCTGATGTTGGTTTGGTTGGATTTCCTAATTCTGGAAAGTCAACCTTGCTTTCAGTGGTTTCTGCTGCAAAACCAGAAATAGCTAACTATCCATTTACAACCCTTGTTCCTAGCTTAGGCATCGTTCATTACAGAGATTATCGTTCGTTTATTATGGCAGATATTCCTGGAATTATTGAAGGTGCGCATGAAGGAAAAGGATTAGGACACAGATTTTTGAAACATATTGAGCGAAATGCTGCATTGCTTTTCTTAATTCCTGCCGACTCGGATGATATTAAAAAAGAATACAAAATTCTTTTAAACGAGTTAAAGAAATTCAATCCCGAATTGTTGAAAAAGAAACGCATAGTTGCCATTTCAAAAAGTGATATGCTTGATGAGGAGCTTTTAACCCTCATGAAAAAAGATTTAAAAACATTAAAACCAATTTTTATTTCATCGGTTTCAGGGCTTAATATTCAGAAGTTGAAAGACACACTTTGGGAAGAAATTCAAGATTAATGGGTTTCATACCCTAATATTTTTAAATAATTTTTTATTGCCGCATATTGAACCTTTGCAATAAACTTGTGATAATTGGTTTTATCTTCTTCAACTTGTGCTTTTTCCAAAGCCGAATAATACTCTGATCTTGAAACACTATCACCTTTTATATTAGCAATTAATAAACCATTTTTTGACAAAATTAAATTCATAATTAATCCTTTCAATCATCCATTCAATAAGAAGAGTTTTTGTTTCTAAACCAAGGATTTCTGCCAATTTTAAGTCTTGACTTTTTGTTGGTTTTCTGGCGCCTTTTTCCCATTTACTAACAAGAGTTGCATCAATTTTTAATGCTTCTGCTACTTCTCTAATCATCATATTTTTGTCTTCTCTTGCATTTTTTATAATTATTCTCATGACGGACATTTTTTGACAGAATAAATTTAGTCTTTCTATTTTAAAATAAAAAACATCTCTGTAAATTTTTTAAAATCCCTTTCTTATACATTGATTTTTAGTTTTCTAAAATTTAGTTATTATATTGAAAGGCATAAAAAAAAGCCCTAATTCTTAAAACTGGGCTTTTTTTAAATTAAGTTAATAAAAATTAGTGCTTGCTTAAATAATCAGCCACACCTTTAAAAGTTGCATTCATTGCATCCTTTCCTTTTTCCCAATTGGCAGGACAAACTTCACCATGATTTTCAACATGCTGCAAAGCATCGACCAGTCTTAATGTTTCATCAACATTTCTGCCTATTGGCAAATGATTAATAGATTCGTGCATAACAACACCTTCTTTATCAATCAAAAACAAACCTCTAAAAGCTATCATAGGACCGCTTGCGGTTAATTCGCCAGCATCATTATAGCTATATTCACCAAACAAAACACCATAATTGGTGCTAATTGTTTTGGCCGTATCTGCAACAATTGGATAAGTAATTCCTTGAATACCACCATTGTCCTTCGGCATTTGCAACCAATTGAAATGGCTTTCTTCAGTGTCTGTACTACACGCCACAACTTGCACACCTCTGCCTTCAAACTCAGCTAACTTTGCTTGAAATGCATGAAGTTCTGTAGGACAAACAAAGGTGAAATCTTTTGGGTAAAAGAATAAAACCACATGTTTTTTACCTAAATACTGATCTAAACTGAAATTTTCTACAATCTCTTCGCCATTAATAACCGCAGCTGCGCTAAAATGGGGTGCTTTTTTTCCTACTAATGTCATAATGGGTGCAAATGTCAAACAATCTTACTTATAAAAAAAATAGAATCTATAAATTATGATATTTACTTTAGTTATAAAAACTAAAATCGCAATGAAACTCCAGACTGAATTAAACAAGCAGAGGAACCAACCTCTAAATATAAACCCAATTTATCATTAAATTTATACTTCAAACCAATTTGAATGTTTTCGGAAATTGGAGTGCTAATATTATCTTTTAAAATTAAATACGGATCTTCCTTGTTAGGATTTGTATCAGATATTTTCCACCTACCATAATTAAAAAGCATAACCCCAAAGCCTCTTCCCCAATAAGTCGTATCCATCAACACAACCACCTGCATTGATTCAGGTTCTTTATTAGTAACTTTATAATTGTCAAGTTTGCGCTGAATTGTGCGAATAGAACATTCGTATTTAATTGCTAATTGAGAATAAGTCTGTTTGCCTAAAACATATTCTTTCCATATTTGAGTATTGCTTATTCTTAAGCCTCCTAGAAAATGCTTATTACAAGCATAACATTTATATTGCTGTTTCCTATTTTTAAAGCCATTTTTCTTTACAATTTGACTGTCGCAATAAAAGCACTTTTTTTATTCATAACCTTTGATTGCCTTCAAAGCTAATTATATTAAGGCTTATAGACAATATTAGCCTGAAAAATGTCTATTAAGCCAATTTTCAACAATAAAAGTAAATATTAACTTCAGAATAATCAGACTGCAATAATTAAATATGATAGAAAAATGATATAAAAAAATTTTGTTTAACTTTTTTGTTACAAAAACTATTCAAAACGCTGTCTTACTTTTTTTATCAATCAATTGATTTTTAGGCAACTGTTATGTTTGCTGATTTAAAATAGTTGGGTTCATAATTTTCCAGTTGTGGATAACTTTTTTTAGTATATTTTTCTTCAGCCAAAGGAATAAGAAAAATTGCATTTTGATGCAATTCTAAAATTTTAAATGGTTTAAATTGTTGCATTTTAAAAGCCCCATCACCACATACAACAATCTTTTTTTCTCCTTCAAAATAATTCCCTAAGTCGCTAATAATTAAATTATTAATTTCCGTTAGTTGCTTTAAGTTTTGGTCAAATTTTGCTTCATAAACCTCCATTCTCCTTGCATCTATCATAGGCCAATAAACATCTGCCTCGTATTGTTTTTTTGCCTCGGTGGCCAAAGATTCCAATGTTGATAAGCTGATTAATGGAATGTCTAAAGCCACACAAAGTCCTTTTGCTGTGCTTGCACCAATTCGTAAACCCGTGTATGAACCAGGTCCGTCACTAATGGCAACAGCTTTCAATTCTTTAAACAAAATATTGGAATCATTAAACAAAACTTGAATTAACTCAGCGATTGCCTCCACATGATTCATAGGTTCTAGGCTTTGTTCTGAATAAATAATGCCTTCTTTTTTAATAGCAACTGAGCAAAACTGCCCACTTGTTTCAATACATAAAATATATTCCATAAACGATTTTTTATCCGCCTACTTTATCAAAATAAATACGAACTTGTTCTTTGTAAAATGGCGACAATTCCAGCGGTATTTTTCTTAATACTTCAATTTCTTGTGCTTTTTTCTCTAAGTATTCTTTAATGGATGGGGGTATTTTATTTTCTATTGGTTTGGCTTGTTCGGCCTCTCTTTTATTGTCTTGCTCTTGCTCTCTTTCTGCCTTTTCGTGCTCTAACATTCTGGTTTCAATTTCTTTGCTCCTGCGCATGGTTTCGGGCGTTAGTTTTTTGTTTACCAGGTCTTTCTCCTGCTGCTCCATAAGTTCTTTTGTTTTATCTATATCACCCAAACTGCCATTCTTCCCCTCTTCCTTTAGCATTTTTTCCAAACGAGAAATTTCCCTTCTCAAAGCCTCTTGCTGTGCCGCTATTTTGGCAAATTGTTGGCTCGATGGATTAATGCCTTGCTCTTTTTGTTGCTGCATGTCTTTCAATTGTTTATTCATGGCATCTTGCATTTTTTTCATGCCATCCATTTTGGGTTTATTGCCACTTTTGCCTTTCCCTTCGCCAGGCTTACCTTTTTTCCCAGGCTTGTTGCATTGTCCCTTGTTCTGTTTTTTACTTTTCTTTTCATTCATGTCATCCTGCATCTTTTTTAAGGATTCTGCCAACATAACGGATAAATTATTTAAGCCTGTCATTACATATTGCTGACTTGCAGCAGCTGGTCCAATTTCAATATTTGCCAAATGGGATAATCCCTTGTTCATTTGATAATTTATGTTTGAAATCTCTTTAGTTACAAAACTTTTAATGTGTAGCTGTCTTTTAGCTAAAGAAAGCAATGAGTCCTCAATCATTTTTGCATCATTTTTTAATTTTCTTTGTTTTTGGCTCAATTCTACAAATTTGGGACTGTATCCGCTAATCTCTTTAATTTGCATCATCAAATCTTCTTGTTGAGTGCTAATTTCGACCAAATTCTCAAGGATTTGACGCAAAGTATAATAATCTTCCTCCTCTTGTTCCTCTTTTGAATCTTCAACAGATTTTTTTAATTTATCTGCCATTTCTTGCATTTTCTCGCCAGCCTCTTTTTGTTTTTGAGACGCTTTTTTATTTTGTTTCTTGTCTAAACTTTCTGAACTTTCGTTCATGTCTTGGTTAATAGATTCTTGCTCTTTTTTAGAATCATCAATTTTCATCGGTGTTTCAAGCTCTTTGTTTTTTGTATCAATATTTTTCAGCTCTTTTTGAATGTCTTCAAATTTCTTTTTAATATCTTCTTGTTCTTTCTTCAATTGCTCTTGATTCTCAGATTTTTCTTCTGTTTTCTTACTCAATTCCTTTTGCTCTTCTGCCAATTTATTAAGTTGATTTAACTGTTCGTTTATTTTCTTCTCTATTTCTAATTGTTTAAATTGCTCTAGGGTTCTGTCCAATTGTTTAGAAATTTCTTCATTGTTTTGTTTCAACTTTTCCATTTCTTTTTGCAATTGTTCTTTGTTCTGCTGTTTCAATAAATCCTCCATTTTTTTTAACAACTCTTTCATTTCTGGCGTCATTAATTCATTAAACAGTTTTTCAATTTGTTTTTGTTTTTCGAGTAGTTCTTTGTCTTCCTTATTCAATTGCTTTTCTTTCTCGTTTTTCAGGTTTTGCTCCTTTTTCAAGTCTTCTATTTTTACTTGTAATTGTTTTTGTTCATTCAAAAAATCTTTTATTTTCTTTTGTTGTTGCCAATCCATCGATTTGCTTTCCATCATTTCCTTATTCAACTCTTGCGATTTTTTTTGTATCTCTAACAATTCTTTCATGGTCTCTTTTACTTTGCTTTTTATAGAGTTACTTGATTTGTCAGCATCCGCTCGAAGTTCTTTTTCGGTAGGAATGTCAACCGCAAAAGTTTGAGATTTGGTTGATTTATTTCCATTTACACCATCATTGTCCCACACCTCAAAATAACATTCTGCTTTGTTGTCCTCCATCTCCAAAGTTCTAAGATCTATTGCATAATAAAATATTTCATCGGTTGTTTTTCCAATTTTTACAGGAAAAGATTGATTTAAACCACCTTTTTTGTATGTAAACTTCAATTGATTAATGCCATAATCATCATCTGCCTTGCCATAAAAATAGAATAAATATGGATTCAATGAATCAATTTTTCTTTCTACAAAAATAGAAGGATGCCTGTCTTCTATAATATTAATGGAATACTTTACAGAATCTTTTTTTTCGACATTTGAGTTAATAAGAGAAACAAAATAATTGCTTACTACTTTAGCCTTAAAACTTGTTTTAAAAGCATTGATGTTTTTTTCGATAGGTAGCAAATTGCCATTCACACCTAGCTGCAAACTTTCCGCATCTTTTGTGTTAAAGACCCATTCAATAACTGTTCCCTTCGGCACTGTAAAATCACCGATATTTTGAATGGTCTCAGTTTGTTTATTAATATATGCGGGATATTTTAAATTGGCTTTAAAACTCAATAAACTTGGATTAGGAAGAACTTTAATCTTAAACACATCTGAATAAAACTCGCCATCCGTGAAGGCAATGTCTTGGCTAACCGAAATGTTTGGTAATTTATACTCAAATGAATTGCGAGCTGTCTTTTCCATTTTTATTAAATGGTTATTTATTTTCACAAAAACCTCGTTTGGCAATGTTTTGCCTTCGGTTCTTAATTTTAAGGTTAAATCACTATTTTTAATAATTGTCAACGAAGGATTTTTTAATACAAACTGAAAAGGCATTTCTTTGGGAAACTCTTTGTTAAAACGCATCAATCTATCGGCTGGTTTTGTAATAATATTGCTTTGAAAAACCAAAAGCAAAAACAAACAAACCAAAGGCACTAGAGCGTATCTTCCATATTTTTTTATTGATTTTGGGATATTAACAGCATTTGTAAATTTAATTGGACTCAGTGTTTTTATTCTTTGATTTATACTAGCCGCCAAAAGTTCGTTTTCGCTGCCTTCAGCTTGATTTTGCAACTGAATGGTATTTAAAAGCTTGTCTTTTATTTCTGGAAAATAGTCGCCAATAATACCCGATGCTTGCTCGTAATTAATTGTTTTGCCCAATCGCATCCATTTTAGCAATGGAAGAAATATGTTTTTTACCACAACAATTGCAGCAGTTATTACATAAGTAACAAAAATAAAGGTTCTTACAGAGGAACTAAATTGACCAAAATATTCTAAAACAGCTGAAACTATGAAAAAAGCAATGAGAATGCCAAAAGAAAGCAAAAAGCCTTGCAACAACTTATTGAGGTAGAATTTTTTAATAAATTCATCAATTTTTTCTTTTAAAACACTACTCGAATTGGACATTTTAATATTAATATACAAAAATAAACAATTTTTAGTTTTAAAACCACCTTTTATTTTTAAAGTAAATTAGCATAATAATTACGACTAGCAAGCAAGTACCGAAAAAATAATAGATAGAAAATGAATTATCTGCGCCAGGTAAAATTCTTAAATTCATGCCATAAACCCCCGTTAAAAAACTCAAAGGCATAAAAATGGTACTGATAATAGTCAAAACCTTCATAATATAATTTAGTTTATTGCTAATATTTGAAAGATAAATATTCATTAAATCTGCCATCAACATTTTTTTATTGTCTATGTTTTCTGATATTAAATAAGCATGGTCGTAAACATCCTTAAAATAATTCATGCTTTCTGTACTTATGAATTGCATGTTTCCAGAAATCACACGGTTCAAAAGCTCTCGTGTGGGCAAAATACTCTTGCTAACTGTTACAATTTTTTTCTTTAATATTTGAATATCATGTGAGGTTTGTTGATTTGGATTGTCTGTTACTTCAGTTTCAATATCATCTGACTGATCGCTCAAATAATCTACAATAATAAAATAATCATCGATAATTGTATCTAAAATTTTATACAACAAAAAATCTATGTTTTTTGCTCTTACACCTCCCAATGCCTTATCCAATCGCACAGCAACATGTTCAAAAATCGGTTTAGTTGATTCTTGAAAAGAAATCAAATAATCATTACTAAGAATCAAACTAACCTGCTCAATCTCAATTTTATTGGTTTTGGAGTTGTAATTTAGGTGCTTTACAGAAAGAAAAACATAATCATCAAACTCTTCGACCTTTGTTCTTTGATTGGTGTTTAAAATATCTTCTTCAACCAAGGCATGAATCTTAAACTGTTTACAGATGTTATGAATTGCAGCCGTATCATGCACGCCCAAAACCTGAATCCATCTTTTTTTTCCTTCATTATTAATGTTTTTTAGCTCGCTAACATCAATCAAAACCTTGTTTTCACAACTATTAGAATTGTAACAGATTTCTCTTATTTCAATTGGCTCGCTTCTATTGACACCAACATAAACCATGCTTTCGGGTGGCAAACCGTGTTTGCTTGAATATTTTTTTTGGGGAGAAACTGCCGCACTAATTTTAGTTTTTTTTGGCATAATGGAACTACAAGTTCAGCAATGTTTTAATGTTTTTGTAAATGGCTGTGTTTTCCATCGTGCCTCTGAATTTCTCTGCGCCTGGCCCAAAGGCATAAACAGGCACCATAATTGCAGAATGATGGTCTGTTGCGAATTTTGGTTTGGTAATTGTCTTATTTTTTAGCGAGCCTCCGTTGATTGAAAGACCGCCTGTTTCATGATCGGCTGTAACTATCACTAAAGTGTTTTTGTTTACTTTAGCATATTCATAAGCCACTTTTATGGCCTTGTCAAAATCTATTAATTCGGAAACCATGTAATCAAAATCATTGTTGTGCCCTCCCCAATCAATTTGGCTGCCTTCCACCATTAAAAAGAAACCTTTTTTGTTATTTTGCAAATGATTAACCCCTTGTTTAGTGGCCTCAGCGAGCCAATTGCCTCTTTCAATTGCATTTGGTGTTTCAATACTATCATTATAAAACCAAAAGGTTTTATCAAACTTTTTTTCTTGAAAATTTTTCCCTGTTTGAACATAATAGCCCTCTGCCATTAGTTTTTCTAAGTTAAAATATGGTTTTCCAGAACCTGCAACAAAATCGATACCTTTTCCATAAAAATCATTGGCTATTTCTTTGTGCATTTGTCTGCTTTTTTGATGGGCATAAAAAGAAGCTGGTGTGGCGTGGGTAACAGAACAGGTGGCTATCAATCCAGTGGCTAAACCTTTTTCTTCGGCTTGCTCGGTCAGTGTTTTTTGTGCAATACTGTCTGCATCCAATCCAATGGCTCCGTTATAGGTTTTTTGCCCAATGCTAAAAGCCGTTGCCCCAGCTGCGCTGTCTGTTATAAAATCATCGGCTGAGGATGTTTTTAAAAATCCTATGTTATCGAACAAATCCAGCGTTAAGCCTCCATTGATTACAGAAGCTGCAAAAATTTGCGCCAAACCCATGCCATCGCCAATTAAGAAAATAATATTTAAAGGTTTTTCTAATTGACTGCTAATAACTTTGGCCGCAGAGCCACAATTCCATTGCAGAATAGACAATATTAAAACCAAAGCAACTTGTTTTTTTAATCTCAACATAAAGCACAAATTTAGAATTTTTTATTGAACTAATTCCTAAATTTTTACTACTTTTTTAATAAATTCTTCTCCGTTAATATTTAACTTTACAAAATAAACCCCCGAACTTAAAGCACTTGCATCTATTTCAAACATTTTTTCTTTTGGGTAAACTATCTGCTGACCAATTATTAACTGGCCAATGTCATTAAAAACTTCCAGTTTCAAAGACTCGCAAAACTGATTGATTTGAATCTTTAAACTGTTTTGAAACGGATTAGGAAATATTTTTATTTCAAAATTAGAAAATCCTTTGGGGTCGCTATTGTCTATTGTTTTGCAAATTGTATCCGTGCAATTTATTTCATCTGTCAAAATTCTGCATATATTATATTTTCCATAGTTTGGAAAGTTGAAACTGGCGAAAGAATCTGCAACATTTTCTTGATTGTTAGCATTCCAAATAACAGTATTTTTATACTCATTTATTTTTGGTAATTGGATGGCAATATTTTTGTTGCTGATTTTATTTAAACTAAAATTATTTTTACTAAAATCACTTACTGAAACCGTAATTTCAACATGGCTGGTATCGCTGCAAGCATCATTAAGAATGGCTAAATACTTTTCGCTTGTTTTATTCTTGAAAATTTGCTGAGGGCCATTGGGCAATTTATCCCAAACAATTGTATTTGGTTTTTGTGTGTTGATTGTAAAAGTGAAAGGCAAATTGTTATAACTGCATTTTTTCAAAAAGAGAGGTTGAATGTCCAATTTTGGAGAAACCGCCACTTTAAAACTATTAAAAATACTATCGCCACAAGCATCAGAAACAGAATAGTTGTAGGTTTTGGTGTTGAAAGAATCTGCGAGTGTGGTGGTGCTTTTTTGCTGACCCCAATAGTGTTTTAATGTATTTGTTTTGCCACCGAAGCCTTGAGATTTCAATAAAAGAGATTGACCGTAACAAATAGTGGTATCTGATATTTTTTTCAATGCCAAAGCATCATACACATTCAATTGCGTGGTATCAAATACCAAAGGCAAAGAGCATCCATCTTCAAATTGGGCAATCACTGTTTGAGAAAAAGATGGTGTTAGATTAATAGTTGGACTAACAGAATTATTTGCCAACCATCTTACCTTGCCAAACCCAGGCTTTCCGCCATTGAAACTTGCGCTCAAGGTTACAATTTTTGCATTGCAAACGGTGTCTATTTTTGCAATTGAAACGCTAGGTTTTTCCCAAACATAAATATCAAAAGAATCTTTAAAATCGGGGCTGCAAGCATCTGAAAGTGTGGCAATCAATCGCTGGCTTTGAATGGCTGTTTTTTTAGCATTAAAGCCTATCATTTCTGCATCATTCCAAGTTATTTGATAGGCATTTGGTTTTCCACCTTTTGGAGAAAGCAAAGTAGTTAATTCGGTGCCGTAACAAAAGGTGTCTTGGTTTTTGCTTGTTTGAAAACTTAATGGTTGCAGCACATTTACCGTTATACTATCGAATGCGCTTAGCGTGGTGCAATTGTCTTTTAGCTCTAATTTTATTTTAGTGGTTTGTTTTAAGTTTTTCAGACTTCTTGATGCACCTAAAATCCCCGAATCGCTCCATTTATATTGATAATTGCCATTGCCGCCTTTTGCTTTTGCATTAAAAAGGGATAAACCATTAAAGCAAATTGTGGTGTCCGAATTTATGCTTACTTGCAGCGGTTGCCTAACCATAACAATCACATTTTTTAGACTTGTATCTGGTTCGCAGTTATCAAACACACCAATTTCTACAACCGTATTTTTCTTTATTTCAATATCAAAACTGTTTCCCATTTTAAAGGAATCAATTGTTTTGAAAAATATATTGTTTTGCATTGGTTTTCCGTCCAAGATTGTCGGTTGAATTGTAATTTTTTCGCCCATACAAGCCCAAATAGTATCTGCAATGATAATCTGAGGTTTGTTATACAGTGTATAGGTGTTTTTTCCATCAATTTTTGGATTAAAGTTTAGGTTTTTGCTTCGCACCTCCCCGCAATAATTGGTGGCAGACACCCATATAGATTGAGAATGGTTTGCATTAAAACTAATTTTATTTGAGAAACCTATTTGCAAAGTATCTGTTTTTGAAACTGAATCGCTGAACCAAATAATTTTTGCAGGTGTTTGGCTAAATAACTTCACGGAATCGAACAAAACAGATGTGCGGCAAACGGAAGAATCTATGTTTATTAAGCTTAGTTGAATGGCGCTGTCTATTTCAAAAAGGGCAGAACGCGTGTAAACAAGCGCTAGGCAAACATTGGTGTATGTGCGCCTCACTAAAAACATACTTTGGCTAATAAATGGTTTTAGATCAATGGAATCTGAATTGCTTGAAATGGATTGCCATGTGTTGCCATTATTGGTGCTATACTCCCAGTTTTTTACAATTGTAGCGCTTCCATTCACAGTAGATTTTGCGAAATAGAGTTGGTTGTTGCAAGTTTTCATATCCTTCGGTTGAACTAAAACTTGGGGTGCTTTTTTTGTTGAATCTATGTTTACCAAAAAGGCATTCAATCGGCCGCTTTTGGCTCCGTTTTTAAATTGCACAGCCAAAGAAAAATAATGCGCTTGTTTGTTGTTTAAATTGGCAACTAAAAAACTTGTGTCATTTGTGGTGCCAACCGTTTTCATACTGCCATCTATTAGCTGAAAAATTTTAAAAGGAATGGCGTTTGCGGGTCTGTTCCATCTTATAAAAACCTGGTTGCTGCAACTTGTTATTTGCGGCACAAGTGTGTTCTTAGAAATACTAAACACTCCATCCGATTGGTCCTCGACACCGCTGCTAGAAACAACTTTTATCATTGCTTTACCTGTGTTTATGGTGTCGGAGGCATTTTGCCAAATGTAATTTTTTGTTGTGTTAGAAAGACCGCTGACTAGGGTTGACCAAGTGTATCCGCTATCTCTAGAAAACATAACTGAAAATGTGCCACTCACACCCTTGGCATTCCATCTAATTAATTGCGATTTGGCAGCAGTGGAGGGCGGTTCCATTGTTTCAAAACCGTTGGGATATTCTAATAATAGTTCTTTTTTATGGGTTAAATATGAGAGCGCAAACACCTGTTTTCCGTTTGGCACCACTTTGCCCAAAACATTGATTTTATACCAACCCGAATCTGGATTGGTGAGGGTTATTTGTTCAATATTATTTAAACTGTCTCGTTTTCTGACAGCCAAAGCCGAGGGATTTGTGGGGTTCAGCACCCAAGGCAAATGCGTGGTGCTGCCTTTGATTATCCTTAAATCCAAATCATTTACTAAAATATTGGCATTGTTGGTAGAGAATACCTCGGGGTCGTTCCAAGTGAGCATGGTTTTAAATTCATGCAAAAAACCTGGCACATAAAAAGAGTCTGTAAACTGCTGATTGCTGCCAACACTGTCTATTTTCCAAGCATCGTTTTCAACGATTTTTACTGCATTTATCAAATTTATTTTCCCAAAACCGTGTTTAAAATCTGGGCCTGCGTTTCCAATATCATCTGCACTATTTGCTATTATATTCTTTGTCAAATAATTGAGAGGTGTATAATTGTTTTTAGCAATAAATTTTTCTAACAACAAGGCTATTGTTCCGCTTGCGCCTGGCGTTGCCATTGAGGTGCCGCTGCTGAAGCCATAAGAATTTCCATTTAGCGTGCTCAGCACATTTACCCCAATGGCAGATATTTCGGGTTTCAGGCGGCCATCTAAAGTGGGGCCCGCGCTGCTAAAATTGGCTTCGGCATTTAAATGCGTAATGGCAGCCACCGAAATTGTGTTTTTTGCTGTTTGAAAGCCAGATAAAATGGTGCCATATCCTCCTGCAATGCAATTCATTGCACGAGAATTGCCGGCTGCAAAAACATGTAACAAAGCATTGTGTTTGATACTTAAGGCATCCATCTCGGTGCTTGTTTGGTCATAATTGGCAAAAGTGTTGCAGGTGTTGCCCCAATATCCATAGGAGTTTTGGGTTAAATGGAAATCATATTTTGGTTTGCTGGTGTCCATCTCTAAGGGAATGTCTCCATTAAAATCCCAACTATAAATTTTGGCATTGGGCGCCATGCCCCTTTCGTTTTCAATCAAATTGCCCGCCCCAGCCATTGTGCCGGCAACATGGGTGGCGTGATTGCTAATATTGGGTGCTTTTATTATGCTCAAACGATTCCTGAAATCAATGTGATTGCCCACAGCGCCACCGTCCCACTCGCCCAACCGAATGCCATTTCCGGTGAGCGAATTGCTGTCTGAAAAAGGGAATCTACTGTTGAAAAAATTTACCCTATGGCCTGTTCTTTCTACAAAATTGAAAGCCTGAACGGAGGGGTGCAAAAAGGCAACGGATTTTACATCGTTTAAGGCTGCCAATTCTAAAACAAGGGACTTTGTGGTTTTTATAAAAACGGATTTTAATGTTGGTCGCAAATAATAACTGCTGATGTTTTTTGCTTTAATAAATCCTAAAAGAGTACTTAGGTTTTGAGGTTCAAAATAAGAAACTATCAGCAATTGGGTGTCGTTTATGTTTGTCCATCGCCAATCTATTTTTTGGGCGGGCATTAGCGCGCTGCTGCCTTCTATTTTGCTAATATTTAAGCGTATATTGACCCCAATATAGCTTGAATCTGAGTTGTAGGCGCCAAAAAACTTTATGTTTGTGTTTTTTAATGTTGCCGAAACTTGCTGATTTGAAATTAAATAGTAATTGCGTTCTTGGGCGTTTGAAACACTTGCAACACAAAACAAAATGAGCGCAACCAAGCTCGATTTTTTAGAAAACATTAATACAAAAATAATCCTTTTTGATTAAAATTTTATGTTATATTATTTAGACCATCAAAAGGCTTGGATTCCTTGTTTGAAATGAGGTGGTTCATTGAAGGAAAGCAAACTAATAAAAAATCTCCTTTTTCTTTAAATAGAAACAAAAGGTGTATTTAATATAATATTTTTGTCTAAAAATCTGTTTCTGTTAAAAAGGCAACCTAAAGTCTGCATTTTTTGAATTTTGGTTTATAGAATCTGAAAAAACAAGAACCAAATTATGGAATAGATTTATAACTAATATTGTATTCATAAATTGTTGATCCATACTTTTGAAAACTTTTAGTCTTCAAACTATTTTCATCCAATGTTATTATTATATTCGGAGTACCCCACATATACAGTGTGTCTGAATCTAAAAACCATTTTGAAACATAAAAATCAGGTGCTTGAGGATCACACTTCAAGGTGTTTTCATATAATGTTAAAAGACTATCTTTAGAAAGTATAAAATAATCATCATTTTTACATGGCTCAGCACTGGCATAAAAATCTGTGTCTCCATTAATAAATGCTGGGCTTACCTTCCAGGCTGTTAATTGCCATTTTTTAAATGTTAAAAGTGAGGATTTTGGGTTATTGTTAATTGTAGGATTTTTACTTTCTTTTTTACATGCAAATAATACAACTGTAAGTGTAATTATTAATAATAAGGGTTTCATTTTTTGTTTGATATTAAGGTTTTTAGGTTGATGGAGTCAAGCAATTTAAACTTCTCGTTATTCATGTTTATAACATGGAGCAAATTCTTTTCTTTATCTAAAACTAGGCAACCATCAAAGGTTCGGCTTTCGTAGTTTTTGTAGGTTCTAATGGTTTCAATACTTTTTGTGTTAAAATTAACCTTATAAATATAGCCCATATTCCTTTTAAATTGGTTCATTAATATAAATACTTCATCGTTATGTTCTATAAAATCCACATTGTAGATAGAGTCATTTGTGAATGAAGATAGTCTTACAAATTTATTCTTTTTTTGATCAAATAAATAGTTGTTGTAATTAAAAGTTGTAAATTGATTAATAAATGTATTTGCATATAGTTGTTTATGCAAAAACTGCGTATTTATGATAGGGTAATTAAAAACCTTAAACCCAGAATCAAGCATATATGCTTTCATTTTTATGCTATCATTCTTTTCTTTAAACAAAAGGATTGGATGATTATTTAAAATCGATATTTTAATATCGGTTTTGTATTCATCAAAATTGGATTCAGAAAAAAGTTTAATATTATCTAATTTTATTTGATTGCCAAGAATAGAAAATTCGCCAACATAATAGTTGTAAGAAAGTTTAACTTCGTTGTTATTATTAAATAGTTGTTTTTGACTCAGCATGGCATCATATTTGTTGACAATAAATGTTAAATATAATTTATTATTTAAAAACAACCAATCTAATAATCCACCATCTGGGAGTTGTTCTTTTAGTTCTTTCACATAAAAATTCCTATTTTTAATATATTGTTTACTAAATTTAAACTTGGTTCTAATTTGATTGAAATAAAAAGTGTCTATCAAATTAAAAACATTACTTTCTCCTGTATTAAAATCAAAAGTCATTAAATTTTTGGTTACCTCTGTATAAATAGACAATTGATTATTAAAATTTCTGAATCTATAATATCCCAAAAGATTGTTAAAACAAGTATCATTAAGAATAATAACGCTTTTACTTATATCAAAAATCCGTAATTTGCCATTTTTTAGGCCGTTTAATCTATCTATATAATCGGGAAGTTGCCTTGTTTCAAATTCCATAATTAAGCTATCGCCATCAAAAACCTTAACCATAGGACGCATATTACTAGTTAGCCCTTCATATTTACCAACATTAATTTCACTTGGCACATTACTAATATTTAAATATTTACGGACAAAAAAATTGGCAGTCCTTTCATCCACATTACCAATATATATTTTGGGATTGAGTGTTGAATCAATGTAATTAATTAACCGTTACGAAGGCTTACAATTGGTGCAATCATTAGGATTTACTCCTATTTCACATCTTATTTGAGAATTTAAAGCAAAAGATATACTTAACGAAAAAAAGAGAATGAAGCGGTTGTTATTCATAATTACAAAACTAAATAAAAATGTGTAATTAACTACTAATTACACATTTTTATTAAATACAATTCATTGAGCACAGCTTTTTCCTCAAGGCTGCCAGCTTTGCCATCGTTGTGTAGCAGCCAATATTCAGTAGAAAGAATACCCAAGTATTCTGCCATATAAGCTGTTACATCACCCCCAACATTCAAATTGCCTTTTAGTGCCTCCGCTTATATAATCGCCATTTGCATCCACAATATGATTGTCTGGCGAATGATTGGGTTGAATATCACTGAAAGGCATGCCTTGTCCTGAATAAGGACCTAAAACAGTAAAATACTTTATAAAGTTTTCTCTGTGGTTCCAATACCTATTGTGTAGTTCAGTGTTTGTGGAGCTTACTTGCGCTTGCAAATAATTACTCATGTGCATCAATATACACAAAGCTGTTAGTTTAATTGTTTTTTTTATAATTGTTTATTTATAATTTATTGAATGATTAGTTTATGGTGATTGTTTTGATTGTTTTCTGTAATCGTTAGAATATATATGCCGCTTGATAAATTACAATTTATTGTATTTTCTCCTGTAACTAAAATATTAGAATACACCTTTTCACCTAAAATACTGGTTATATAATATTGCGTTACCTTATTGTTTAAATTTAATATTTTAAATATTCCACCATTAGGTTTTGGATATATTTTTATGTTGTTTGTTGTTAGATTATTTAATCTTAATTTATGGACAATGTATTCTGAACTTGTTTTAATGCAATAACCTTGTTTCAAAGCAACAACATTGTATGAGCCTGTGTTTGTTAGTTTAAGAAATGACTCTTTTATAATTTGATAAATTGTTAAATGGTTGGATTGGTCAAAAATGCTAAGTATGTATATACCATTGGTTAAATGTTCAGTATTAATTTTAAATTGATTGGCTTCATTTACCTCTAATAGATTCAAAACCCTCCCATTAATATCTGATAATAATATTTTATATCTTTCACTCTTATCCAATCCTGTTATTTCTAAAATGTTTTGTGTAGGATTTGGGTAAATTGAAATATTGTTTGTTTGGATGTTATTGATGCTTAATTGGATAATATAAACGGTATCAGAATAAGACGAACAGCCTCCTTTTCCAAATACTTCTAATTGATAAATACCCAATTGATTAATTTTAATTGCTTTGTTGTTACTAATTTCATTCCCATTAAAAAGCCATCTGTATTGTGTGGCATTAATGTTAGATTTGAGGCTATCTCCATTACGAATAATAATGGGTTTAGGCAATATTGTATCTTCATAAAGGGTAACAGTGTCAGAAATTTGACAAAAAGTATTGGTTGTAATGGTGGCAATGTATTTGCCAGCATTGTTGATTGTGATTGATTGGCTTGTACTATCTACATTCCATTTAAAGCATTTTAAGTTGTCAGGCAATTGTAGTTTAAGTGTAGGGAAATTGCCAATGCAATAGCCTGTGTCTCTTCCTAAGAAATTTTGAGAAATGTTATGTCCAATAGCAATCGTTTTAATAAGGGTATCGTTGATAATTCCATTACTTGCAATATACCTAACTTGGTAAAAACCGGTATCAGCAAATGTGTATTCAGTATCTTTATTGATATTGTTAAACATTTGCCAATTAGAATTTGGCATAAGACTATATTGCCATAAATGATTAGAAGCTTTAAAGGTATCTAAACCTTTAAAAAGTACATTGTTGTTTGAGCAATTAATGGAATAATTAAAATTTATACCAATGGTATTGTTATAACTGTTGTCAAAGTTGGTTATTTCATTAGTACATTTTTTATTTAAAATTAACCCCTTGCGCTTTAATTGTGGATTGTTTGATTCAGGGTCTTCAATTAAACCCATAAACAAGGAATCAAAAATATTAAAATAAATCTGATTATTGGGTGTTAGTCGAGAACCTATTATCATAAAAGAGTCATTGTGATTATTGATTGATATGATTGAACCTGATATATTATTAATTTTATAAATATTATAATCTCTTTCTGTGATGTAGCAGTTTTTGTTGTTTTTAGTAAATGTTATTCCTGTAGGTGTATATACTTGAACTACATTTTTTTGTTTAAATTTTCCATTAAAATTATTGAAAAACAAAAATTCGTTATATGAATCACTAAGATAAGAAATACAAAACAACAAACTATTTTTACTAAATGCTGACTTAGATTGACATGAAAATATACTGTAAATCGCATTGATTTGTGTTTCGGAATAAACAGGGCAAACATTAATACCTTTATTTGTCAATAAAAAAGCATTGATACCTTTTCCGCTTGCATTTCTTACCACTATCCATTTCCATAAGCCATTGGCATGGGTGGTGGCTGATATGGATTCAAATACTGATGGCAACAATTTGATGTTTTTTTCTTTTACTCTGCTTTTGTTGATGTTTTGCTTATCTAAAATAATGGTATGGTAGCAAAAGCCTTTGCTTTTGCCTTGCCAGTCTGTTGTAAATAAATAAAACACGCTGTCGTTGTTGGGTTGAGGTATCAATAAACTACCTTGGCTAGATGATTCATTACCATTTAACCCAGTACCGTTTACAATTATTTGATGGTTGGCATTCCAAACGGTCATACCATCGGTATAAAACAGCAAGTTGCCAGCAGTATCAGATATAGAAGCAGCAGATTCTAAGGCTTTGAGTTGGCTGCCATTTCTTTGAGTGGGTGGGTTGGTTTTAAAATCGAGCCAAATGCTATCGCCAAACAACCAATTAAACCCTCTTTTTCTGTCGGGGTTGGTTTCATAAGTTCTTTGTGCTGTTGCAATTGTTGCTAACAAAGTAACAATAATTAGTAGTATGTTTCTTTTTATATTCATGATTTTTTAGATTTAAGACAACAAAAACAATACTTTTGTGGTATTGGGTTAAAAAACAAGATGGGCATGCTCACAATTGCAATCACCTACAAGAGGCCCGACCAGGAGCCCAACAAGAAATAAAAAGTAAATGAAAACATGCCCGCACCAAGCACATAGTACAAATACCTCTTTCTTGTGTTAAATTTACCAGATTTCTGAACAGAAAAGTTGTTTTATTGTGTTAATTATCTATATGATGTTTGTTTTTATATTTTATAGGTTGTAAATAATGATTTAGGCACATAAACAAGCCCAGAGCAATGAATTTAATTTTTGTTTTCATTGTTGTTTTTTATCAATTTACAAATATAAACTATTTATTTGTTTTGAAAATTTTGTTACACAGATTCTAAATTTAAAATAGTCGTAACTATTTTAGAATTTTAGTCCCGAAGTTTCGGGAGTAAATGCCAGCCTGCTCCGCCTTAAAAATAAGACAATCAAGCGCAGCGGTAATTGGACTATATTGAAAGCTTATTCGGTATTATTCGGTATTATTTATCAAATCTACAACATCTTCTCTATAGAAAACTAAAGAGCTGAAACACACGCCATAAAAAAAGGCTGTCCAATTGGACAGCCTTTTTTTTAAATATTAAATAAGTTTGACTAGTAGTTTAATTGGAAGTAAACCCTTCTGTTTTTAGCTTTGCCATCTTTCGTTTTATTATCTGCAACTGGTTTGGTATCGCCAAAACCTGTAGCCATTAATCTTGAAGGTTTGATGCCTTTATTGATTAAATATGCCATAACTGCATCAGCTCTTTTTTGAGATAAATCAAGATTTTTTGCAGCATCACCAACATTGTCAGTATGGCCATCAATTGCAACATTGGCATCAGAAAACTCGTTTAAAATGCCCACTAAAATGTCTAAATTAACAAAAGATTCTGGTTTAATAACATCTTTTCCTGTTTCAAAATAGATGCCTTTTGCTGCTAAAGCAATTTTATCAACCACTTCTTTTTTAATTTCTGGGCAACCTTTATTTTCTTTAGTACCTGCAACTTTCGGACAAACATCTTTGTTATCATAAACACCGTCTCCGTCTGTATCTGGGCAACCTTCCCCTAAAGCAACACCTGCAACAGTTGGACATTTGTCTTTTTTGTCTTCAATGCCATCGCCATCTGTATCAGGGCAACCGTTAAATTCTTTTAATCCTTTTTTGTCTGGGCAAGCATCTTCGATATCAATTAACCCATCGCCATCTGTATCAGGACATCCATTAAATTCAGCTGGACCAGCATTTTTAGGGCATTTGTCTAATTTATCTGTAATGCCATCACCGTCAGTGTCAGGGCAACCGTTAAATTTACGAGGACCGAAGTTATAAGGGCAAGAATCTTGATAATCAGGAATAGAATCCAAATCTGAATCTTTAGGACAACCTTCGTCATTAACAGGCAATTCCCAAGCTTTTGTTTTTGGACATTTATCCAAATTGTTTGGCACACCGTCTTTATCTTTGTCACGCATTTTTGTACCGCTCATAGAAGCTGCGTCTCCATAAGGTATGTTATAGAAAAAGCTAAATGAATGCGATGCAATTAAATCGTTGTTTTTGTTTCTTGTGTGAACCATGTATCTATATGGCGCACCGTCCCAAATATCATTAAATGTATAGTTAAACATAGATTGCAATCTAAATCCAAATTTCGCATTTGGCATGTATTGAAATCCAAAACCGCCTGCTAAGTTTCCGGCAGCACCAGTATAAGCAACAGGATGTCTGCTAACTTTAGTGTGTAAATAAACACCACCCGCACCAAGCATTATAAAGGGGGTGAATGCTTTGTCTTTTAAAAATTTGAATCTTAAACCACCATTTACGGTTGCAAAATTCATTTTAAAAGATTGATTGGTTATTTCTGGAATTACATTTGGCAAAACCGCAGAAAACCCTAGGTCACCACCATTTCCGAACAAACATATATCAATGTTAGGATTTAGGTAGTAGCCAAGTGAGTAATTTATACCTTGGTAGTTTGGCTTTCTTCCAAAAAACACAGAAGAACCCAAGTCTCCTTGGTATTCATTAATTGCGCCTCCTAATTCTATCCCTAGCCTGCGTTCGGCAGATTGTGAGAAAGAGTATTGAAATGTCAACACGGAAACAAGTGTTAGTAGTAATTTTTTCATTATCATAAGCTGTTATTTGTAATTTATGGTTTTTTAAGTGGACAAATATATAAAAAGGTTTTAAATTTAATAGAATTATTTTCAAAAATGTTAATTTTTTATTTCCAGAACATTACCATTTCTAAAAACTCGATAATGTTTTAGGCCAAAAGTTGCAGGCCCTGCATAGACTTCGCCATCAAAAAGGAATTTAGAATCGCAGCATATTTCAAACTTTCCAGCCTTAGATTCTCCACATCTAAAGAGGGAAAAAATGCTATCTACCTCTATTTTTGCACAACTATTTCGGGGTTGATAGCTGCAACTTCTTTCAAAAGCATAAAAATTGTCGTCCATATTGTGCACAACAATCACTCCTTTTATCCCTCCATCGACATAAATGAAGGAATTTGTTTGTAGCAATCTGTCATATTGTGGTAAGGACATATTAATTGTTATATTTACAGGCACATCTGCAATGGGTTCGGGGTTTAGGTTGTTATTACTTTTGCAAGCATACACAACAACCATTAAAACGGTTGCAATTATTAGTTTATTCATATTTATAAAATCCTTCCTTTGTTTTTTTTCCATGAAGTCCTGCATCCACCTTTTGTTTTTGAATTCTATTGGGTTTAAAGCGCGCCTCGTTGTTAAATAGTTGGTATTGGCTCTCTGTTACGGCATAGTTTGTGTCCACTCCTATTAAGTCCATTAGCCTAAAAGGACCCATTTTAAAACCCGAAGATTCCATTATTTTATCCATTGTTTCAAAATCTGCGATACCTTCTTCCAAAGCCTTTAAGCTTTCTACATAAAATAATCTTGCTACCCTATTTACAATAAATCCAGGACTATCGGCCGCTATAACAGGCGATTTTTTTATCGTTTTAATAACTTCTACCACTGTTTCAACAATTTTATTATCCGTTTTTGCACCTTTGATTATCTCTACAAGTTTCATAATATGCGCAGGATTAAAAAAATGGATGCCTATAAATTGATTAGGATAAACTAGTTGCGCAGCTATCTGTGTAATTGGGATTGATGAGGTATTGCTGGCATAAATGCAATTTTCCCCGTTTATTTCCATTAAATTTTTAAACAAGCTTACCTTAGGTTCCAATTTTTCAATAATGGCTTCTATGATTAAATCCACTTTTAAATCTTTGATTTCTGTGGTATAGGAAATTCTATTTTTTATATTAAGCAATTCTGGTGCATCTATTTTACCCAAATCCTGCAACTTTTTTAAAGATCTTTCAATTTGAATGGCTGCTTTATCCAAAACTTCTTGTTTTAAATCAAACAAAAAAACAGCAAAGTCTGCTTGCGCAAATACCTGGGCAATGCCCTGCCCCATAGTTCCCGCTCCTGCTATTCCAATAGATTTTATTTCTCTTTTCATTCCTTATTTTCTTAATAACCAAATTTCTGGATTTTGTTTGTCTTGTCCATACCAAATTTCAAAGTGCATTTCTGTGTAACCATCCTCATCTTCGGCAATGGCGCCTAAAATTTGTTTCGCATCCACTTCTTCGCCTTGTTTCACCTTAATGTCCTTAAGTTTGCAATATACTGTATAATACGCGCCATGATTAAGTAAAACGGCTTTGCCCATTCCAGGAATAGAGATTATAGCCGACACTGTGCCTTTGTGAATGCTTCGTGCGCTAGCCCCACCCGTAGTTCTAATATCAATGCCATTGTTTTGAATCATCACTTGGTCGAGCTTGGCATGGGCATGCGCACCAAATCTATCAGATATAAAGCCACTTTCGACTGGCCAAGGCAACTTTCCTTTGTTAATTTCAAACTTATCAGACAACAATTTCATTTCGGGCAACATATCTGTTTCCTTTCCGCCATCATTATCTGTTTTAATATCCGTTTTTTTTTCAATATTGGTTTTATTCTTCGCTTTTTCAGCAGCCCCTCTTCTTTTAGCCTCTGCTATTTCCTTAGAAATAATTGCATTTATTTGTGCGTTTAAATTTTGCTTTGCCTTTTTTTGTTTGTCTAGGTCTATTTTAAGTTCCTTTTCCTTGCCAGAAAGCGCCAATACAAACTTATTTTTTTCCTGTTTATCGGATTCAAGTTTTACAACTTCTTGCTTTTTTCCAGATGCTAAATTTTCTTTCGATGATTTTAAATTGGTTAAATCCTTTAGTTTTTCCTCTAAAGCAAGTTTCTCTTGTTTAATTTTATTTAAAAACTGCTCTTGTGCCTTTGATAAATACTTATTGAAACGAATCCGTTGAAAAAACTGATTGAAGGATTTGGCAGCAAACAAATACAATGAATTGTTATATATTTTTTTGTATTTAAAGTTTTGAACTAAAGCTTTTTTATACTTTAACTTTTGGCTTTCAATCTCTGCATTCACACTATCCACCTCAGAAAGCTTTGAAGTAATGTCTGATGCAACAAACAAAATTTCTTTGTTTATGGTTTCAATCAACACTTCGCGCTGCTCAATTAATATGCCCAAAGAAGTAACTTCTTTTAAACCTTTGTTCTTTTTTGAGTTGGTTTCTTTTAATATTTTTTGTGTAAGTTTTATTTGCGCCTCTGTTTCCTTCTTTTTTTGTTCCAATTCTTTTCGTGTCTGCCCGTTGGCAGCTAAAAATAAAATCAGGAATAAAAAAAGCGACATTATTTTATAGTTTTTCATAATTTTTGGGGATTGATAATGGAAAGGAAAGTTCGTTATTAAACTCTATTTCATTATAGTTCAAATTAATTTTAATATTATTTTCACTGCCAAAAGTTTCTAAAACCAACCCTTTATTAAGTGTTTTTTCTTCATATTTAACAGGATTATTATAAACTACACTTGCAGACGAAGCTGCATTTTTTTGAGAAAAAATTGTTTTAAAAAGAACAAGTGCCACCTTTTTATACAAATGCTCAACAGAAAAATTATTTTCCTGAAAAACGATAATATTGTCATCGTTTTCATTTCTTAGGGTAAATGATTTTAAGGGAAACACAGGTTGCGAAAGCAACAGATTTTGCAATTGAGCAATTTCTAACGGAACATTCAGCAGGTTTTTTAACTGTTCTTTTTTATAAACCGTGTAGTTTTTTTGCAGTTTATTTAAAATAACAGCCGAATCTCTAGTGATTAAAACACGGCCTCCTTCAAAGCCAAACAAACTAGCGCTCACCCAAATTAACGAATCCTTATACATTCTGATTGTTGCATCAAATTGTTGTTTATTGTTTTTAGATACAAATTCAACATCCATTTTTGCATTGAAAGTTGTCCAATAAAACAAGCTATTGTTCAACAAATTTTCTGCCTCATTATTGGTTTTTGTAGAATCTTTGATTCTCTCAATGACAACAGGCAATGCTGCTTTTTTCTTTTTACTTTTGCAAGCACTTGCGAAAAACAGAATTGATATTCCTAAAATAATTAACCCTTTATTCAACATATTTTTGATTTTTGATTTTTTGATGTAACAACTCCGACACATTTCCATTTTTTCTTGCCAACTGCCAATAATCCATCGCTTTTTCATACATCCCTTTTTTATAAAGAATATCTCCCATCAAAACATTAAAGTTTGGTTCGTTTCCGTTTTTTTCTAATATCTCTTTTACAATGGCTTCGCTTTCGTCCAACTGATTGGTTTTTATTAATGCCATTGCTTTTTGTTCTAAATAAATCAATCTATTAGATTCATTAATTAAACCCATTTTATCTGCCATCCCTATATATTTAAGTGCCTCGGCTGCTTGTTTTGTTTGGTTAAAATAGCTAGCCTTTTTTATATATAAATATCCATTGTTAGGAAATAATTCCAGCGCATTGTCAATGTCTTTATTCATATTTTCCAGCTTTCCTTCCTTGTCTAATGCATTTATCATTCCAACAATTACATTAAAATTGTTTGGATTAATATCGTAAGCTTTTTTAAACTGTAAATAGGCCTTTTGATATTGCAATTGTTTCTCGTAAACAAGTCCAAGTTGATAAAACAGCAAATCGTCACTCATGTTTAATTGTTCCAATTCTTTTGTAACAATTTGAAGCTCCTTCTTGTTAATACTGTCGTTCGTTCTGTTTTGCAAGACGCTTGTAATCAATGTCATTTTGCTTTTGTAAGGCGTTTTTGTATCCTTTAATGCATTTATTAAAAAACCTTCATATTTAGGATTGTTTTTTTCTCTGTAAAACGAATACAACTCTTTGTTTATCTCAAAATTATTTGGATTGATAGCTACAGCCTTTTCAAGATTTAGTATTCTGTTTACTTCGTCATTGTGTTCCTTATAAAGGTTAGCATCTTCGATATAATATTGAATTTTTAGAGGCGCTGCTTTTTTTATTTCATCATACACTTTGTGTGCATTGACATAATCTTTGTTATATTTATACAATTCTATTAATCGAAGTGCATTTTGCAATTCAAAACCTTTTGTTTCTGAATATTTTTTTCTTAAAGCAATCAGTTTTGTGATATTATTGGTTGCTGTGTAAAAATTATCTAGCTCCAAAATTAAATCTCCATCTTTTGGAAATTTTAAATTTACATCTTCCAACACCACAATGGCTTTTGTTATATTGCCATTTAGCTTCAGAATCTTAGCGTAGTTCAAAGCATAATAAACATTACTTGTGTTGCTGTTATAAGCAAAAAAAGCTTGATTTTGGGCCAACTCCAATTGTTCTTGTTTAACATTTAATTGACTTATTTCATAATAGCTTGCCCCATCGGTTGCATTTAATTCAATCGCTTTTTTAAATAATTTAATTGCTTGCTCGGTGTTGCCAATTTCTTTCTGAATACAAGCGTCAATAAAAACAGAAGAAAAATTAGACGCATTAACGCCATCATTTGTCTTACTAACTTGACTCGCTTTTTTTGAACCACCACATCCCCAAACCGCAAACAACAAAGTTGCAATTATAGAGTAGAATATGTGGCTTTTTTGCATCAATTTAATGTACTATAATCTCCGATACTAAAAGCACTGGATTCTCCATTAACGCTTACAAAATTACCTATCATACTGTTAGAAAACTCAATATTTTCAATCACACAATTTGTTTGCAATATGCTGTTATTTATTTTGCTATTTTTAATAACACTGCCTTTCCCAACGCTAACATGAGGGCCAATTACACTATTCTCTATCAAAACATCTTCACCTATAAAACATGGTTCAATGATTGTCGTTCCGTTGCTATAATTCTCATGATTCACTTTAAATTCGTCTTTTTTTATTTCCAAAATCCTTTGGTTTGTGTAAACGGTGGAGTCTTTATTGCCACAATCCAACCACTCCTCCACTTGGCCTGGTTTAAAAACCAAACCTTTATTTTTCATGTTTTCTAAAGCATTTGTTAGCTGATATTCGCCTTTCTCTTGAATATTATTATCAATTAAATAGTTAATTTCATTCATCAGATTATCGCCATCTTTAAAATAATAAATGCCAATAATTGCTAAATCTGAAACAAACGCTGCTGGTTTTTCTATAAAATCTGTAATTGCATTTTGGCTATCCAATTTAACCACACCAAATTGCTCAGGGTTTTTTACTTTATGCACCCAAATAACACCATCAATGGTTTTGTCTAAAACAAAAGCAGCCTTAAACAATGTATCTGCAAAAGCAACAATCACCTCTCCTGTTACATCTTTTGCGGCACATCGCACAGCATGGGCGGTTCCCAACGCTTCTTTTTGATAGTATATTTTACCCACTGCCCCAACGCTGCTTGCTATTTTTTTCAGCTGCTCCTCTACCTCAGCCCCAAAATCGCCAATAACAAAAGCAACCGTGTTTATTTTGTCTTTACAAACCGCTGCAATGTCTTCCACCAATCTTTGAACTATTGGTTTACCTGCAATAGGCAACAATGGTTTTGGAACCGTTAATGTGTGTGGACGCATGCGTTTTCCCATGCCCGCCATTGGTATAATTATATTTATTCCGCTCATTTATATTTAATTTTAATTTTTATTGTTTTCCAGTGCTGCCATATCCGCCAGCACCTCTTTCTGTTTCTGTTAATGTTTCCTCCATCTGCCATTCGGCTTGAGAGAATTGGGCAATAATCAATTGGGCAATTCTATCGCCCGGGTTTATTTCAAAATCTTGTTCGCCAAAATTGATAAGTAATACCTGTATTTCACCTCTAAAATCTGCATCGATAGTGCCTGGAGCGTTCAAAACTGTGATGCCATGTTTTAGTGCTAATCCGCTGCGGGGTCGCACTTGTGCTTCGTATCCGATTGGCAATTCAATAAAAATATCAGTGGGAACCAAAACCCTTTGCAAAGGTTTTAGTAAGATTTTTTCATCTATACTCGCCACCAAATCTGCGCCTGCCGATTCGGGGGTTTGATACTTTGGCAAATCAAATTGTCCTGTATTTTTTATTTTAATTTTCAAATTCTAAATTAGCTTACAAATTTATTGTTTTTTTCTTGGGGTTTCAATAGCCATATTATCAACACCATAAACGCTAAAACAGAAAATTTATTGATAAAACCAATAAATTTTACATAATAATGACTTTCGATATAGCTGTTAAGCAGCCACAACACTATGCTAGAGGCTATTATTATTAAGTATTTGTAGATAAAATAAGGCACTTTAAAATATTTGTTACCAATGACATAAGACGCAACACACATAATAACATAAACCAAAAGTGTAATAAAGGCACATGCCACAAAACCATAGATTGGAATTAAAAAGATGTTTAACCCAATGGTTAAAAGCGCTGCTATAATTGATACAAGTGCGCCTATTTTTGTATTGTTTGTTAATTTATACCAAATGCTCAGATTATAATAAATGCCTAAAAACAAATTTGCCATCAATAAAATTGGCACAATAAAAAGACCATTTTTATCATCAAAATAGGCTTTGTTTTTTATAAATAAATGCGCTAAATCTTCGATAAATATCATGCACAACAAAAAGATGAAGCTGCAAACCGCCACAAACCAATACATAGTAACTGCATAAATGACTCTGTTGCCTTGGCTTTCTTTTTGTTTAAAGAAAAAAGGTTCTGCCGCAAATTTATAGGCTTGAACAAACATTGTCATCACCATTGTGAGCTTATAAAAAGCACCATAAATTCCGTTTTGATACGAGCCTTCGCCTATTGGTAAAATTCTAATCAATAGCACACGGTCTAGGGTTTCGTTTACAATGCCTGCCAGTCCAATAAAAATAAGAGGCCACGCATAATTGAGTATTCTTTTTAGCAATATAAAATCTGTTTTTAAAGAAATATTAAAAACAGATGGCATTAATAAAAGGAACGCAACAACACTGGCAATAGCATTGGCAAACAACACCAAAGTTACTTGACTAAAATCTGCCAAAACAGAAGGTGTGTAAAACAAAAACCATAAATTTAGCCCCACATTTACAAAAATATTACTCAACTTTATGAGTGCAAATTTCAAAGGTCTTTCTTGTTGCCTTAACTTAGCAAAAGGCAAAGCCGAAAGGGTATCGAAAACTAGAAACATTAGACAAGGAAACAAATAATCTAACCTGCCAGGAAAGCCCAAAATACTTGCACTGCTGTGAGAAAACAAAAGCACAACAATAGCAAAAAAAAGAGTCGTAATCCAGACACTGGTTTGAGAGGTTTTAAAAACTTTTTCGGCATCTACTCCATTTCTAGTAAAATTAAAATAAGAAGTTTCCATGCCATAAGTTAACACAATATTGAGAAAAGCAATGATAGCAAAAAGTGCTGTTAAATTTCCATAATCGCCAATTGAGTTTAGTTTTTGGGTGTGCGGAATTACCAATAAAAAATTGATAAACCGACCCAACATCGAGCTTAAACCATAAATAGCAGTTTGGCCTGCCAATTTTTTAATTGCTTGCACGGTGTTTCAATTATGATTTTAAAAAAGAGTATTCAAAACCTTAGTTTTTATGAATAACGCCAGCCATTGGTTGAGCGGTAGGCATTATTGTTAATTCATTGATATTTACATGGGCGGGTCTGTTTAGCATAAACCAAACTGCCTCTGCAATGTCGTTTGCAATTAGATTTTCAAACCCATTATAAACTTGTTTGGCTTTGTCTGCATCGCCTTCATATCTAACCAAAGAAAACTCGGTTTCTACAGCACCTGGATGCACAGCCGAAACTTTAATTGGATATTTGCTCAAATCTAAACGCATACTTTGGTTCAAAGCATCCACAGCATGTTTTGTAGCGCAATAAACATTGCCATTGGCATAAATATTTTTTGCAGCAATGCTACCAACATTTACAACATGACCTTTTTTTCTTTCTATCATTAAAGGCACAACTGCCCTTGTAACATAAAGCAATCCTTTAATATTGGTATCAATCATTGTGTCCCAATGGTTTATGTCTCCATTTTCAATTGATGACAAACCCATTGCCAAACCGGCATTGTTAATTAAAACTTCTATATTTCTCCATTCCAAAGGCAGTTCCGCTATTGCTTTTTCAACATCTTTTTGATTTCTGACATCAAAATTCAGAGTTAAACATTCTATTTCATGGTTGTTTTCCAAATTGCTTTTAAGTTCTTGCAATCTATCTGCCCTGCGACCTGTAATAATTAAATGATAATTTTGTGCGGCAAGTGTTTCTGCACAAGCCTTTCCTATGCCTGATGTGGCGCCTGTTATGAGTGCTATTTTCTTATTCATAAATTCTAAATTTCAAAAAAGTTTAATTTAATAACAAAATACTGCTTTTTTGCAGCAAAAATAATCTTTTTTTTGGGGGTAAGGTTAATTTTTATTGTATAATATTGCACACTGTGAATCCTGAACTTTATATCCTTGGCTCTAATAGCGCTACTCCAACGAGAGAGCGACATCCTACTTCTCAAATTTTAAAAATTGGAGCCGATAAAATTATGATAGATTGTGGCGAAGGCACACAAATACAATTGATTAGATATGGCATTAGGCACACAGGTATCTCTCATATTTGCATCAGCCATTTGCATGGAGACCATTATTTTGGACTCATTGGTCTATTGTCTTCCATGAGTTTGGCTGGCAGAAAAGAACCCCTAACTTTGATAGCGCCACCTGAACTTCAATTAATCCTTGATATTCAAATAAAATATGGCGGCATGCAACTTTGTTTTGATATTATTTTTAAACCAACAAACCCTAACGCTCAAGAACTCGTTTTGCAGACAGATACTTTTGAAATAAGCACTTTTCCCTTGAAACATCGCATACATTGCACTGGTTTTTTGATTAAAGAAACATTAAAGGAACGCGCATTAAATATGGAAGGGGTTATAAAATACAATGTGTCTGTTTCTGAATATAAAAACATAAAAAAAGGCAGCGATTACATTCAAGCTGATGGCGAATTGATAGAAAACAAATTGATTTCTTTTGATCCAAAGCCAATCATCAGTTATGCTTTTTGTTCTGATACTATTTTTGATGAAAGCATTGTTGAATATATTAAAAATGTAGATTTGCTTTATCATGAAGCCACTTATATGCAAAAACATAAAGACAGAGCGACTTTATATTATCATAGCACTGCCGAACAAGCCGCCACAATTGCGAAAAAAGCCACTGTAAAAAAACTAATTATAGGGCATTTTACTTCTCGCTACGATCATTTGGATCCTTTGCTGCTAGAGGCACAAAAAATATTTGAAAACACTGAATTGGCGATAGAAGGCAATAAGTTTTTGTTGTAATACTATTTTTCTTAATCAACTTTTTTTCTGTTCGATAATTTAATTAATTTTGAACAATGAAAGAAACCCTCTTAGCTTTTGAAAACTTGCTTAAAATTATGGATGAACTTAGGGAAAAATGCCCTTGGGATAGAGAGCAAACCATTGAATCTATCAGACACCTTACGCTAGAGGAAGTTTATGAGCTAAACGAAGCCATTTTAGACAAAGACAGCAATGAAATAAAAAAAGAATTGGGAGACCTTTTGCTTCACATCGTTTTTTATTCTAAAATAGCCTCCGAAACCAATTTATTTAATATTAAAGATGTGATAGATAGCCTGAGCGAAAAGCTAATAAGAAGGCATCCGCACATTTATGGCGATGTGGAAGCCAACAATTCTGATGATGTGAAACAAAATTGGGAGCAAATAAAACTAAAAGAAAAAGGCACGCAAAAAACTGGAGTTTTATCTGGCGTGCCCAAATCTTTGTCGAGCATTGTGAAAGCATACAGAATGCAAGACAAAGCCGCCCAATTTGGTTTTGATTGGAGCGACAAAAAAGATATTTGGAACAAAGTGAAAGAAGAGCTGCATGAGTTTGAAACGGCAAATAATGCGACAGAAAAAGAAGAAGAATTTGGCGATCTTATGTTTTCGCTCATCAACTACGCCCGTTTTCAAGGGATAAATCCCGATGATGCTTTAGAAAAAACCAATATTAAGTTCAAAAAAAGATTTGAATACATTGAGCTAAAAGCACAAGAGAACAACGAGAACCTAAAAGACATGGGATTAGAAAAAATGGATGTTTATTGGAACGAGGCAAAAAGAATTAATAATTCGAAATAACTCCGCTGCCCACCAACTCATTGTCTAAATACCAAGCGGCAAACTGACCAGACGCAACGGCCTTTGTTGGTGTTTCAAAAGCGATTAACAAACCCTCTTTTAATTGATGCAAAATCACTTTTACTAGCGGTTGACGGTATCTTATCCTGCACAAATACTCTGCTTTTTCACCTTCTTCGAGTTTTAAATTTGGGCGCACCCAATGCACATCTTTATTTTCTATGAGCAAAGCTTTTTTATGCAAACCTGGATGATTGTCTCCCATCCCAATATATACAGTATTTGTTTTTGTATCCGTTGCTATAACATAAATGCCTTCTGCCATTCCGCCAACATTTAGCCCCTTGCGCTGCCCGATTGTAAAATAGTGTGCGCCTTGGTGTTCGCCCACTTTTTTGCCCATTTCGCGGTTATAATGCAAAGACAAAGCACTTTCCAATAATGTAAAATCTTGTGTTTCTTGATATACCAATGCGCTGCTTTCTATTTTTATGATGTCTCCCTTTTTAGGTTTTAGCTGCTGTTGCAAAAACTCTGGCAAGCGGACTTTTCCAATGAAACACAAGCCCTGCGAATCTTTTTTATTGGCGTTGGTTAATCCAATTTTATTGGCAATTTCTCTCACTTTGGGCTTGGTTAACGCGCCAATTGGAAACAAAGATTTGGCTAGCTGCGCTTGGTTCAATTGACACAAAAAATAGCTTTGGTCTTTGTTTACATCATTGCCTGCTAGCAACTGAAAATAGAGGCCGTTTTCGGTTTCTATTTCTCCTTTTTGACAATAATGTCCTGTTGCCACAAAATCGGCCCCAAGCTGCAACGCAGTTTTTAAAAACACATCAAATTTTATTTCTCTGTTGCACAAAACATCCGGATTGGGTGTTCGGCCGGCCTCATATTCAGCAAACATATAATCGACAATTCGCTCTTTGTAGGTTTCGCTTAAATCTATGGTTTGAAAAGGAATGCCTAAAGTATCTGCAACCATCATGGCATCGTTGCTGTCGTCTATCCACGGGCATTCATCGCTAATTGTTACGCTTGTGTCGTGCCAATTTTTCATAAATAAGCCTATCACCTCATGGCCTTGCTCTTTTAACAAAAAAGCTGCCACCGAAGAATCGACACCACCGCTTAAACCAATAACTACCTTAGCCATTTTTATTCAACTGCAAAAATAACTGTATTTTATTCATCTAAAAAATATTAGTTTTTTGGGCGTTCAAACTTAATAAGGGTGTTTTAGTTTATATTGTTCTCTCTTGCAAAATGGGGATGGTAACAAAGATTTTATTTAGTTAAACTAAATTAAAAGCTTTCGCAATATTTTTGAATGATATAAAAGGTTGTGCCATTTCTAAAAATTTTTAGAGAGGCGTTCCCCACCGAACCAATGCGCATGGACACCACCCAACATTCTTTCCCTTTTTATGAAAAACATGGCTTTAAATTATTAAAAATAACACCAAACTATTACACAGAAAACTTACACCGATACGACCTTGAACTCGGCAACTAATCTTTCAAAGGCATATAACCTTCTCTTATAATCATTGGTTCATCGCCAGTGCAGTCCACAACAGCTGAGCCCTGATTGGGACAATTGCCGCCATCAATAATTAAATCTACATTTTTTTGAAACTGTTTTTCAATTTCTGGTATTTGAAACGCAATGGCTTCGTCTTCCTCCTGTTCAATGTGTATGGAAGAACAAACCAAGGGCTCGCCCACAAAATCGATAATTTTACACAAAATATTGTTGTCGGGCACCCTGATACCAATGGTTTTCTTTTTATTTAAAAACAGCTTTGGCACTTTGTTGTTTGCATTCAAAATGAATGTGAATGGGCCAGGCAAATTTTTATTTAACATTTTATAAGTGCTTTTGCTAAACTGAAGCGTAAAATCACTAATGAATTTTAAGTTCTGGCAAAGGATAGATAGATTAGCCTTTTCGGGTTTCTTACCTACAATTCTACATATTTTTTCTATCCCATTTTTGTTTCCCAAAAGGCAAACAATTGCGTAGTTGGTATCTGTAGGAACAATAATAATGCCGTTAGACATTAAAATTTGGGCAGCGGTTTTTATTTTGTTTTCCTCTGGGTTAATGTTATGGATGGCGAGTGTTTGCATAAAAAAAGTCTTGATTTTAGGTATCAAGACTTTCAAATGTAATATTATTTTTTGTTATTTTATAATTTATCGCCAAATTTTGCGGTGAAACCAACCCCAAAAAAGTTTTTAAACTGCACTTTTCTTTGCGCGCCCTCTTGCGATGGGTTAACATCCACATCATGATCCCATATAACTTGATTAATTAAAGAAACAGAAATATATTTATTAACCTTCATGTTTAGGGTGTTTTGCCAGTTTCTGTCCACTCTTGTGGCTTGCAGGGTATTATAATTTTGAAACAGCTCTAATCTAGATTGCAGGTTAATGTTTTTTGCAATGTCTCTGATAAAAGATAAATTTATATACCACCCAATCTCGGAACGAAACTTTTGACCGTCTTTAATTTTCACGGGGGCTTTTCCTCCTACTGTGTCAGCATAGCTATATTCTGCACCTTCCACACCATATTAACCTAAGTCTGCCAATCTTTGTTCTCTAACAGTCGTGTATTTTGCGGTGATAGGCGATGCGTAGATGGAGAAATATGGCTGTGGTTTATAATCAATACCCACAGAAACGAAACCAAAACCCTGAGCCAAAAAGTTTGATACATGGCTGTTTTGTCTCAAAATATCCGTCCCAGCCCATCCCTGCACCAGCTGTGTGTTTAAACTAAAAAGTCCGGCAACACTCAATTTTTCATGAATTTTTCTACCATATTTAGATAAGAAAACGAATTTATCTTCGTTTTTTACAAATGGGTTTGTTATTTTAGCGCTTGAATTATTGGGGTCTTCAATTTTACCGCCTCCGCTTCTGATGACACCATAAGCTAAATCGAGATAATTTTCCCAAATATATTTGCCACTTTCCGGCCTATAGATAGCAAACAAACTAGAGTTTGCAATAATAGCCGTGTTATTTGTTCCCCCTTGCGCCCAATTTGAGAATGTTGTGTTTGACAAGTTGGTACTAAAAAAGCCCCCTTTTACCCAACCTGTGTCTTTAATATCCTTAACCGTTGTTTTTTCGGCTGCTTTGTTCTTAATTTCGTCATCTTGTGCATTTGCTGCCTTCAATGCAAACAAAACGCTTAAACTTAGTATTACTTTTTTTCATTGTAAACTTGTATTTTCTATTTGGCAACAAAAAAATGCCAAACTTAATAGTTTGGCATTTTTTATTTAAAAGTTGTTATTTTATTTTTGTGGTTTCACTTTGTTCATCGTTTTTATAATCAAAAATAGAACAAAAGCAATAATAATAAAGTTAATTGAAGCTGCTAAAACTTTGCCTATTAAAACAGGGCCTAGTGTTAATTCTGCAATTTCATCTACTCCGCCTATCATTGCAATTATTGGCATTATTATATCATCAACAAGCGATGTTACAATTTTACCAAACGCACTAGCTAAAATTACGGCTACAGCCAAGTCAACCACATTTCCTTGGTTAATAAATTCTTTGAATTCTTTAATAAATCCCATATTATTATTATTTATTTTTTAAAGCAGCAAACATAAAGTTTTTTTCTAAAAAAAATAAACAATATTTTAAGCTAAAACTTCTTTGACCAGTTCAGCAGCTTCCTTCAATAAAATAGCTGATTTCACTTCTAGTCCACTTTCGTCTATTAGTTTTTTAGCTTCCACAGCATTTGTGCCTTGCAATCTAACAATAATTGGAATACTTATGTTGCCTAATTTTTTATAAGCATCAACAACACCTTGAGCCACCCTGTCGCAACGAACAATACCTCCAAAAATATTAATTAAAATAGCTTTAACATTGGGGTCGCTTAATATAATTTTGAATCCTGCCTCCACAGTTTCTGCATTTGCCGTGCCGCCCACATCCAAGAAATTAGCTGGCTCGCCACCGCTCAATTTAATGATGTCCATAGTTGCCATAGCTAAACCTGCGCCATTCACCATGCAACCAACATTACCATCCAGTTTTACATAATTCAAATTGAATTTTTTAGCTTCCACTTCTGTTGGGTCTTCTTCGCTTTCGTCTCTCAACAAAGCATAGTCTTTATGTCTGTATAAAGCATTGTCGTCTATATCTACTTTTGCATCTACTGCAATAATTTTATCGTCCGAAGTTTTTAAAACCGGATTGATTTCAAACATTGCACTGTCTGTTTCGTTATAGGCACGATAAAGCGCTGTAACAAATTTCTCCATTTCTTTTTGCGCAACGCCAGATAATCCAAGGTTAAAAGAAATTTTTCTTGCTTGAAAAGCTTGAAATCCAATTTTTGGATCTACCCATTCTCTGTGTATTTTTTCTGGGGTATGTTCTGCCACTTCTTCAATGTCCATTCCACCTTCTGTGGTGTATATAATTACATTTTTGCTAGTTGCTCTGTCTAATAAAACACTGATGTAATATTCTTTAGGTTCGTTTGCTCCTGGATAAAAAACATCTTGAGCCACTAATATCTTGCTCACAAGTTTGCCTTTTTCACCTGTTTGAATGGTTACCAAAGTATCGCCTAATAAATTTTCAGCAATGGTTTTTACAGCGTCTAAGTTTTTAGCCACTGCAACACCTTTTTGTTCAGATTTAATGGTTTGTCCTTTTCCTCTTCCACCTGCGTGTATTTGTGCTTTTATAACCACCCAGTCTGAACCCGTTTGTGCTTGAATTTGCTTTGCAGCTTCAATAGCGGCTTCGGGTGTTTCTGCAACAATGCCTTCTTGGATGGCTACACCAAAAGATTTTAAAATTTGTTTGGCTTGATATTCGTGTATATTCATTTACTTTAAAAAATTGTTTTTTTATGATTAAGGTTGCAAAATTATAAAAATTTATTGATTTTGTTTTGTTTTATTTCAAAAAAGTCGCACTTTCGCAATACATGATTGAAGCATTGGGGATAACTAAACAATATGGCGACATTTCTATACTGAAAGGGATAGATTTAACAATAAAGGAAGGCGAATTTATTTCCATTGTGGGCGATTCGGGCGCAGGAAAAACCACTTTGCTGCAAATTTTGGGTACTTTAGACAAAGCAAACGGAGGTAGTTTAAGCATTTTAAACCAAAATATTAATGGAATGGAAGCCAAAAAGCTTGCCGAGTTCAGAAATTTAAACATTGGTTTCATTTTTCAGTTCCATCAGTTGTTGCCTGAGTTTACTTGTTTAGAAAATGTTTGTATGCCAGCTTTAATTCAAGGCGTTTCTTTGAAAAAAGCATCTGCAAGGGCCAGAGAATTGCTAACATATTTGGGATTATCTCACAGATTTGAACACAAACCCAACCAATTATCGGGGGGCGAGCAACAAAGGTGTGCTGTGGCTAGGGCTTTAATGAATCAGCCAAAAATTATTTTTGCAGATGAGCCAAGTGGGAATCTGGACAGTAAAAATGCACACGAGTTGCACCAATTGTTCTTGAATTTAAGAAAAGAATTTAATATTACTTTCGTTGTTGTTACCCACAACGAGGAGTTTGCAAACATGGCCGACAGAAAACTGGTGATGAAAGATGGGTTTATTGTGGATTAATTGCATTTGTTGCATTTTCTCTCTTTCTGATTGTTAAAAATAGCATCAAAACAAATAAATGAGCAAGAAAAATGGCGGTTAATACCGAATATGCTTTTCATATTATGTGGCTTTCATAAGCAATGTGTTTATTGCATTGTGAACGAAAAGATATTTGCAAAAAATAATTTTAATTGGATTGCCATAATTGAATACCAGCCTATATTTCTATAAATTAAAATCCATAGAACCCAAAGACCTTAGTCATATATTCCTTTGCATAAATTACGCAAGACTAAAGATTAAAACAACTTTAAGAAATAAAAATCAAAAATTGACAACTAGCCTTACTAAAACTTTATATCAAACCTTCCTTCGGTTATGTTAATTGTATCCTCGACATTATCCCTATTAATGGCTTTAAAATTAAAAGTGCCCGCTATAATTCCTTTTATAGTATCAAGCGTATGAATATTTAAAACACCTGAGCCTTTTGTTTTTATTGGCCAATCTGATTGCAGATTATAGGCTGTATATTCTCTGTTTAATTTAAATGTATATCCACTTGCCCTATTTATTAAGCCAGGCTGGGGCAACGGGTAAACACCAGGGCCAAAAATACTATCGTAACCTAGAACCACGACATCCTTACCGCCATTTTTACTTCCATACAAAT
>Ga0105051_10000211_pt1 | contig 75776 bp, 78 predicted proteins | sample FRY02_FD_78383 | JGI IMG/M metagenome (GOLD analysis project Ga0105051, IMG submission 78383) | Freshwater microbial communities from Lake Fryxell liftoff mats and glacier meltwater in Antarctica - FRY-02 (megahit assembly) | ecosystem: Environmental > Aquatic > Freshwater > Ice > Glacier... | reverse complement strand
CGAAAACATCATCGACCACTGCTGCGAAGCTTGGAACAAGCTCATCGATCAACCGTCGCGCATCATGACCATAGGTCGGCGCCAATGGGCACATGAGTTGTGATTAATGCAGGTTGGTATAACTCCAATGCGCGGGAGAGGCGCCCAATTGCCTGTTCTGCCTCGGAAAACTTAACCAGCACTCTGGCCATCCACTCGAGGACATCCCGAAACTCAATTGCTTTTGGATCGATCGCCTTCGCGTCGCCGACAATCGTCTCGAGTTGTATGTTGTCAAACTCAAGCAGCCACTTCTTCCACCCAATCGGGATAGAACGCCGGTTCGCGGTCGGACCAACCGGGTGCGGTTGCGGCGGCTTCGCTCAAGCTCTTCAGCAAATCCTTGCGCCGGTTTGGCTGGATTTGCGGCAATGCGGCGGCGGCGCAGAAGGCGCTAGGCAGCCACGGGCGCACATGTGCACCGAGCAGGCGTTCATACAAGAAGCGATAGGCGGAAAAGCTGGTCAGCCGTTCCTGCGCCAGATCGAAGGCGGTAACGCGCAGCAGCTTGCCCATGAAGGGTTCAAGATCGTCGAAGCTGGTTCCGCTCGGCGTTGCGCCGCGCAGGCTCTTCAATTCCTGATAGGATACATATTGACTACGGATCGAAGCATTTTCAGCCGCATCGCGCGCCCACAATTTGAACGCATCATGGCGGCCCATCCCAATATCGAGGCTGCGTTTGATGTAACGCTGCTCAGCAGGTGTGAAGTTGGCGAATTCGCGCATTTCGGCGATCGTCGTGGATGCGGTGCTGGTGCTCATTGTGGCGAACTTTCCCTGTTGTGGGGATGTTCTCGCTGAGCATGGTTAATATCAGGTTATCGAGCCGGGATGGTTTTGCGGATTGGTAAAGATTCTTGGTCGCGACAGCCAGAACGCGACTGCGTGACGGCCGGTTAGGCCACCCCCGCGGAGGCATCGGCAAAGCCGACTGGCCGCGAGCGAAAACAAATTCCCTCTAAATCAATCCAGCCAGCGGACTGCTGGGATCGGCGTATTTCCGGGTCCCCATCCGGCCAGACAAATAGGCATGGCGCCCCGCCTCGACCGCCAACCTCATCGCGCGGGCCATGCGGATCGGGTCTTTTGCCTCAGCAATAGCAGTGTTCATCAGCACCCCGTCACAGCCCAGCTCCATCGCCACTGCGGCATCAGAAGCAGTGCCGACACCGGCATCGACCAGGACGGGAACGCTGGCGCCTTCCACGATCAGGCGGATAGTGACACGGTTCTGGATACCGAGGCCTGAACCGATCGGCGCGCCAAGCGGCATGACTGCAACGGCCCCGGCTTCTTCCAATTGCTTCGCGGCGATCGGATCATCGACGCAATAGACCATCGGGTGGAAGCCTTCTTTGGCCAAAACCTCGGTCGCCTTCAGGGTCTCGCGCATATCGGGATAGAGTGTGCGGGCTTCGCCCAAAACTTCCAGTTTCACCAAATCCCAGCCGCCTGCTTCGCGCGCCAGGCGAAGGGTGCGAATTGCATCCTCGGCAGTAAAACAGCCTGCCGTGTTGGGCAGGTAGGTGACTTTCTTGGGGTCAATGAAATCGGTTAGCATCGGTGCCTTGGGGTCGGTGACATTGACCCGGCGCACTGCAACCGTGACGATTTCCGCGCCGCTGGCCTCAAGCGCAGCAGCGTTTTCAGCGAAATCCTTGTACTTTCCAGTGCCGACGATCAGGCGCGAAGTGAATTTGTGGCCCGCCACTTCCCAGGTGTCTTTTGGCCAGCTGTCTTTTGGCCAAGCATCATCGCCATGATCCCCGCCGCCAACAAAATGCACGATCTCCAGCACGTCGCCCTCGGACAGACCAGCCTCAGCCAGCGTCGAGCGCGGCACAATTTCTCCATTGCGCTCTACCGCGACTTTGGCCGGGTCGAGCTCCAATTCGTGCACCAAGGCAGCGATTGTTTTAGCGGGGGTCCGGCGGGTTTCGCCGTTGACGGAAACAGAAAATAGGGAGTTCATGCCCTGTCAGATAGCGTCCTGTGCACATGGCGCAAGTTGAGTATGTGGCCAACGGTCACCAGCGAGACCCCGATAATGGTCAGGACGGCTTCTTCTACCCCGTGCGGCACTGCCAGCGCGCCGCCCATAAAGCTAAGCCCCATCATCGCCACCACAAACGGTGCCGGGCGGCGGTGACGCAATGCGCCCCAACCAATTGCCACCGCTGCAATCAGCAAAGCGAGTGCCAGTCCGATGCCGTGGATTTCTGGTGCCAGCAACCATTGGGCGCCGAGCCCGAGGGAGGAAACCAGCACAATACTGGCGACACAATGCAGCGCACATAATCCCGACAGGAGCATACCGGCACGGTCAAGCCGTATACGAATCGAGGAAAGGTCGCTGAGCATCTTGTAAAGCCATGTATGTGACGATGTATCATTCTGCAAGATATATTGTGCTCGGATCACCCTCCAGCGCGCGGTCTATCCGATCGGCGAAAACTTCCTGGTTGCAGAAATCTCACCGCCGTTTGCGATAAGCTCACCCTTAATAACCTTGCGCTTTGAGGGGCCAGAACCCAGTACATAATCATGGTCGCTGCAATCACTAAAGATGAACTGTCCGCCCCGCCTGCGGGCGTATCGCGCCCATTTATATTGGTGCGCTGGTTGTGGGTCATGGCGGTCATGGTGATTACCATGGTGGTGGTCGGCGGGATTACCCGGCTGACCGAATCGGGCCTGTCGATCACGGAATGGAAACCGGTAATGGGCACCCTGCCCCCGCTGACCGATGCGCAGTGGCAGATGGAATTCGACGCATACAAACAAATCCCGGAATACAAACTGGTGACCGGGCCTGCCGGAATGACGCTGGCGGATTACAAATTCATTTTCTTCTGGGAATGGTTCCACCGTTTTTGGGGTCGGCTGATCGGCGTGGCATTTGCCCTGCCGCTGGCCTGGTTCTGGGTCAAAAACATGATCCCGCAAGGCTATAAGCCGCGCCTGTTGGCGTTGCTGGCGCTGGGCGGATTACAGGGCACATTTGGTTGGTATATGGTTCGGTCCGGCCTGTCTGGCCAGATGACCGACGTCAGCCACTTCTGGTTATCGATCCATTTGCTGACCGCGCTGTTCACTTTGGCCGGCCTGATCTGGACCGCACTCGATTTACGGCGGTTGGGCATGATGAACTCAGCGCAGCCCTCAAGGATGACTGGTGTCGCAACTCTCACGGCGTTGATCCTGTTTGTTCAATTGCTGCTGGGCGCCTGGGTTGCTGGCCTCAACGCCGGTTTGGCATCCGATAGCTGGCCGCTGATGCAGGGCCGGTTCGTTCCCGAATACGATACGTCGAAGGGGTTTTTCTGGGCCATCACTCATGACCCCTATCTGCTTCATTTCGTCCACCGGTGGTGGGCGTGGGTTGCGGTGGCTGCGCTGATCGTACTGGCGCGCAAAGTCAGGCCGCTCGACCGGAGGGCATCAATCGCAATCCATTGCGCATTCGGTACGCAGATTATTCTCGGAATTGCGACTGTGTGGACGGGCGTGGATTTGTGGATTGCGGTCGCTCACCAACTGTTCGGGGCCTTGCTAGTCGCCGCCACCATCTGGGGCGCTCATATACTAGGGCGCAGGCCGCTTAAGTGAACGATCCGGAAGAATACGCATCGCGCGGCTCCCGGCGTGCGGCTCGGCGCCAAACATTGCGCTTTGTCGCGGCTGCTGCAGTTGTACCAGCCTTGGCCTTGGGCTTCCCGCGTTTGACCATGGCGGCCGAAGGTGGACGCTTTAATCCGCCAACCGCGCCGATGTTGCTGTCCCGCCAGATTGTTCGGGAATTGCCAGACGGGGCGCAGATAGTAGTCAAACGCGTTTGGAGAGTCCGTTTTGCGCCGACGGCCACAGGGTTTTCCGTAATCGGGCAGCAAGTTTCCATCGATGCGAAGGCTACGCCCGCTTTGGAATTCCTCGCTCAGCTTGAGGAGCAACGACAAGAGACTAATCTGTTCCCTTTGACGCTTTCTGCTGCCGGAATGATCGCTACCAACAGCAATTCGGCGGTTATCGATTTGGCCAATGTCGAATTGGTCCAACGCGCCATCACCAGGGCAGCGGAGCGGATTGAAAGCATCGAATTGAGCGCAGACGCAGTAGGGTTGGACCACAGATTCCTATCTTCCCTTCAGGGGTCAGGCGCTGAATTTGCCAGCAAAGTTCCCCGCGATTTGTTCCATCCGCGGCAATCATATTGGCAAAACGAGCGCGAAATCGACTTGCCGCAGGGGCTTACCGGCACAGTTTTGGTGATCTTCGAAGCCCAGATGAATGCAGCCGGCTAATGTATGGAGCGGGTCGAACGGCGGGTTATCTCGTCGGTTGGTGAGTCCATGCGAACTTCGTCCGAAATATGGGAATTGACCAGCGAATAGGGCCGGATTGGCGCGTGATATTTGGTGAAGGTATTATTTTACCTCCGCCAAGACACGCGGATTTGCTTGACTTACAGACCGCAAACGAACAAATCGCCGGTTCTTCGAGGATCTCCATCGGGGATTCGCAGAAACAATCGGGCCCGATCACGAACGGGCCGACCATTTTACAAGAACGGAACACAGCCATGAAGGCGCTCACCAAGAGCACCCGGTCGATTAAGCCGGCCGAGGTAGAAAAGAACTGGCATCTAATCGATGCAGAAGGTTTGGTCCCCGGCCGCCTTGCTTCGATCGTAGCCAATTTGCTGCGCGGCAAGCATAAGCCGAGCTTTACTCCGCATGTCGATTGCGGCGATCATGTCATCATCATCAATGCCGACAAGGTGAAATTCACCGGCAACAAGATGACCGGCAAGATCTATTACAAGCACACTGGCCACCCTGGCGGAATCAAGGAAACGACCCCTGCCAAGGTGCTCGAAGGCCGCTTCCCTGAACGCGTTATGGAAAAGGCTATCACGCGGATGATTCCGCGCGGACCGTTGGGCCGTGCGCAGATGAAGGCGCTTCACCTTTATAACGGTACCGAGCATCCACATGACGGGCAGAAGCCCATTGTCATGGATGTTGCTTCGATGAATCGTAAGAATAAGGCTGCATCGTAATGGCTGACGAAAACACCAAAGATACCGCCGCTAAGGACACTGCGGCTAAGGACACTGAGGTCAAAGCTGTTGAGGTCAAAGCTACTGAGGCAAAGGAAACTGCGCCCAAGGATGCTGGCACCGTCACCGACCTCGCCGACCTCAAGACACTTGCTGGCGGTGCGCCTGCTGCAGCCCCTGCCGCTGAAGGTGCTACGGAAACTGCCGCTAGCGCTGATGGCGAAGAAGCTCCTGCGATTGTCGTTCCTACCCAGCCGGAAACCCCGCTGCGTGAACAGGAAATCGACGCACTGGGCCGCGCATATGCAACCGGCCGCCGGAAAGACGCCAAGGCCCGCGTATGGATCAAGCCTGGCAAGGGCAAGATCACCGTCAATGGCCGCGATCAGGAAACATACTTTGCCCGCCCGACCTTGCGTCTGGTGATCAACCAGCCGTTCAGCATCGCTGACCGGATGGAACAGTATGACGTGATCTGCACCGTCAAAGGCGGCGGGCTTTCGGGCCAGGCCGGAGCAGTAAAGCACGGCATCGCTCAGGCACTTTCCCGGTACGAGCCTAAATTGCGCGCGACCATGAAACTCGCCGGCTTCCTCACCCGTGACAGCCGCGTCGTGGAACGTAAGAAGTATGGTAAGGCCAAGGCCCGCAAGAGCTTCCAGTTCTCGAAGCGTTAAGCTCTTCAGGAATATTCAGATTTGGGGCGGCCTGGAAACGGGTCGCCCTTTTTCTTGGGCTAAATCATCCTGCGGTTGAGCCGGCAAAATCGCGCCGCTCGACCTTAAGCCCATCCTGCCGATTATATGTCAGGACATTATAGGATGGCACAGCCCCGCGGAGCCGGGTGGACAATGTGCCCGCCCCGACCATCCGCACTTTTTTCCCATGCGATTCGCGGACCAGATCAAATGGCAAATGGACGTGGCCAGATAGCACCGCATCCGCGCTGCCTGCGGCCAGCTTGGCAAAGGCCTTGTCCCCGCCAATGGTCGGATTTTTTCCGCCATCTTGCGCAGGTATCAACGGATGATGGCAGGTCACCAGCTTAAAACGGCTATCGTCCTTCAAATCTCCTAGCGCTGCCACGGTTTTCGCCAACGCGTCGCGGGTCACAAACCCGTCAGACCACGGGAAACGCCATTGGGCCCGGACCGTAGTTTTCAGCGGCACCAATACCAGATCATCGAATTCAAGCGGACGATGCACTACAGCCGCGAGCGCGCCATAGCGCGCAAACGGGCGGGTAAAGCGCTCCCACAGATTATAATAAGGCATGTCGTGATTGCCTGGTTCGACTGTCACGGGAACCGGCAGCGCATCGAAAAACGCGGTTGCCGCAGCGAATTGTCCATGCGTTGCCCGCTGAGTCAGATCCCCGGTGCAGATTACCGCTGACGGCATTTCCCGGTGCACCGCCTCGGCAAACCACTCCACCGCAGCGCGGTCCTCAACACCGAAGTGGATATCGCTCATATGAAAGAGTGTGGTTTGGCGGGTCATGGAGCTGGCTGACAGGCTTGGGAAGGAATTGGCAAGCGGAAATTTACGCTCAAAACCGCCGTGTCAGGATTAGCCAGGCCGCCAACGCGTTGAGCAACGAATAGGCAAGATAGCCCCAGACCGGAAAGGTCCAGCCATTCGCCGCCATCAGCATTGCGGCCAGCAGGACCATGAATTCGACCCCGAACATCGCGCGCCTGCCGAACCGATCCGACAGCCAACCAACCTCGCCCAATTTCGGATGTCGACTTTCCAGAACAGCCCGGTGGAGAGCAAAATTGGCGATCCCAAGCAAGAAAATGATGATCAAAGTCATTTGCACCCAATCATGCACCAACGTTCGTCGATTACCAAACGCCTTTCGTCCGGCTTTTTGCAGCATCCGTCCGATGGCTACATCCGCGGTCGAGCGGCGGATGATGGCGGTCGAAGTCAAGCTGCACACTCCCTGCAGCAGGCCTAGAACAAAAATGCGAAGTGCCTCTCACCCCTTTGTTACGGAGGCCCGCAATTAGAGGAAGTCATTATGAAAAGCGCAATTATCGCTCTCGCTGCAATCGGTTCCACATTGGCGGCCACCGGCGTCGCAGCCCCGGCATTGGCAAAAACAACCCAGACAATGGTGGTCGAATATTCCGACCTCAATCTTGCATCGGCTAAAGGTCAGGAAGTGCTCGAACGACGGATTGACCAGGCTGCCAAGATGATTTGCGGCATTGGCGAAGTCCGTACCGGCACCCGGACGAGTTCTTCAGACGCCCGGCAATGCTATCTCGCCGCCAAAGCAGGCGCCACCAAGCAATTCGCAGCCATGGTTGAAGATAACCGCCTTGGCGGTTGACACACCCGGCAGCCGTCATGACCCGGGCCGGGCCAGTCCCCCGGCCCGGGTCAGTTATTGTTTTCCGCCTGTAATTCATTTTCTGCAAGCGCATTCGCGCTCGCGATGTCCTGGCGCCTGACGCGGGGAGAGCTGGCCGCGAGAGAACGAAGCCTATCTCTACCTTCCGGCCATTGCCTTGACCTTGGGCAAATATGTCCGCCCGATCCGCAAAGCCTCTCCGTCGTCCAATTCTGCCGACCACACGCCCAGACCATCGTGGCGCAGGCCGCGAATATGCTCGCGGCGCAGAATTGTGGATCGGTGAATGCGGATAAATTCCGCAGGGTTGAGGCGCTCCTCCAGACCCGCAATCGTTTGCAGCAACAAGTAATTGGCGCCGCCGACATGCAGGCGGACATAGTCTCGCTCAGCATCGATTCTGGAAACCTGTGCAATTTCGATCCGGACCAATTCAGACCGGTGCGGGACCCATAGTTCCAATAGCCACTCGCTGTCGGCTGACGCCGCCTCGCTACGGCGCGCCAAGGCCCGATCAATCGCGCGCCCCAACCGGTCCGGCGCGACGGGTTTCAAAACATAATCGATCGCATCGAGATCAAATGCCTCGACCGCAAAATTGTCATGTGCGGTAACAAAGATGATCGCCGGACGCTTCTGGACGTCAGGGTTTATTGTTGCCAGCTTCCGCGCCACTGACAGCCCGTCCACCTCGGGCATGGTCATATCGAGCAGCACCAAATCAGGCCCGAGCGCTTCAATCAACCGAAGCGCAGCCGCGCCGTCGCTGGCCGTGCCGACCACGGCGAGATCTTTCAATTTGGCGCAGATCACCTGCATCCGCTCAACCGCCAGCGGTTCGTCATCAACGATCAGCGTGCGAAGCGGTTCATTGACCTGATCGTCAGCCATGCGTCACCAGCGGCAGTCTTAATTCGGTCAGATAGCCATTTTCAGTTGGGCCGGAAGTAATGCTCGCCTCGTTACCAAAGCGGGCCGCCAGCCTGTCGCGTACATTAGCTAGGCCAATGCCAAAGCCGCGCTTCCCGTTTACGCCAATACCGAAAACATCATCATCTGCTTTATGGGCTTGGCCATCGTCGCTTACGGAAACGACCAACCGGCCATATTCCACCCGAGCGGCCAGAGTAATCGTAACCGGCGCAATAAAGGGGGCAACTGCGTATTTGACCGAATTTTCGATCAGCGGCTGCAATATCATCCCCGGTATGCGGGCCTCCACCAGTGCCGGGGGCAAATCAAACTTTGTCCGCAGCCGGGCTGGAAAACGGACTTGCTCGATGTCCAGGTAATGGCGCTGCAAGGCGAATTCACCGGCCAATTCCACGTCTGAAGTGGGATCATCCGCCAAACTGTGGCGGTAGAAGTTCGAAATCGTCTGGATCATCTCTTCTGCTCGTTCCGCCTTGTCGGTCATGACCAGCGCGGAGAGTGAGTTGAGCGTATTGAACAGGAAATGAGGGTTCACTTGGTAACGCAGCGAACGCAGCTCCGAAGCCTTGGCGGCACGGCGAAACTCGCCCTCACGCCGCTCGGAAGCCTTCGCCTGTGCGCCCGCCAACAAGGCAAGATAAAGCGACGCCCATGCCAGCAGCAGAAAGTAGCGGCCCAGCGCGATGTCGGACAAGTACCGAATCCGGTCGAGCCAAGTGGGCGCGGGGGATATCTTGACTGTTCTGGTTCCGGACGGCTCTGCACGGGTTGGATCAATACTAGCCTGTCCGTTTGCGCCGTAAAATTCAGGTTCATCAGGCAAATCGAGCAGCAAATTGCCCGCCTCGTCACGCCTGATGGTAATGCCCTGACGCTCGCCCATCTTCTGTTCAAGCTGCGCTTCGATATTGGCGAACATCATCTGATTGGCTTGCGCGATCAGCACTGCTGCAGGCAATGCGACCACTAACGCCGCGGTGATTTTGACCCATAGCGCCCGTTCGTCGAACAGCCGGAGTATCAGCCACATACCGAAGGTTATTACGACCCCCGCCAGGCTGACCAATCCCCTTCGCCACATTAACTCGCCTTGCATTTCCAACCCGACAATCGAGCCACGCAATGTGGTGAGGAGGAAATAGCACAGCCACAAACCGACCATCGAGAGCATTACGAACCGAAATGGCAAACGTGCCGGAGCAATGGTGGTTTCGCTGGATGTCATAAGGTGTTCATTTAGACCCTATATCGATCACCGCGCCAGCGCCGTCGTCGATCGGGCAGCGCCATTCGTCGAGCATCCGCCAGTTTCCGGCCAAATTTGCTAACCAGATTCCAACGCCGCGAGCAAACATGCTCAGGTGCCAGCCAGCAAATGTTCGCGGGCGATCTTTTCCTTCCAATAGGCTGGTGCCAGCGTGTGAACATTGTTGCCCTCGCTATCAACCGCGACCGTCACCGGCATATTTTCAACCGTGAATTCATAGATCGCTTCCATACCCAGATCCTCGAACGCCACGACTTTGGCTTCCTTGATTGCCCGGCTGACCAGATAGGCCGCGCCGCCCGTAGCCATCAGATAGGCGACCTTGTTTTCCGCAATGACTTCCACTGCCCCCTGCCCGCGTTCCGCCTTGCCGATCATCAACAACAAGCCGAGTTCGAGCATCATCTTGGTGAATTTGTCCATCCGCGTTGCCGTAGTCGGGCCGGCGGGGCCAACCGCTTCGCCCATGATCGGATCAACCGGGCCAACATAATAGATCGCGCGGCCCGCAAAGCTAACCGGCAATTCCTCGCCCGCAGCCATCATGTCGGCAATTCGCTTATGCGCCGCATCCCGGCCGGTCAGCATCTTGCCCGACAGCAGCAGACGGTCACCGTTTTTCCATGTCTGGACATCTGCCGGAGTAATCGAATCAAGATTGACCCGTTTCGCCGCTGCATCGGGCTGCCAATTTACATCGGGCCATTCGTCCAGCTTGGGCACTTCAAGGAAAGTCGGGCCTGAACCATCGAGCGTGAAATGTGCGTGCCGAGTTGCGGCGCAATTGGGGATCATCCCCACCGGCTTGCCCGCGGCATGGCAGGGCGCGTCGTAAATCTTTACGTCAAGAATGGTCGAAAGACCGCCTAACCCCTGCGCGCCGATGCCCAGCGCATTGACCTTGTCGAAAATATCGATCCGCAGCTGCTCAATGTCCGTTTGTGCACCGCGCAATTTGAGCTGTGCCATGTCGATCGGGTCCATCAAGCTTTGCTTGGCCAGCTTCATGCAATGTTCTGCTGTGCCGCCGATCCCGATGCCGAGCATCCCCGGCGGACACCAGCCCGCACCCATTAGCGGCAACATTTCAAGCACCCAGTCAGTGATGTTGTCGGACGGGTTCATCATTTTGAATTTGGATTTATTCTCGCTGCCGCCGCCCTTTGCCGCAACATCGATCGAGACTGTGTTGCCCAGCACCATCTCAACCGACAGGACGCAGGGTGTATTATCCCGCGTATTGCGGCGGGTGAAAGCCGGATCAGCCAGGATCGAGGCCCGCAGCTTGTTTTCTGAATTGGTATAGGCCGCACGAACGCCGTCATCGACCACATCCTGCAGGCTGCGCGTACTACCCAGCCGGCAATCCTGACCCCATTTTACGAACACATTGACGATACCAGTATCCTGACAGATCGGGCGGTGCCCCTCGGCACACATCCGGCTGTTGGTCAGGATTTGCGCAATCGCGTCTTTGGCAGCGGGGCCTTGCTCGGCTTCATATGCCACGCCCAGCGCGCGGATATAATCCATCGGGTGGTAATAGGAGATATATTGCAAGGCATCGGCCACGCTTTCGACGAGATCGCTTTCGCGAATTGTTACCATTTCACTCATCGGGCCAGAACTCCAGTCGGTCGAATGGCTCACCTCATAGGCGCAGGCAGTGTGTAGCGTCAAAGGGGTTGGCGAGGGATAGCTTACACCGTAAAGCCGAGCCCAATACGTGCCGGTAATCAGGCGCACATTGACCAACTGTATTGTTGGTCTAATACAGTAGAGATGTCCATGATCAACACCGCCACCAGCTCAGAAACCGCGCGCCGCGCCATGATCGACAGCCAGTTGCGCACCAGCGGGGTCAACGAACCCTTCGTTCTGGCGCGAATGAGCGCCGTGGCTCGGGAAGATTTCGTCCCCGCAGCATCCCGCGATACCGCCTATATCGACCGGGCAATTCCGCTCGAAAATGGTCGCCGTCTCGCCGCACCGCTGTTTTACGGCATGATGCTGGCAGAGGCGCAGCCGCAATTGTCAGACACTGTGCTAATCGTTGATAGCGGCAGCGGATACTTACCAGAATTGCTGCGCCCCTTGGTGGGCGCAATCGATGTCATCACACCTGAAGAAGCACTGGTTAAGAGCCGCAAGCGCACCGCTTATTCGCTGCTGCTGATCGATGGCGCAGCGGAAGAATTACCAGACAGCCTGACCAAGCGGCTCGGCGATGGTGGCAGAGTTCTGACCGGGCTGGTCACCAAAGGCGTAACGAAGCTGGCGGTAGGCCGTAAGACAGCTGGCGGCGCAGCATTGCTGCCGCTGGCCGAACTGGGAATTCCGCGCTTGTCCGAATTCGACAAAGCTACCGGCTGGAGTTTCTGATCATGCGGCGCCGCGTTGTCCGCATGGCGCTGCTCGCCTCGGCAATAAGTTTGGGCGCCGCTCCGGCCGCCGCAGACACTTTACGAGAAGCTCTGACAGAGGCCTACAACACCAACCCAACCTTGCAGGCCGCCCGCGCCAATCAGCGCGCGACCGATGAAAACGTGCCAATCCAGAAGGCGGCCGGGCGGCCGGGCGCCAGCGCGACAGCCCAGCACATCGAATTTCTGCGACAAGCGGCGACCAGTTTCACAGCCCCTTCGAGGGTTTCTGCCATCGGCGTCGATCTCAGCGTGCCGATATACTCCGGCGGCGCAGTGAAGAATGCAGTAAGGGCTGCTGAAACCCGTGTCGGCGCTGGAAAAGCGGACTTGCGCGGTACCGAATCGGCGATTTTTACCAATGTCGTTGCAGCCTATATGGATGTGCTGCGTAATCAGGCGGTCGTTGGCCTGACAGCGAATCAGGTCGAGGTCCTGTCGGTAAATTTGCAAGCAACCAGCGACCGATTCGAAATTGGCGATCTGACCCGCACCGACATTGCCCAGTCACAGTCACGGCTGGCGGTAGCGCAAAGCGATTTTCAATCGGCGCAGTCCAATCTGATCAGCGCCCGCGAAACCTATATCCAATTGGTCGGCGCATCGCCTGACGCTCTGGAGCCCCCACCGCCCCTGCCCGGCCTGCCGGACAGCGCGATGGGCGCGATGGAAGTGGCGATGGAAAACAATCCTGATCTGATCGCTGCGCGCGAGCGAGCCGATGCATCCGAACTGGACATCAATGTCGCCGGCGCCAGACGCCTGCCGTCGGTGTCGCTGTTTGCTGGTGCGGATTACAATAACTTCCTTGGTAGCCTTGGCTCATTCAGCGGCGGCAACATTTCCCAGACCACGACTGCCGCATCGGCTGGCGTGACGGTCACGATCCCTTTGTTCCAGGGGGGCCGGCCCGCCGCGCTCGAGCGTCAGGCGCAGGCCAATGCCTCTGCTGCGTTGGAACGGTTGATCGCCGCAGAACGTGAAGTCATCGCCACCGTCCGGGCATCCTATGCCAGTTGGCAGGCCGCAAATGGCATTATCGAATCGTCATTATCCGCAGTGGCTGCGGCAGAATTATCGCTAGAAGGTGTTCGGGCCGAAAATACCGTTGGCAACCGGACAATTCTCGACATTCTGAATGCGGAACAGGAATTGCTCAGCGCCCGTGTCCAACTGGTGACGGCACGGCGCAATGCCTATGTCGCAGGGTTCAGCCTGCTGGCGGCAATGGGCCGTGCCGAAGCGCGCGATCTGGGACTCGCTGATGAAGCGCTGCTGTACGATCCGCAGGTCAATTTTGACCGTGTGCAGGGCAAATGGTTCGATTGGGACCGTGACGCCAATCCAATCCCGCAATCCACACGCACGATTGACATTCCTGCGCCGGGCCCGGACATTGAGCCTGAAATTCCAACCGCAGATGACTCGCAAACCAACTGATTGTCAGCCATCTAACAAATTGACGTCACTTTCGAACTTGCCGAATTAGCCAGCCGAGGAAAATTGCACGATGCGCCAACAGGGCGAAGCTTCGGTCGAGGAAATCCTCGCTTCCATCAAACAAGTCATCGCCCGCGACAATCGTGCCGGGGCGATGGAGGAACGCCGCCGCCGCGAATCGGCAGGGCTGAAGAACTTGGCCGAGGAACTCGGCCCCGATGAACCGGCCAAGCAGGCATCTCCGCCAGCCCCTGAACTCGCCGATGACGAGGGCGTACTCAACCTGAGTGAAGCGGATTTCGTCGAACAGGACGAAGATTTTGCGGATTTTGGGGATGATAATGCTGATTCGGACGGCGATCCGCCTTTAACTGCCGATCCGTTACGAGATTCGATCCGCGAGAATTTCGCGGCACTGGCGATGCTATCAAAACCCGGCGTCCAGCCACAGATCGTCCGTTCGGGAGAAACTTCGCTCGAAGGATTGGTGCGCGAGCTCCTCAGACCGATGCTCACCGAATGGATCGACAAGAATTTGCCCGGCATGGTCGAAAAAATGGTCCAGGCCGAAATCGCCCGGATCGCCGGGAAACGCGGCTAAGCGCCGCTCGACAATCCACTTGCACAGCCCGGCAGAGCGTCTAACTCTTCAAATATGACCATTAAACCCGGGCCTTTGTCCTTCTTCGCTTCCCTGACTCTCATCGCATCGCTTGGCAGCGCGCCGGCTCTGGCTGAGGACGCATCCACAGATGCCGCGGCGCCAATGACCGCCCAGGACCTGGTCACAATGCCGCGCGTGGGCGCACCTGCCGCCAGCGCCGATGGACGGTTTACCGCTTATTCAGTGACGCAAACTGACCCGGCCACATACGAGCGAAGCATTAGCTATTTCATCCTTGATCTGATGAGCGCGAGCGCCAAACCAGCCCCCTTGGACCTGGGCGGGAAAGCATCTGACGTCACATTTGCGGCGGGTGGTTTCATCTATTTCCTGTCGGCTCGATCGGTGGGTGACGAAGAAGCAGGCACCACTCAATTGTGGCGTGTTGCGGCGGAAAATGGCCAACCGACCGGATCACCCTCGCAGGTCAGCAATCTCGGCGCCGAAATTGCCGGATACTCAGTCTCTCCTGACGGCACCAAAGTGATGGTGTTCGGCGAAGTGCCGCGGACATGCCAGACCTTCGGCTGCGCCGACGCACCGCCCGCGCATTTGCCCGGCCCCGGTACTGGCCGGCTGTACGAAGGTGACGTCGGCTTTATCCGCCACTGGGACCAGTGGGAAACGCCCGGCACCTATAGTCGCGCGTTCAGCTTCGATCTGGTGGACGGCAAGATTTCAGGCTCGGGTTCAGCGCTTGACGGTGCGGCAGGCGAAAATGCCCTGGCCGGCGACACCCCGACCAAGCCATTTGGCGGGGGCGAGGATCTGGCTTGGGCCCCGGACAGTTCCGGCATCTATTTCGCTGCCCGTCAGGCCGATGCAGACGAGCCATTATCAACCAATGTTGATATTTTCTGGTCGGATTTGTCAGGCAATGCGCCGACGAACCTGACCCTAGCCAACACCGCATTCGACACCCTGCCCGCCCCGTCGCCCGACGGCAAATATCTCGCTTACGCAGCAATGGAGCGGCCCAAGTATGAAGCCGACCGGCTGGTAGTGCATTTGCGCGACCTCAAGACCGGCGCAACCCAGGCCATCACTGCCGATTGGGACCACTCGGTGAGCTCGCTCAGCTGGACACCCGATTCGCGCTACATCATTGCTACTGCGCAGGATGTGCTCGACACCCCGGCTTTCCGGATTGATCCCCGTAACGGCAAGGTCACCCGCCTGACGCTCGCGCCGGGCCGCGAGGGTCATATCGCCAATGTAACTCCGCTATCGGGCGGGGCGCTGCTGTTTACTCGCGATACAATCGAGGCCCCTTCCGAAATTTATCTGTCGCCCAAGGGCCTGGCTAGCAGACGCCTGACCGGCCATACCGACGCGGCGCTGGCCAAGCTGCAATCCGTCACCACTCAGCGGTTCAGATTTGCCGGGGCAAATGATGACACCGTGTGGGGCCAGATTACCAAGCCAGTTGGCACGGCCGGCGATCTGCCCGCGATTCTATATGTTCACGGCGGACCGCAAGGCAGCTTTAACGATGGCTGGTCCAGCCGGTGGAACCCTCGAGTTCTCGCCAGTCAGGGCTATGCGGTGATCTCGGTCGATTTCCATGGCAGCACCGGATACGGCCAAGAATTCACCGATGCGATCAACCGTGATTGGGGCGGCAAACCCTTGGAAGATTTGCAGAAAGGCCTCGCCGCCGCACTCAAACTCGACAGCCAAATCGATGGGACACGGGCCTGTGCAATGGGCGCATCTTACGGCGGTTACATGATGAACTGGATTGCCGGGAAATGGCCTGAGCGGTTCAACTGCTTGATCCAGCATGACGGCGTGTTCGACCAACGGGCGATGTATTACGAAACAGAGGAATTGTGGTTCATCGAATGGGAACATGGCGGCAAAGCCTATTTCGAGGCTCCGGAAGAATTCGAAAAGTGGAACCCGGTCAATTACGTCGACAATTGGCAGACCCCGATGCTGGTGATCACCGGCGAGCAGGATTTTCGCATTCCCTATACCCAAGGGATTGCTTCATTTACTGCGTTGCAGCGCAAGAAGATTCCTTCGCAATTACTGGTCTTCCCGGATGAGAACCACTGGGTGTTGAAACCGAAGAACTCTCTTCAATGGCACGGCACAGTCTTCTCGTGGCTGGACCGCTGGCTGAAGGAAGAGCCAGCGGAAAAATGATCAACGACAATGATCTGCTCAAAGCCAAACTCGCTCTTGCCAAAATTGGTGGCGAGTCGATCGAGCGCCAAATCTTCCTGTGCGGCATGTCAGACAAGCAGAAATGCTGCGCCGAGGAAGAAGGCAAAGCCGCGTGGAACTATCTGAAGAAACGCCTGAGACAGCTTGATCTGATCGGCCCAAAACGCACCGATGCAAATGGTAATTCCGTGGGAGGCGTCCAGCGCGCCAAGGCCGATTGCCTGCAAATCTGCGCGGCGGGGCCTATCGCGCTCGTATGGCCCGACCAGATCTGGTACCATTCCTGCACTGAAGAAGTTCTGGAGCAGATTATCCAGCAACATTTGATTGGCGGCGAGGTGGTCGCAGAATACCAGCTCACCAATATGCCGCTGGATTAATCTCTAGTCTTATCGTCGCTTAGATCCGTGACAGTTGCATCGTGGCCGGTTCCGTTGGACAGAAATACCAGTCCCATCAACGCGGATGTCAGCAGCATCGCAAAACCGATCCCTAGCGCGGTCGCAATATAGAAATGTACCGAGACCATGCCATTGTATTTATACAGAATGGCAATCGCGATGATCACCGTACCGACTGTCAGCAGAAACATGAATCGCATCAGGCGGCGATAACGCGCCCAGGCAAATGCGGCCTTTTCGGGATCTTCAAGCGGGGATTTCTGGACCATGCGCACCCTTTGGCCCGGCAAGCGATGGGTGGCAATGGCTGTTTGGCGGCCGTCAGCTGATGCAAAAATTTGGTGTTGCTTCGGATTCGCCTTAGCGGCAAATTCGTGGCATGTTTTCCCAAATTGGAACGTGGGCCGTAAGATAGATCAGAAAAAGAGGAAGGTGCGATGGACATTGCAAAGTTGATTGCTGACCGCGATCCGGCGGATATCATTCATTGCACCGTCGATATGACGGTGCGGGACGTGGTCGCTTTGCTCGCGGAAAAACGCATTGGCGCGCTACCGGTTATGAATGGCTCGATGGTTGCGGGGATTTTTTCCGAGCGCGACTTGATCTACCGGATTGCCGAAATAGGCGAGGCGTGTCTGGACGGACCAGTCGGCGATGTAATGACGGCGCCAGCAATCACGGTCAGTGCGCACGAGAAAGTTCTGGACGCGCTAGGCCTGATGACCCGGAGACGGATTCGCCATTTGCCCGTAGTTGATGAAGGCGCAATGCGCGGATTTATCTCAATCGGCGATTTAGTAAAATCGCGACTCGATGAGGTCCGCCACGAAGCTGAAGCGATGCGGAGCTATATCCAAAGCGCCTGATGGTGTGCCTGTCTGATTCAGACATCTGAAATTGTTTGTCTTGAGAGGCATGGCAGGACACGCTACATAGGAAACATGTCAGACACACTCACACTCACACTCACCCCTTCGGCCGCCAAACGCGTGGCCTGGATCGCCGAAAGACAGGCTAAGCCTGCGATTCTGCGCCTTTCGGTCGAGGGCGGCGGATGTTCCGGCTTCCAGTACAAGTTCGATCTCGCAGCAGGCCCGGATGCCGACGATCTGGTCAGCGAAACCGAAGGCGTTCAGTTGGTGGTCGATCCGATCAGCCTTGATTTGGTGTCCGGCAGTGTGGTCGATTTTGTCGAATCTCTCGGCGGCGCGGCGTTCAAAGTTGAAAACCCGCAGGCGGCAGCTGGCTGCGGGTGCGGTTCCAGCTTCGGGATCTGATGCTAGCAGGCGGGGATTCACAGCCGTCGTAAGCTGCCGATAGACGCCGCCCGAACTATCGGGCTAATGCTACCACCATGAAAATTGCCAGTTACAACATCAACGGCGTGAAAGCGCGCCTGCCCCGACTGCTTGAATGGTTAGCGGAGACACGGCCCAAGGTCGCCTGCCTGCAGGAAGTCAAAAGCCAGGACGAGGGATTTCCTGCCGCCGAATTTGAAAAGATCGGCTATCACGCAATCTGGCACGGCCAGAAAAGCTTCAACGGTGTGGCCATCCTGGCAGACGGGGTGCAGCCGGTTGAAACGCAGCGCGGCCTGCCAAAATTGCGCGATGATGATCCCGACGATGATCAAGCCCGCTATCTGGAGGCGGATGTCGATGGTGTGCGGGTCGCTTGTATCTACCTGCCCAATGGCAATCCACTGCCGGGTCCAAAATTTGACTATAAATTGGCCTGGATGGAGCGGCTGCGGGCGCGGATGCGGGATTTATGGGCATTGGAAGTGCCCTGTGCGGTGGTCGGCGATTATAATGTGATCCCGCACGACAATGACGTCTGGGCCCCAAAGGCGATGGCGAGTGATGCATTGATGCAACCGCAATCACGCGATGCCTATATGGAGCTTCTCGGCGATGGTTGGACGGATGCCTTGCGCACATTAAACCCGCGCGGCGGAGTATGGACCTATTGGGATTATCAGGCCGGCGCATGGCAACGCGATCACGGTTTTAGGATCGATCATATGCTGCTGTCGCCTGAATTGGCGGACCGGCTGGTCGCAGCGGGCGTCGATAAGGATCACCGCGGACGCGAAAAGGCCAGCGACCACGCGCCAGTATGGTTTGAGGTCAGCCGGCAAGCTTAAAGAAGAAGCCCCCTCCCGGCATCCAGGAGAGGGCTATTATCTTCGTCAATCGCCCCTGTGAGGCAATGATCAGCGGTAAAATATGTGGCTGTTGATGGTGGCCCGGGCCGTTTTCTTGCGGTTCCATTTCGGGTTTACGTATTTCGCGTGAAAATACAGCGCATCCCCGACCTGGCTGTTCCACATGCCTTCGTGGGCGATGCGGGCAATCGTCTTGGCACGTTGCCACGCCGACGAACCGCGCTTGATACGAGGCATATTGCCGCCCTTCACGAACGAAAACTGGGAGCGCTGGTAAACCACTCCGCAATAACTCGATGGGAATTGCCGCGCCTCGGCGCGGTTGACCACAACTTGTGCGACCGCAAGCTGGCCTGCAGCTGGCTCGCCGCGCGATTCAAAATAAACCGCTCCAGCGAGGCATTCCATCTCTGGGGAAAGCGAGTCCGGAGCTGGTACAACAGCAATCAATTGTTTGAGCGAGGACGCTTCAGGCGCATCAGCTGAATCAGGCTCGCCTTCAGCGCGCATTTCAGCTGTGGGGAGAGGTTGGACAACTTCTTCCGACACGAACACCGGTACGGTCTCTTCGGTCAGAGGTAGCTGCTGAATATCCTGGGAATCGCCCTGTTGGGCAAAGGCGCCGGATGTTTCGGCGCTGGCAATAAATACGGTCCCGATCGCAGCAATCGCGAGCAGGCCGGCAAAGTGGGTCTTACGACTCATAATTTCATTCGTTACGGCGGTTGACGAGCACAGACGCAGGCTGGGACCTTGTGAAGTATATTAAATTGTCTTGATCCAAATTGGCCTGCCGGCCGCCACCCGTCTGCGTGCAAGCCTGATAACCTTATGTCATCATGACCGCCTACGCCTTCGGAAGCTGGCGCGCCCACTATGCTGCAACTGCGAAGGTGTCAACTCAAGCGGTTAATGATGCGATGAACTGTGCTGCGTGTGCGATATCTACCTCGAGGATCCAGATATCGCCATCCTGACGCCGTCGCCGCGCCAGATATTCATCCAATTCTTGTGGATTTTCAGCGTCTTGTACTTTGACGGATTCGAACTGCCGTGACCCGTCCAATTGTGGCATTCTTTCGTAAAGTGTCCCGTTTCCGCCACTTTCCATGGTTAAGATAAGGATAGTTCCTGCGTCTCGCTCGCCCTTTGCCAGCACAGTCGCAAAGCCGCCTTGGCTCTGAACGGCACGGATCAGGCCAGAGACTTCGAGATGCGCGGGAAGCCGATTGTCCAATCCAGTCAACCCTGAGCCGGGCTGTAACCGGGCAAACCGGACAACAGAATGTGAGACCGCATGAAGGTGCCTGTGCCGCGCCCGATCTCGTCACCTTCTTCATCAATCAGGCGCGATTCGGCGACATAAACCCGGCGCCGGCCACTGATCCATTTGCCCTCAGCGATCACTCGCCCGGTGCGGACAGGTTTGGTGAAATGAAGGTTAAACGATGTGGTCAGTAGAAAACGATCAGTCACCAGCGTGTTCGCGGCATAAAAGGCCGCATCGTCGAGCATTTTGAAGTAAACTGTCCCATGCGCTGCACCCGCTGCGTGATAGCAACTTTCTGTCACATTAAAGATCAGGCGGGCATGGCCTTCAGCTTCGATGCGCAACTGCGAATCGAACAAGGAGTTAACCGGTGCAGAGCGATAGAGCCGTTCCAAAGCACGGTAATGGAGCTCTGCGCCTCCATCAGTCGGGACATCGACTGAGACACCGGGGCGAGCGCCGTTGCCACTGTCAGGCCCGCTCACGTTTGATCCCAGACGTATTATCATTGGCTGTTCCGCTGCCCACCACATTCGTCAGCATAGCGAACAAAGTTTCGGAGTTTTGGGCCCTTACCAACGAATTATAAATCGCATCATCACGAACCATGCGGGAAATTGCGGCCAGCGCATGCAAATGCACGGTCCCAGCGTTGGCCGGGGAAAGCAATCCGATTACCAGATCGACAGGCATCCCGTCTGCTGCCTCAAACTCCACTGCAGAATCAAGTTTTAGCAATGCCGCAACCGGACGTTCAATGCCGTTAAGACGGGCGTGCGGAATGGCGACACCTCGACCAAAACCGGTACTGCCCAGCCGTTCGCGTTCCTCGAGGCCATCAACGATAGTCTCTGCATCCAAATCATATGACTCGGCAAAGCGCTCTGCCAGCGTTTCGAAAACGGCTTGCTTGTTTACAGCAGAAATTGTTGCGACTGCCGTGCGAGAAAGTTTAAAATTTACGTCCATAGTTCAAATTTACGGTTCAAAATGCCGTTTGCTCCTTCGTAAGGATCACCAGTCAGGCGAATTCCGTTGCTGCCTGAAATGCAAAATGGCTGCTCCGTTCAATCGGATTCACGTTAAGCAAACTGCGTTACGTTGTGTCGGGCGAAAAACTTGCGCCGCAGCCTAAACCAAGGCCGCCGAATCAGGTGGTCAATGCGGTTCGACCCAGCCGATCGATCCGTCGTGTCGGCGGTACACCATATTATGGCGTCCGGTTCCAGCATTTTTGAAAAACATCGCATTGGTGTGCCGCAAATCGAGCATCATGACCGCATCGGCCACGCTGGCTTCCGGAATATCAACCCTGGTTTCCGCCACGATCAATGGCGCTTCGGAAGACTGATCCTCGTCCTCTGCGGGTTCGGGTGCCGGTGCTGCGAAGATCCGGTACGCAGCCTCTTCTTCTTTCACCGCATGAGCAGATTGTTCATGGCGATCATTCAGCCGCCGTTTGTAGCGGCGCAATTGTGTATCGATCTTTGCTGCGGCCTGATCCAGCGCCTGATGAGCGTCATATGCCTCACCGTGGCTCTTTACGATCATGCCCTGCATCACATGGGTCACGATATCGCAGCTAAATGCGCCCGCGGCTTCTTTGCCGAACGTAACATGGGAGGATAGCGCCCGGCTGAAGTATTTCTCGACGATCCCGTTCAACCGATCTGCTGCATGATCCTGCAGTGCTGCGCCGGTATCAATCTGGTGGCCTGAAACGCGAACATCCATCGATATTACCTCTTTTGTTATAGTGAAAACCCAAATCAGAGGGAGGGCTGTTTCACTTGTTTACGACCGGATCATTGGCCCCACAGGGGTGATTTGATCTGTTTAAGAAATTCCTGATGCCGCGCCAGTTCTTCTACGCTGGCTGAATGGGCCCGCGGCGGCCGCCTGTCTTGGGACGAAACCACGGGGGCGGAAATTGCCGCAACATTCGCAGGCTGCGCTGTATCCGCAGCCAATTCGAGGCCGATCTGTCGTCCGCCCGTAAGTTCCACATAAACCTGCGCCAGCAATTCCGCATCAAGCAAGGCGCCGTGCTTTACCCGGTGGCTGCGATCGACTCCGTAACGGCTGCACAACGCATCAAGCGATAATTTTGCGCCGGGATGTTTTTTGCGCGCCAATGCAACAGTATCGACCACTCGGCTGATACAAACCGGTTCCACCGAGATTATCGTCAGCTCGGAATTGAGGAACCCGAAATCAAAACTGGCGTTGTGCGCGACCAGCGGCGCCTCCCCCAGAAAATCGAGCAATTCCTGAAACTTATGGGCAAACAGTGGCTTGTCCGACAAGAACGTGGCGGACAGGCCGTGGACCGCTTCTGCGCCGGCAGGCATATCGCGTTCAGGATTGTAATAGGCATGATACGTGTTGCCGGTCGCGACTTTGTTGACCATTTCAACGCAGCCGATTTCAACCATGCGATCCCCACTACGGGGGTCCAGTCCGGTCGTTTCGGTATCGAAGATCACTTCACGCATTTGTCATACTATCGGCCCGCCGATGGCAGTTCGCAAGAGGTCAATTTGGTTTAAATTTGGGCGAGCCGTTAGACCGGCGCAGATTTTAGCTGTTCTATCAATTCGGCAACTGCTTGGCGGGTTTCCGCGAGTTTACGTCCTGTATCGATCACATAATCTGCCCGCGCGCGCTTTTCCGCGTCGGGTGTTTGCAACGACAGGATGTGAGCAAACTTCTCTGGCGACATACCCGGACGGGCTAATACGCGCATACGCTGGGTTTCAGCTGGCGCGGACACGACGACTACCGCATCAACCTTGGTTTCACCGCCCTTTTCAAACAACAACGGAATATCGAAGGCGATGATCTGAACGCCGGCATACTCCAGCAGGAATTCGCTGCGGATCGCCGCCACAGCTGGATGAACAATCCCTTCCAGCCGGGCAAGCGCCTCTGGGTCGCCAAAAACCCGCGCGCCCAATTTCGCCCGGTCGACGCCGTCCGGGCTGGTTGTGCCCGGAAATTCCGCTTCGATCACATCGAGCAATGCGCCGCCCGCGCCTTGCAGGATGTGCACCGCTGCATCGGCATCAAACACCGGCACACCCTCGGCCTCGAACATTTTCGCCACGGTGGATTTGCCCATGCCAATCGAACCGGTGAGACCCAGTATCAGCGGTTTCACTGCGCGGCTCATGAGGTCAGAATCTCGCGCAATTCCACGTCAAATTCACGCGGCGGCTGTACTCCGAAGAATAGCGCAAACGCCGCCGCAGCCTGCCCGATCAGCATCGAAAGCCCGTCCACAGTGCGAAATCCGGCAGCGCGGGCCTCGGCCAGAAAAGGCGTTTCAAGCGGGTCGGTAACAATGTCATAAGCGATGCTGCCCGGCGGCGCATGGCTGAAGTGAAAAGGTAGCGGCGGATGGCCGCGCATGCCCAGCGGGCTGGCATTGACCACCAGATCACAGCACCGCTCGCGGTTGTCGAATGCAAAATCGGTTGGATCGGCAAAATGCGCCAACGTGCTGACATGGTGATCATCGTGATTGCCATCTTTGGGTGGGGCAAGCTCATCAAGCAAGGCGCGCGCTTTGGCAGGATCACGCGCTGCCAGCACAATCACCATGCTTTGCTCGGCCAGCGAAGCAACGATTGCCCGCGCAGCGCCGCCCGCGCCCAGCACCCGGGCCATACGAAACAGATGGGTTTTCGCCAGTTCTTCTGCCAAAGGTTCGAGAAATCCTGCCGCATCGGTATTGTAACCGCGCAGCGTGCCGTCATCCTGCCGGACGACTGTATTCACCGCACCGATCTTTTTCGCCAGCGGATCCAGGCTGTCGAGCAAAGGAATGATCGCCTGTTTGTGGGGCATGGTCACATTACAGCCGCGCCAATTTGCATCACCGCAGCTTCCCGCGAGATAATCAGCGAGCCCATCCACTTCGACCAACTCAGCGCCATAATCTGCCTTTAGTCCGAGCTTCTCTAGCCAAAACCTGTGAATTTCGGGCGATTTGGAGTGGGCAATGGGGTCACCAATGACGTGAGCATAGGGTGTAACATGAGAATATGTGACGCTCATGATGGCAATTCGCCCAAGTCCCGCAATGCTCCGAGCAGCGGCAGCAATGGCATTCCTAATACTGTAAATTGATCGCCTTCGATAGATTCGAACAATTGCACTCCCATTGCCTCGATCCGGAATACACCCACGCAAAATGATACTTCAGGCCATTCGGCAGTCAGATAGGTTTCGATAAATTCTTCCGACAGATCACGTACTTTCAGCGATGCCATTGCCGCGTGCTGCCACAGCACGCCATCATCGCGAACAATGGCGGCGGCGCTGTGTAGATGCATCGTCTTGCCGGAAAAGAACCGCAGATGATCCGCCGCCCCGGCCCGGTCTGCCGGTTTATCGAACCGCTTGCCATTCACCGACACCAGCGAATCGCTCCCGAGAATCAGGCGGCCCGGATGAGAGCCGGCCAAGGCTCCAGCCTTCGCGCTCGCCAGTGCCGCAGCGATTTCCGCAGGCGGCCTACCGGTCAGTTCGGCCTCCAATGCCCGCTCATCGAGATTGGTAGGTATCACCTCGTAAGCAACTCCGGCGGCATCCAGCATCGCCCGGCGAGAGGCGCTCTTTGATGCAAGAATAATCATATCGGTTTCGGGCTCATATTGGCTTCGGGCCGACGCGAGGCGGGATCTCCCGCTTGTCGCGTTCATTATGTAATTTGATCACTGCAGCGGCGGTTTCCTCGATCGAGCGGCGGGTCACATCAATCACCGGCCAGCCATTATCCGCAAACATACGCCGGGCAAATTGTACCTCGTCGCGCACATGCTCGCCATTGACGTAGGATGTCTCGGTTCCTTCGTTCAAGCTGAGGAGCCGGTTGCGGCGGATTTGGACCAACCGCTCAGGGGCCGTGGTAAGGCCGACAATCAGCGGATGGCGCAGGCCAAACAGCGCCTTTGGCGGAGGACTTTCCACCACCAATGGAATATTGGCAGTCTTGTATCCGCGGTTGGCCAGATAGATACTCGTCGGCGTCTTGGAGCAGCGCGAAACACCGGCCAGCACGATATCCGCTTCCTCCCAATCTTCCCACCCGACACCGTCATCATGCGCAATGGTGTAATGGATCGCATCGACGCGGCCAAAATAGGCCTCGTCCATAATATGCTGGCGGCCGGGGCGTCCATGCGCTTCTTGGCCCAGTTGGGCTTCCAGGGCGCTGGTGACCGCATCGAGTGCAGGAACAGCCGGCAAGCCCAATTGGCGACAATGATCTTCCAGCCGGGCGCGCGTTTCCGGATTAACCAGAGTAAACATGACCAGCCCAGGGTGTGCAGCCAGATCTGGAACAATCCGGTCGAGATGTTGTTGGGAGCGGACCATGGGCCAGAAATGCCGAACCACGTTCGTATCCTCAAATTGGGCTAGGGCCGCCTTAGCGACCATCTCCAACGTCTCGCCGGTGGAATCAGAAACAAGGTGCAGGTGTAATTGGCTCATAGTTGGCCCGTGGTTAAAGAAGGTCTCGGAAAAGGCCGAGTGGGTGTGGACAAGTTCGGCATAGACCACGGGACAAAGCTGACGACAAGTTTCTGCGCCGATTCCATGCCCACTGCCAGCAACGCAGGCTCCGTCTTATGGCCGGGATAAGCGTGTTATCGACAGGCTGGGGACAGTGGGGACAGCTATTGCTTGACGCGCAAACCTCTGGATTCGCATCCGGCAAATCTCTGGGCAAACGGGGACAAATCGGGCAAAGGCCACTTGTCCCCGAAATCCACAGGGCCAACAGACTCCTACAACCTATATTAATTACTTTATTATTTTGATTGGACTCAATTCGATGCCTGGTCTTTTGATCGAAACCTTGCGCGGGAAGCGCGGCTCGCAGGCGCCCATCTGGCTCATGCGCCAGGCAGGACGTTATTTGCCTGAATATCGCGCATTACGCAGCGAAAAGGGCGGATTCCTCGATCTCGTATACGATGCCGATGCAGCAGCCGAGGTGACGATCCAGCCGATTGACCGATTTGGATTTGATGGTGCGATACTGTTTTCAGATATTCTGATCGTTCCGCATGCCATGGGTCAGAATCTGGAATTCCTAACCGGCGAGGGTCCTCGGCTATCGCCGCGCCTGTTGGATGTCGCATTGGAAGGGCTGGAAGCAGTGCCTGAGCGTCTCAATGCGATTTATCGGACCGTAGCTAAGGTGAAGGCGAGATTGGGGCCGGAGGCCACTTTGTTGGGCTTCGCCGGAAGTCCGTGGACCGTGGCCACTTATATGGTTGCGGGCGAAGGGAGTCGTGACCAGCATGATACAAGGGCGATGGCTTACCGCGATCCTGCGGCGTTTCAGGCAATCATCGATGCTATCGCCGGGGTCACAATAGAATATTTGGCAGGACAGATTGAAGCGGGCGCAGAGGCGGTGCAATTATTCGATAGCTGGGCCGGCAGCCTGGCTCCTGCAGAGTTTGAACGCTGGGTGATAGCCCCTAATGCAGCGATTGTCAGTGCAGTAAAGACACGCTTTCCTGATGTGCCAATCATCGGTTTTCCAAAAGGTGCGGGTGAGAAATTACCAGCTTATGCCCGGGAAACCGGGGTAGATGCGCTGGGGATCGACGAAACTATCGATCCAGTTTGGGCTGCGCGGGAATTGCCGCAAGGAATGCCAGTACAGGGCAATATCGATCCCCTGTTGCTTCTCGCAGGGGGCGACACATTGGACCGTCAGGCGGAACACATTCTGGAATGCTTTGCAGATCGCCCGCATGTGTTTAACCTTGGCCACGGAATTGGTCAGTTCACACCGACCGCGCATGTTGAACAGTTGATTTCGGCTGTGCGCGGTTGGAACAAATAGGACTGACGTATTTAATCGAATAAAGGGGTGGCGCTCGCGGATCCCTTTCCTACATTTCTCCTATGCAGGATGTCCTCTCGATGATTTATCTTTGGCTCAAGGCCGGTCATATTATTTTCGTGATATTCTGGATGGCGGGCCTGTTCATGCTGCCGCGCTTCTTCGTTTATCATCAAGAAGCGGAAATCGGATCAGCAGAAGCAGCACGCTGGGTCGACCGCGAAAAGAAGCTTCTGAAGATCATCTTGCTGCCATCGATCATCCTTGTCTGGCTGCTGGGTTTGTCATTGCTTGGCACAGGAATGGTGGCGATGGGCGGCTGGTTCCATGCTAAATTGTTGCTGGTGCTGCTGCTGTCCGGCTATCATGGATATTTGTCGGCTTATGCCAAAAAACTGGCTCGGGGCGAGCGGCCAATCTCAGGCAAGAAATTGCGTTTTCTCAATGAAATTCCCGGCATCGCCGCTGCGCTCATCGTCATTCTGGTGATCGTCAAACCGTTCTGATTATCTGAAAATTTGCTGAATTGACGTAACGGCTGAGTGCGCGTATTTAGACGTCTAATTCGGCTGAGGCTTCGACATAATCGAAACCGGGTCTGCTTTCTCCAAGCCCAGATGACCTGCCGCCTACTTCCCATTGTCTCCGGGTACCTTCGATGGGCCTGCAGGCTACCTATCGGACCTTTCCATGCATCTTAGAGAATTAAAAGCAAAACCCCCCGCCGAGCTGGTCAGCATGGCGGAAGAATTGGGCGTCGAAGGCGCCTCCACCATGCGCCGCCAGGATCTGATGTTCTGCATCCTGCGCGAGCTGGCTGAAGACGAAGATTATACCACTGAAATTATGGGGATTGGCACAATCGAAGTGCTGCAGGACGGTTTCGGCTTTCTACGCAGTCCCGAAGCTAATTATCTTGCTGGTCTGGATGATATCTATGTATCGCCCAACCAAATCCGCAAGTGGGGTTTGCGTACCGGTGATACCGTTGAAGGTGAAATCCGCGCACCTAAGGATGGCGAGCGCTATTTTGCGATGACCAGCCTGACTACCGTCAATTTTGAAGATCCGGATCAGGTTCGCTTGCGGACCAATTTTGACAATTTGACTCCGCTTTACCCGGATGAGAAACTCAATCTCGATACGCTCGATCCCACCGTGGTTGATAAATCGGCGCGGGTGATCGACATCATCTCGCCGCAAGGCAAGGGCCAGCGCGCCTTGATCGTAGCGCCGCCGCGAACGGGTAAAACCGTACTGCTGCAGAACATCGCGAAAGCTATCACTGACAACCACCCGGAAGTGTTCTTGCTGGTTCTGCTGGTCGATGAACGGCCCGAAGAAGTTACCGATATGCAGCGCAGTGTGAAGGGCGAGGTAATTTCTTCGACCTTCGATGAACCGGCCACGCGCCACGTCCAAGTTGCTGAAATGGTTATCGAAAAATCCAAACGGTTGGTTGAACACAAGCGCGATGTGGTGATCCTATTGGATTCGATCACTCGCCTTGGCCGGGCTTACAACACCGTGGTCCCTAGCTCTGGCAAGGTTCTCACCGGCGGTGTTGATGCCAATGCATTGCAGCGTCCGAAGCGGTTTTTCGGCGCAGCGCGGAACATCGAAGAGGGCGGTTCACTGTCGATCATTGCGACTGCGCTGATCGACACGGGCAGCCGGATGGACGAGGTTATCTTCGAGGAATTCAAGGGCACCGGTAACTCGGAAATCGTGCTTGACCGTAAGGTTGCGGACAAGCGGATATTCCCGGCCCTGGATGTTGGCAAGTCGGGTACCCGCAAGGAAGAATTGCTGGTCGACAAGGACAAGCTCTCGAAAATGTGGGTCCTACGCCGTATTTTGATGCAGATGGGCACGATCGATTCGATGGAATTCCTGCTCGATAAGATGAAGGATTCCAAGACCAACGAAGATTTCTTCGCCACAATGAACCAGTAAGAGGCAGGGCAAGTTGTGATGCGGCAATTCGTTTATATCAGTACCGCCGCAGCGGACCTGAGCCAGGTTGATATTGCCGATATTCTCGAGGCGTCTGCGAAGAATAACCCCAGGCGTGAAATCACCGGTTTTTTGGTGTTTAACGGCCGAAATTTCCTTCAATTGGTGGAAGGTTCCGAGGCTTCATTGATGGCCTTAATGGCCGACATCAACCGAGATCCACGTCACAGCGGTGTAGTTCGGTTGGAAGACAATCCAATTACAGATCGGGCATGCGAAAATTGGACTATGAAGCGGTTGATGCTCAGTGATAATGTGGACACCAGAGAAACAAGTTTGAAACAGACACTGCCTGAGGCCCTGTCGCCCCAGGTTCGCCGAACCATCTTGAATTTCGCCTCGCTGAACTGATTGTAGGCCTGCCCTAATTCACTCGCTTGAAACTATCCGCATTCGCAGCATAGCAATGGCCCGCAAGCGGAGTCGATCAACGAAGCGGCGCAATTAAACCGCAAATAACACAAAGTGCCAGCAGTATTGTGGGTATGGAATAGCGTGGTGCAAGCGCGGTCATGGCCGGCGGACCCTAACCCAGATGCTCCTCGAAGAATGCTGCTGTCCTGGCGTCTGCAAGTGTAGCACCAGCATCATCTCGCCGCTCGCCAGATTCTGTGGCAAACCCATGATCCAGCCCGCCATAGTCATACAACGTCACTTTTGGGTGGGTATCCAACCCTTCATGCATAGCCTTTTGGGCGTCTGGACCTACGAAATGATCAGCGGTTGGAATATGAAGTAACAATGGATGCGCAATAGCCTTTGCCTCTCCCAACATCTGATCAATCATAACTCCGTAATACCCGACAGACGCATCTATATCGGTGCGAGTCGCTGCCATATAGGCTAATTTTCCGCCCAGACAGTAACCCACACACCCAACCTTGGGGACGCCGGCATCGCGGCGAATCCAGTGGATCGTTGCCTCGATGTCCTGAATGCCTTCGTCAGGATTATATTGGCCAAACAGCCCCATGGCCTGGTCCATTTGCTCCGGAACGTCTGGATTGATTTCAATGCCCGGCTTAATCCGCCAAAATAGATCAGGTGCGACTGCAAGATAGCCAACTTCTGCCCATTTGTCGCATTTTTGCCGGATACCGGCATTCACTCCGAAGATTTCTTGAATCACCAGGATGGCCGCTTTCGGATTGCCGGTTGGCCGCACCACATACGCGCCGAAGCTGTTTTCACCGGTGAGTGCGGGAATTGTCACGGGGTCATTCATGTGCAGAAATCCTCTGGAATTTGATCTAAGGTAGATTTGAAATACATCTTAAAGGTTGCGCGCAAGCTTTACCAAACCCAAGTTATGGTCAAGAGCAAGGATACGGCAGGGCAAATACAATAATAGGCCCAACGGAGGAAATGTTATGAAGGTCCATGTAGAAATTGAATGCACTCCCGAGGAGGCGCGTAGCTTCATGGGCCTACCTGATGTTGGCAAAGCCAATGACATGTATGTCGATACCATTACCAAGGCGATGAAAGGGGTTAGCAACCCCGAACAATTGCAGGATTTTGCCAAGCAATTGGCTCCGATGGGCCAAGTCGGGCTTAAGCTTTTCCAGAATTTCGTGGAAGGCAGCATGAGTGCGGCTAGCGGCGGAATGATGGGTAAAGGCTCCACCAAAAAGGGTGATTGATCCGCGTTTTTGAACGCAATAAAACATTGATATGGATACGATTTTTGCCCTTTCCAGCGGATCGCCGCCCGCCGGAATAGCGGTAATCCGTGTCAGCGGACCATCTGCTGGCGCAGCGTTGGAAAAACTTGCCGGAAATCTGCCACCAGCTCGCCGCGCGGTGGCAAGGCACCTCAATGATAGTGAAGGCAATGTGCTGGACCATGCGATGGTTCTGTTTCTGCCCGGACCAAACAATGCCACTGGCGAGGATACCGCCGAGCTTTATTTGCATGGAGGCAGGGCAGTTATTGCAGCTGTTGAGGCGGCGTTGGCCACGATGGATAGTCTGCGGCGGGCGGAACCAGGGGAATTCACTCGGCGAGCGTTTGCGAATGGCCGCCTCGACTTGGCAGAATCCGAGGGTTTGGCTGATCTGCTGGAATCGGAAACTGAATTGCAGCGCCGCTCCGCGATGGCAATGCTAGGCGGAGGATTCTCGCGCGAGGTAGAAGCTTGGCGTGACCGCGTATTGTTGCTGTCGGCTGAGGTAGAGGCTGTACTGGATTTTTCTGACGAGGAAGATGCTGCTGATCTACCGCTGTCCTTTGGTGAAAACTTAGCCGCGCTTCGGTTTGAAATCGGGGCGTGGCTATCGCGGCCAAGAGCCACCATGCTGAAAGAGGGCTACCGGGTAGTTCTTGCCGGCCCTCCTAACGTAGGAAAATCTACGCTCTTCAATGCTTTGATAGAAGATGAAGCGGCGATTACTGCGCCCACTGCAGGTACGACTCGTGACGTTCTCCAGCGATCATGCGCCATTGCCGGAATACCGTTTACCTTCGTAGACACGGCGGGCCTGTGGGATGGCAGCGACGATTCGATCGAATTGATCGGTATTGAGCGGGCAAGGAGCGCACTTGATCTAGCAGACCTGGTGCTGTGGCTCGGCCCGGAGGGTGAGGGGCCATCTGGCGCGTGGGAAATTGACGCAAAGACCGACCTTGATGACACACAAAGGAAGGTGGCACCCGATGCCCGGATCTCCGCAAAAAATGGCCGAGGGCTGGAGGAGCTGCGCGACTTGCTGATTGCCCATGCCTGCAAAGCGCTGCCCGCAGCCGGACAAGCGGCCTTGAGTGATCGGCAACACCGGATTCTGGAACGCGCGGCGGAAAGCCTTGCTGGCATCGAGCCCGGTGGTGACATGCTTTTGGTTGGCGAGAACTTGCGCCGGGCCCGAGCAGAGTTTGATAGTTTAATCGGCCGCAGCTCCACGGAAGACATGCTCGACAATTTATTTGGCCGGTTTTGTATTGGGAAATGATGCTGCGACCGATGTTTCACGTGAAACATCGGTCGTTTGGCCGCGAGACCCTTTGACCCGCTTGAATGGCTGGACTATCCGGCTGCTATGAATAAATTTCAGATCCTGGTTGTTGGTGGTGGACACGCCGGAGTTGAGGCCGCTTCGGTCGCAGCCCGGATGGGCGCACGCGTGGGCCTGGTGAACTTTGATCTGAGCGCAATTGGCGCAATGAGCTGTAATCCTGCGATTGGCGGTCTAGGCAAGGGCCACCTTGTGCGCGAAGTTGATGCGCTCGATGGCTTGATCGGCCGCGCTGCTGACGCGGCGGCAATCCATTACCGGATGCTCAATCGGTCGAAGGGGAGTGCAGTCTGGGGCCCGCGCGTGCAGGCCGATCGGGTTTTGTTCAAAGCGTCCATTCAGGCGCAAATCCAGAAACAGGGCGATCTATATCTGATCGCAGGCGAGGCAGCGGAGCTATCTTTCGATTGTGGCCGTATCTCCGGCCTGATCTTGGCAGATGGTACCAATCTGGTCGCGCCAGCGGTGATTCTTTGCACCGGTACGTTCCTTGGCGGCAAATTATTCCGCGGAGAGGAACGGCTAATTGGCGGGCGCATTGGCGAATCCTCTGCTCAACGGCTTGCGGCGCAAATGCGGGAAGCGAAATTGCCTATGGCGCGCTTGAAGACGGGAACACCGCCGCGCATCGACGGGCGAACAATTGATTGGGCGAGGTTGCCTGAACAGCCTTCCGATAGTGAGCCTTGGACTATGTCGCCTATGACCGAGCGAAGGATTAATCCGCAAACGTTCTGCGCGATCACCCGCACGAATGAACGAAGCCACGATATTATCCGGGCCAACCTTGATCGTTCGCCGTTGTTTTCCGGCGCGATCGGGGCGGAAGGGCCGCGTTATTGCCCATCAATCGAGGATAAAATCCACCGTTTTGGGGACCGTGATGGCCACCAGGTCTTTCTTGAGCCGGAAGGGCTCTCGACCCATTTAGTTTATCCCAACGGTATCAGCACTTCGCTGCCGACCGATGTTCAGTTGGCCATGCTGCATAGTATGGAAGGGCTTGAACAGGTCAAAATGGTCGTTCCGGGCTATGCTGTCGAGTATGATCATATCGATCCCCGCTGTCTTACGAGTGGGTTGGAAATATCTCAGATGCCCGGGCTTTATTGTGCCGGCCAGATAAATGGCACCACAGGATATGAAGAGGCTGCCGCTCAAGGCTTGGTCGCTGGGATGCATGCCGCTTCAGCTGTTCTTGGCCTAGAGCCCGCGAAGCTCGATCGGGCCAATTCGTACATCGCAGTAATGGTTGATGACTTAACTTTACACGGCGTGACCGAACCCTACCGGATGCTCACTTCACGTGCCGAGTATCGCCTGCGGTTACGAGCCAATAACGCGACATCTCGGCTGACGCCCCTTGGCATCGATGCTGGATGCATTCAGTCAGATCGGTGCGACTGGTTTGCCAGTCGCTTGGAAGGTGCCGCAAAATGGGTGGATGCTTTGGCAAGGGAGGTTTCTGCAGTGGAACTCGAAGATGCGAATTTGCCAATTCGCCGTGATAACGGGACTAAGGCACTCACTGAATGGCTCCGTTTCGGCGGAATCGAGCTCGGCACTTTGGTGCCTTGGTTGCCAAGCGATTTGGATGTTTTGGATGAGGTGGGACAAGAGATCGCCGAAGACGCCGCCTATGCTCCGTACCTTGCTCGTCAGGACAGCGAACTGCGCGATTTACGGGCCAGCAAAGCCGTTTATCTCGGGCCGGAATTCCCCTACGCAGAGGTACGAGGATTGTCGAACGAGATGATCGAACGCCTGACCAGCGCGCGTCCGGAAAGCCTTGCAGCAGCTGGCCGCATGGCAGGAATTACTCCTGCCGCCATGTCTGCAGTCCTAGTGTTCGCCCGGCGCCGCGAGCGGCAAGCCGCATGATTACTGACGAAGTTAGTGCAAAGGCCTATGTTGCCGGATTGTGCAATCCAATCGCAATGGCCAAGATTGAGCAGTTCATCACTTTGCTGGTTGAAGAAAACGAACAGCAAAATTTGGTAGCCAAGCCCTCACTTGATATTGTGTGGCAGCGCCACATTGCCGACAGCGCGCAATTGCTCGAGCATGTTCCACGTGAAACAGGGCTTTGGCTGGATCTTGGCACGGGGGCTGGGCTACCAGGGTTGATTATCGCCATCATGCGCCCTGACTGGCATATTAAGTTGGTGGAATCCCGTAGGCGGCGGATCGAATGGCTGGAGCGCATGGTCGCGGAGTTCGCGCTGGATCGATGCGAAGTAATTGGCAGCCGGTTGGAGCTTGTTGAAACCGTCCCAGCATCGGTCATTTGTGCCAGAGCCTTTGCTCCGCTCAAGAATATCCTCAAGCTATCCGGACGATTTTCCACAAGTGAAACTCTTTGGTTGTTGCCGAAAGGGCGTTCTGCAGCGCAAGAATTGATTGAACTCCCGATTAAGTCGCAAAAACTGTTCCACGTGGAACAATCACTGACTGATAGTGACGCAGGAATAATAGTCGGAAAACTCGCTCAGCGCTGAAATGCTGAGCCAAAGGTAGCAAAAATGATAACAATTGCGATTGCCAATCAGAAGGGAGGGGTGGGTAAGACCACCACCGCCATTAACACTGCAACCGCAATGGCGGCAACCGGCTGGAAAACGCTGCTGCTGGACCTCGATCCACAGGGCAACGCATCGACCGGCATGGGTGTGGAGGTTAGTTCAAGGGAGCGCTCTACCTATGACATCTTGGTCGATGAGATGCCGCTTGCCGACTGTATACAGCCGACGAGCATTCCAAACCTCGATATTGTGCCGGCCACCGTGGACCTTAGCGGAGCCGAGGTAGAGTTGGTGAGTGTCGATCACCGTACTGCCCGGCTTCGCGACGCACTGGCAGGACACAAGGGTCATGAGATCTGTTTTATCGATTGTCCCCCATCACTTGGATTGTTGACGCTGAATGCGCTTGGCGCCGCCGACACCCTCTTGGTACCATTGCAATGCGAATTCTTCGCCCTGGAAGGGCTCAGTCAATTGTTACTCACCGTCGAACAGGTCCAACAGCGATTTAACCCCGATCTCGGTATCGTTGGGATTGTTTTGACGATGTTTGACCGCCGCAACCGGTTAACCGACCAGGTTGCCGACGACGTCCGTGATTGCCTCGCGGGATTGGTTTTTGACGCGGTTATTCCCCGCAATGTCCGCCTGTCCGAGGCACCCAGCCATGGGTTGCCCGCCCTAGTCTATGATCATTCATGTGCGGGGAGCCGTGCCTATATCGCGCTTGCGCGCGAATTGATCGGACGCCTGCCAGAACAAAGGAAAGCCGCATGAGCACCGCTCCGACCGACTCTGTTAGCCTCTCAGCCAGCCCTCGCGCAGGCGCGGACAGCAAGAAAAAGCTCGGCAAGGGTCTAAGTGCCTTGATGGGTGAGACCCGCCGGGAAGAGCCTTTGGTACTCCGGGACACTGCCGGGCGATCCACAGATCCCAACAATGAAGGCGGTGAGCCGGCTGTTAGGTCCGGATTAGCGTCTTTGGCAATTGCTTCGATTGAGCCCTTGCCCGGGCAACCCCGGCGTCATTTTGATGAGGGGGCGTTGGCCGATCTTTCTGCCTCGATCGCTGCGCGCGGGGTCATTCAGCCCATTATCGTTCGTCCACTCGGGGGGGGGCGATATCAGCTCGTAGCGGGCGAGCGCCGCTGGCGCGCCGCTCAAAAGGCGCAATTACATGAAATTCCGGCCTTGGTTCGGGCTCTGGACGATCGCGAAGTTATGGCTCTGGCGCTGATCGAGAATATTCAACGCGAAGATCTCAACCCAATTGAAGAAGCCCGCGCCTATCAACGTCTCGCTGATGGCGAAGGCATGACCCAAGGTGAAATTGCCAAGCTGGTCGATAAGTCGCGCAGCCACGTCGCTAATCTCCAACGTTTGTTGGGATTGCCGGAAGATGTGTTGCTGCTTGTCGAGGGCGGGTCATTGTCGATGGGGCATGCGCGGGCCCTGATCGGCAACCCCAATGCAGTGGCGTTGGCAAATCAAGCCGTGACGCAAAAATTGTCCGTTCGCGATATTGAGCGGATGGCCAAGGCTGGTTCAGGCCCTGCCGATTCGGAGCGGCGCAAGGCACGGACATCCCGCGATCCGGCAAAAGATGCTGATATTGCAGCGGTTCAAGGACATCTGGAGGAGTTTTTGGGACTGCCGGTCAAGATCAAGACCGACATTGACCCAAGATCGGGAACGGTCACGATTCGGTACCGCACGCTGGATCAATTGGATCTTGTTTGTCAGCGACTAACTGGCGGCGATATTTAGTAACAATCTGAAATATAAAGCTAAACATTACCCCAAGAAGCAGATTTGCTCGAATATTTAACAAAATAAGGTTGCCCTGTTAACCATAACCAGAAGCAAAGATTGAACCTAGTAGTCCTACATAGAGGTCCTCGGATGGACAGGGGCGTTCATCCATCGGGGGGGCTCTTGGTCTTCTTGAACGGGATCGAAGACCATTTTGTAAGGACCACTGATTATGAAGAAATTTCTCCGTTTTGGCGCAGCTAGCGCCGTCGTTGCCGCATCACTTGGAATGTCCACTGTTGCAAACGCACAGGACAGCGCATCAGCCGACGCTTTCGCTGAAATTCTGACCGCACTAACATTGGAATTCGATACGGGCAGCCCGCTCGACTTCGGCGCGATGGTCGTAACTGGTGCGGGCGGCGTTGTTTCGCTCGATGCCAGCACAGGCACTCTGGATTGCTCAATTGCAACAATCGTTTGCAGCGGCACGACCGGATTGGCTGCGTTCAGCATTACCGCTGGTACCCCGGGGAAGAACGTCACGATCAATTTCGACACGCCAAGTGTCAAGCTGTTCAACCTCGCGGGTACCGGTGCGGCTTACGAGCTTGAGCTCGGCAATTTCAATTCAGACGCACCCGAGGTAACCGATTCAACAACATTTGATACCTATTACGAAGTCGGGCTGGACGGCGGCGGTCTCGGGGCCTTCCTGGTAGGCGGCGACCTGACTTTCGACGGCACTGAAGTTCCTGGCCTTTATGAGGGCACATTCGACGTTTCGGTCGAATATTCCTAATAATAACAATCTTATAGCACCCAGCAGGTAATCTGCCGGACTCTATGAACTTTGTTGAAATAACTAGGCCGCGTCCGAAAGGGTGCGGCCTTAGTTGTTCCTGGGCCCGCGAAATCTCGATCATGTTTAACGGATATTAACCCTATCCGGCTAGTCCATCAGAGGAATTACTAACCCGCCGCTTAATACGGCCGCAATCCTCCGGGGACCGAATCAGATTATGGTAAAGACACTCACTCGCCCGTTTCGCTCAACACTCGCGGCAATAGCCGCGTTTGGCAGTATCTTATCTGCTGCGCCTGTCTCGGCCAAAGGCGACCTTCTGGTCGCGCCAACGCGGATCATTCTTGATGGCCGCCGGGGGACCGAAGTCATCTTGAGCAATATTGGATCGGAAGACGCGACATATCGAATCTCACTCGAACTGCGCCGCATGACGGCCAGCGGGCAGCTCGTCGATGTCGATCCGGAAAATGCGAATGAACTTGAGCAAGCGGCCCTTTCCATGATTCGCTATGCGCCCCGCCGCATAACCCTGCCACCAGGGCAGCCGCAGGCGATCAGGATTGCTGCGCGCCCAGGTGCGGAACTGCCCGATGGTGAATATCGCGCTCACATGTCGTTTCGGGCAATTCCGAAACCGCGTCCGGTGACTGCCGATCCGGAGCAGGCCGAAGGGATCAGCATAAAATTAATCCCGGTCTACGGAATTACGATCCCGATCATCGTGCGGCACGGCCGGCTGGAGGCCACTGTGGCCATTAACGATCCGAAGGTAGTTGCAGGCCCCGACGGGCCGGAACTACACCTCGCCATGAGCCGTAGCGGAGACAGTTCTACCTATGGTGAGCTGCGCGTTGTCCGTCCGGGTAGTAGCGAGCCGGTTTTTCTGGCCCGCGGTATCGCAATCTATAGCGAGCTGGACGAGCGGAAGGTGCATTTCAGGCTGAGCCCAGAGCAGGCGGCCGCGATGAAGGGCCAATTACGCTTCGAATATCGCGAGATGCCGGAAGCTGGTGGGGCGCTTATCGCCTCAGTGGAGACGGTGCTGGGCTGATTAAGGCCGGCTGACCGAAACATATCCCCATGGCATTGCGCAACTCTTGGACCCTTGGCGCCGCCGCGGCTTTCGCGGCGGCGTTTGGTGTTGTTGCGCCCATCGCCAACCCTGCTCATGCTCAGGCTGCGAAGTCTGTGTGGCAGGCGAGTGATGATGACTTGCTGCTCCTGCAGTTGAATGTTGGATCCTATAAACTCACCAATGAAATCAGGGGCTATCAGACAGATAGCGGCATCTGCCTGGATCTGGCTGACGTCATTCAGTCACTCGACTTGCCAATTCGGCTCGACAAGAAGTCGCGCCGCGCAACTGGTTGGTTGTTCACGGAAGATCAGAAATTCACCCTGGACCGCGCAGCAAATACAGTACAAAACATGAACAACGGGTCGGCTCCGGTGGATGGCGAGATTTTCGATACGCCAGAGGGGTGGTGCGTCGATACGAAGGCCTTGTCGCGGTGGTTCGGCGTGGAATTGAAGCCGGATCTGTATAATTCGGTTATCCGGCTCGAAAGCGACACAAAATTGCCGTTCATCGAGGCGATTGAGCGCAGAAGTCGCGCCGCGCGACTTCGGCCCAAGCGCCAGGCATTCGATTTGGCGGCATATCCTCACGCTGACAGCGAATATAAATTGTGGCGGACGCCCTCGGTCGACGCGGTGGTGCGGGTTGGATACGATTCGTCGTCAGGGACCAACACGACAGGCCGATACGAATTATATGCAGCTGGCGAGGTTGCCGGGGCGAGTTTTGACGCAAGGCTGAGTTCAAACAATCAGCTGAAGCCTAATTCGCTGCGGATCAGTGCATTTCGTAACGATTCAACGGGCGGTATGCTTGGGCCGCTTAAGGCGACCCAGATCGCTGTCGGTGACGTGGAGACTCAGGGCAGCCAATTGACCGGGCAGAGCGCGGTTGGGCGGGGTGTATTTATCAGTAACCAGCCACTGGGCCGCCAGTCACGCTTCTCCAGTACGACGATTCGCGGCACTTTGCCCTCAGGCTGGGATGCGGAGCTCTATCGCAACAACCAATTGATCGCATTCCAAGCGGAAAGTGATGATGGCCGTTATGAATTCCTCGATGTGGATCTGTTTTATGGGCGCAACGACCTTGAGGTCGTGCTTTACGGTCCGCAAGGGCAGGTCCGCCGGGAACGGTTTGCCCAGCCGGTTGGCACAAACAATGTCGAGCCGGGCAAGACTTTCTACTGGGCGGGAATCCTGCAAGATGACCGTGATTTGATCGACTTGCGGGCTAAAGCCGACGGCGCGGCTCATTCGTGGCGAGGCGGGCTCGGGATTGAACGCGGTCTCGACAAGCGGACCAGCGTTGCATTTGGTTTACAGAGCCTAGCGGTCGACACGAGGCGGCGTAATTACCTCGAAGGAAATCTGTTCCGAACGTTCGGCGCGATGCAGCTCGAGCTGGCGGTGGCGCATGAACTCGGAGCCGGCGCGGTGGTGCAAACCAATGCGCTTGGGCGGCTGGGCCCGGTCAATTTGGGTGCAAACGTTACCTGGGTTCAGGGCAATTTTGTCAGCGAATTCGTCAATGAAGGCCTGGATCACCGCTTCGGTTTCAACTTCGACACCTCGCTGAGGCTGGGTAAATTCAGTCTACCGATTCAGGGGGCGATCGACAGGTCGGTCCTGCGCGACGGGTCAAAGGTTACCAAAGGGTTAATTCAGACAGCAGTTGGTCTGCGCGGGATCGCGCTGACCGCGCAATTGCAACACGATAGGACTGACGAACCCAATTCTGGCGGTAGCACCGAAAGCACTCGCTTGCGCTTGCTCGCAAACACTCGTCAATTTGGCTTGCGCCTGCGGGGGTCAGCCAATTTCAATCTATCTGGACCAGGTAAGGGTTTGGAAACAGTCAGGGTTTCGGCTGATAAATCAATCGATGAACGGCGTGATCTCTCGGCCGATATCGAATATCGAGCGGCGCAAAGTGATACGGCCTTCGGCCTTGGCTATACCCACCGTTTCGACCGTTTCGCCTTACGGACCAACGCCAGTTATTCGACCAGCGGGACGGTCGGCGCGAATTTGGCGCTATCATTCAGCTTCGGTCCGGACCCTGTCAACGGCGGTGTGCGTTTCTCGGAGAAAAAACTGGCCCGCAGCGGCCAGGCCGCAGTGACCGTTTTCCGTGATGAGAATGGCGATGGCCTGCGCGGCCCTGATGAAGAAGTCTTAAAAGATGTTTATGTCGAGGCGGGCTTGCGCACGACCGATGCAGTTACAGACGAAACTGGCCGAACCATAGTTGATGGCCTGCGGCCTTATATTCCAATCCTAGTCGGAGTTGACGAGGCGTCGTTAGGTGATCCTTATCTGGCACCGGCAACCAAGGGAATTGTGGTGGTTCCGCGTCCGGGCGTGGTGACTGTGATCGAATTGCCCATTTCTCCCTCGGGCGAAGTGGAAGGTGTTCTGCAGTCGCCGATGGGCGTGGACTTGGCCGGTGTGGTTCTCGAACTGGTTGATCGCCGCGGAATCATGGTTGCCGCGACGATGAGTGAGTTTGACGGTTTCTTCCTGTTCGAACGGGTTCCGTATGGCAGCTATAGTCTGCGCGTTGCTGCCGATTCCGCCCGCGCCCTTTCGGTCCGAACAAGGATCGACAATCCGGTCGAAATCGGGCGCGGCAAGGATATTGCCCGAATGGGTATCGTCCGTCTTGTTACGGGGCAAATCAACATCGCCAAAGCGGATATGGGCGGGATAACTGCGCGCCAGACGAGAGGTAGCGAAGCACAAGAACAAGGGGGCCGATCGCTTGGATCTACCCCCTGAAATCTTCTGAGGCAGGAACTAGTCTAAGCGACTCTAGCGGGTCTTGGTCGATTTGACTGACTTCACTGGAACGGTCTTGACCGGCTTTGTTTCGGGCGTGCGGTGAATAACCCGTTTAGCAGGCGCCTTGACCATTACTTCTTCTTCGACCCATTCCTCGGTGACATATTCGCGGACTACCGCCCGCTGTTCCACCGGAACCATGATTGGCACCAACATCACCGGGCCGTAGCCATGGCGCATTTGTCGCCACTGAGCTTCGTGCTGGCCGAGATACGCCTCGCATTCGTCCATTACCTCCCGGCCGTCCGATGAGCGGCCGATTGCGGATCCCGCCACTGCCCCGGCAAGTCCGCCAACCCCTGCGCCGATCAATGTTCCGCCGAGCCTGTCACCTCGTCCGGCAATTCGGTTGCCGATCAAGCCGCCTGCTGCTGCCCCCAGCAATCCGCCAATTACTTGGCCTCGCTGTCCGCCACGGCCCCCATCGCCATCATAGCGGGCACCATTATAGCGGGCGCGGCATTCCTGCAGCCACTCATCACGCCCTACTTGATCGCGCTCCCATTGTTCACGGCCCGATTGTTCATGGGCCAATTCAGCGGGATACCGCATCGCACCGGCAGGATAACCGCCTTGCGGGAAGTAGACCGGCGCGCCCATGGCGTGGCTCGGATATGCCCCATGTTGCACAGGGTGCTCCGCCGTGTGGCTCATTGGTGGAGGAGATTGCTGCGTCTGATGCGGACCGCGAATTTCGCGCTCCTCGGTCTCATATTCAATGTCCTGAACTTCAATGTTTTGAACCTGCGGCTCGGATACGAAGACCGGCTCCGTATATTCTTCTGGATTTGGGCTCGGCGCAGGCAGTGCTGCCGGAACCGGATTCCCGGCTTGCTTGCTCTGGAAGATTGCCCGTTCTTCATAGGTCATTTCCGGCGCATCGCCTGCCGAAGTGTCTATCTGCGCCGCTGCAGGCGCGGCCATGACTGCGGCGCTAGCTGTCAGAACAGTGGCAATTACATAGTGGGAAGTCTTTTGGCGGGTCTGCATCGGTCAATTTCCCTACAGTCAGGTTTGGCCGGGCAGGGCCAGGGTATGGTTTGCTTCGGGGCGATTCCCGGAATTAACCGAAAATCTACCATTACCTTCCGCAGGGAACCAAGGTTCCTGTCACCAATATCCCGAATTGGGCCGTTAACCGCGCCCGTTCAGATCCGGCGATCAGATTCGCGCCGATAGCAATTGCGCCAAGGTCTCAATGCCTGCCGCATCTTCGGCATCGAAGCGGGCAACATCCGGGCTGTCCAGATCGATCACCGCCAATACTATTCCGCCGCGGACAATTGGCACAACCAGTTCTGACTGGCTCGCCGCATCACACGCGATATGTCCGGGAAAGGTGTGAACATCCTCGACCAATTGCGTTTTTGCATCACTCGCTGCTGTTCCGCACACCCCTTGGCCCATTGGGATACGGATACAGGCGGGACGCCCAACAAACGGCCCCAGCACCAATTCGCCGTCCATCACCCGGTAGAACCCAGCCCAATTCAATCGCGGCAGGAACTCTGCCATCAGCGCAGCGACATTGGCCATATTTGCAATAGCATCAGGTTCGCCGCTGGTGATTGCATCACAGGATTGAATCAGCTGGCGGTAGAGTTCTGCCTTGGGCAGGTCGGCATCAGGGGTAAAATCAAACATCGATTATTCCTCTAGGGTCTAAGTGCCCCGAAGCAAGTCATTGCCGACAGCTACGCTCTGCCTTATCTGTGGATGCATGAGCACAAAACGCAAGATACTCGCATGGGCAGTTGGCCTGATCCTCGTCATTATTCTGGCCCTTTTCTGGTTGTCGCGCGGCGATACGGCGGACCTTGCAGTAGTGGATGTGTCCGGGACCGACCCAGTTCTGGAAGAACCCAATGCGGAATCTATCCCGACGATCAACATCGCCAAACCGGTTGGCTGGGCGGCGGATGAAGTTCCCACGCCGGCAGACGGCCTTGCGGTTACCCGCTTCGCCGAGGGGTTGGAGCATCCGCGGGTAATTTATACGCTGCCCAATGGCGACGTATTGGTCACGCTGACCCGCGCGCCTGCTGCCGGTGATGGCGGCGGTATTACTGCCTGGATCGCGGATTTTCTGATGTCCCGCGCCGGCGCCAAGGGCGATTCGCCGAACCAGCTGGTACTGCTGCGGGATCAAGACGGCGATGGCAGTTCTGATTTGCAGCTAACGGTGCTCGATGATCTCGATTCGCCCTCCGGCATTGCTTGGAACGATGGAACGCTGTTCATCGCCAATCATGACGAGCTGCTGTCCTATGCTTATGAATTGGGCGCACCAACGACCACTGGCGATCCCAAGAAGCTGATGGATTTGCCGGCGGCCGGTAACCACTGGATGCGCAACATTACGCTCAGCCCCGATGGGACCAAGATCTACATTGCGGTCGGCTCTGCCTCCAATATCGGCGAGAATGGGATGGAGATTGAAAAAGGGCGCGCGACAATTTGGGAGTATGATCTGACGGCAGGCCGCCAGCGGATGTTCGCCACCGGGCTGCGCAACGCCAATGGTCTGGACTGGAGCCCGTGGAGCGACGAATTGTGGACCACCGTAAACGAACGCGACATGCTCGGTTCTGATCTGGTGCCTGATTACCTGACCAATGTACCAGTGGGTGTGAATTACGGCTGGCCGTGGGTTTATTACAAGGACACGATTGATCCGCGGGTGAATGCACCGATGCCGAACTACACTACCGAATACTCACGCCGCCCGGAATATGCGCTTGGCCCCCATGTGGCGGCCCTTGGTCTGGTGTTTAGCGAAGAAGGCAGCACCATGGGCAAAGGATTCAGCAACGGCGCCTTTATCGCCCGTCACGGATCCTGGAACCGCAAACCCGCTTCTGGCTATGATGTGGTCTACGTCGCATTTGATAAACGCGGCAATCCGCTCGGCACCCCAGTGCCAGTACTCACTGGTTTCCTGAATGATGACGGTACGACAAAAGGCCGTCCGACCTGGGTCGATTTTGCTCGCGATGGGTCTTTGTTGGTGAGCGACGATACGGCCGGGATCATCTGGCGCGTCAATGCTCCCGGCGCAAAGCCAATGGCGGCAATTGTCCCGCCGGTTCGCCGCTCGCTGAAGCCTCAGCTCCAGTTAAACGGCGATCCGCGCGAACGTTTCGTTGAAGAATATGCGCGCGAGCAAACCGCTGAATAGGCCGATTGTTTATCCGGCGAGCTGGGCTGCGGTGAGTTCGTAGAGCCCGCTCGCCCCAGCAGTAGCAGAAGCTTTCAGTCCAGAAGCCTGCGGCACGATGTGATCGAGGAAGAAGCGAGCCGTTGCTGGCTTTACTTGGGCCAGTGAAGGGGATGCGCCAGCTTCGACAGCGCGTTTTTGGCGCAGCATTTGCCATCCGGCCACTGCCACTGCGCACATTTCACAGAACGGGACACTGCCTGCCAACCGGTCATCTAGGCTCGCTTCGCCCAGCATCCACACGCCGATTGCGGCGCAATCACTCGCTAGGGCCGACAAAGCTGGCTCGTCGGCGCTGTCGCGGGCGATGTCTGCCATCAATGATGCGAACACCGCACCATTTTCAAAGCCCAGCTTGCGTGTGACCAGATCAGCTGCCTGAATGCCATTGGTGCCCTCGTAAATCGGCGCAATCCGGGCATCGCGGTAATGCTGGGCTGCGCCGGTTTCTTCAACAAAGCCCATTCCGCCGTGCACCTGAACGCCTATGCTGGCGACATCGACCCCGGTATCGGTTCCCCACGCCTTGATCATTGGAACCAGCACTTCGGCGCGGCGGGCGGCAGGTTCGTCTCCTAACGTGCCGCGGTCCACTTGGCCGGAGGTGTAATAGAGCAGCGCCCGCATGCCTTCGGTCAGGGATTTCATCCGCATAAGCATCCGGCGGACATCGGGGTGTTCGATAATCGAGACGGCACTGCGGTCAGGCGAACCGGCGCGGGCTGATTGCACCCGGTCGGCGGCGTAATAGACTGCTTGCTGGAGCGCGCGTTCGGCAATTTGCACACCTTGGCTGCCGACATTGATTCGGGCCGAATTCATCATCGTGAACATAGCCGCCAGCCCGCGATTTTCCGCGCCGACCAACTCGCCGACGCAATCATTATTATCGCCGTAAGACATGATGCATGTGGGCGAGGCGTTGATGCCCAGCTTGTGTTCCAGGCTTACGCAGCGCAGGTCGTTTTTCGGGCCGAGAGAGCCATCCGCGTTAACAAGATATTTTGGCACGGTGAACAGCGAAATGCCCCGCGTCCCCTCGGGCGCGCCAGGGGTCCGGGCCAGCACCAGATGGATAATGTTCTTGGCCAGCTCATGCTCGCCCCAGGTGATATAGATTTTCTGGCCGTTGATCAGGTATTTTCCAGCGTGTTCGCCGTGCTCGATCGGCACCGCGGTGCTGCGCAAGGCGCCAACATCGCTGCCTGCTTGCGGTTCAGTCAGGTTCATCGTGCCTGACCATTCTCCGCTAACCAGCTTGGGCAGATACATTGCCTTCTGCGCGTCGCTGCCGTGGTCTTCCAGCGCCTCGATCGCGCCGATCGACAGCATGGGCAGCAAGTTGAACGCAAAATTGGCTGTGCCGAGATTCTCGAGCACATTGCAACCCAAAGTGCTGGGCAGGCCCTGTCCGCCGAATGCTACTGGCGCAGAAATCGCATTCCAGCCCTGTGCAACATAATCATCATAGGCTGCGGTAAAACCATCAGGCAGACGCACCACACCGTTTTCAAGCTTGGCACCCTCTGTATCGCCGATCCGATTGAGCGGAGCCCATTCGCCAGCGGAAAATGCACCGATCCCTTCGACAATCGCTTCGACCATATCGGGCTCGGCGGCGGCAAAGCGTTCGCTTTGCGCCAGTTCTTCGATCCCGGCGCAAACATTAATGGCGAGCAGCTGGTCTTGGGTGGGCGGTGTATAGGGCGTCACTGGAATTTCCTTGGGGGCGTTACACGGTGTGGTTTTGGGGTGCGATCTTCTCGGGAATATCTTGGCTTTTCTACGTCCCACCTATAGCGCGAAAGCATGTCGGGCAAGAACGCTACGGAAACGCTGAAGGCGAATGCCGAGGGAATCGCCAAGGCTGCGCGAATCCTCCAATCAGGCGGCCTCGTCGCGGTGCCTACAGAGACGGTTTATGGGCTCGCGGCGCGGGCAGATGATCCGGCGGCGGTCGCGAAAATCTATGAGGCGAAGGGCCGCCCCAGCTTTAATCCGCTGATCGTGCATATCGATACGATGGCACAGGCAGAGGGTTTGGCTGTGTTCAGCGACGTTGCGCGCAAAATCGCCGACAAGGCGTGGCCCGGGCCGCTGACGTTGGTGTTGCCCAGGCGGGCTGATGCTCATTTGGCAGAATCGATTTCCGCCGGCTTGCCGACGATCGCTCTGAGAATGCCTGCTCACCCGGTAATGCGGGCGCTGATCAAAAAAAGCGGCTGCGTTCTTGCTGCGCCCTCGGCCAATTTGAGCAATGGAATAAGTCCCACCACTGCCGCCCACGTCGCCGGATCGCTTTCTGGGCGCATTGATGCGATTCTCGACGGCGGCTCATGCGAAAACGGTTTAGAATCAACGATTTTAGCTATCCGTCATGACGCCAGTCTGGATATCTTGCGGCCCGGCCCCTTCGAAATGGAGAAGTTGCGCGATCTGGGGGTGGTAACGCGAAGTTCGTCCGAAAAAATCGAAGCGCCCGGGCAACTCAAGTCACATTATTCGCCAGGTAAGCCTGTCCGGTTGAATGCGAAGGCGCCTCGGCCAGATGAATTCATGATCGGGTTTGATGCAATTGGCGGAAATTGCACTTTGTCGGCTGCGGGTAATTTGGCCGAAGCTGCGGGAAATCTCTATGCGGCCTTGCATGAAGCGGCCGCATCCAACTTGCCCCGAATTGCGGTCGCGTCAGTTCCGGCACAGGGTATCGGCATAGCGATCAACGACCGGCTGCGCCGCGCGGCAGCTTAGGGCTCAATTGTAGTTCGGCTCGACTGGCATGCCGGGGCTGAGCGCCTGCATTTCCGCTTCAACCTCATCCAGATCGCGGCACGAACTACGGTCACCACTGAAGCATTTGTCCGCCAGTTTTTTGCGTTTTCGGTCAAGCTTGCCCAGCTCTTCCTCACGCTTGCGCAATTCGCGCCCGCGTTTTTCATCCGATTCGGATTGGCTGGTGGTGGCAACATCAGCCGCCTTGCTGATAATCTTTACCGGTGCTGTCACGACATCCAGGGCAGTCTTGGCAATGCAGCCGGACAGCAGCAGAGCGGAACACAGGACAAACAACGAGGCTATGCAGCGCATGGGAATACCTTTCCAACACCACATAGCCCCAACCGGCTTATCGGTCGATTAACGTTGGCCCGTAGTCAGCTAGTTGTCTCTTCTTCAGGGCCAGCTTCGCTGCCGCCCGCCTTACAAGTGACGGTGCCAGAGCCCATCGAATTGACTGTGCAAGTTGCGTTGCCAATCACTGTGACATTGCCTGCACCCATGATTTCTGCAGTTACCGCGCCGTCTGATGCAAATTCAGCGTTGCCGGAACCCATAATCGAGATGTCCGCACCGTCCGCTTTCAATCCCGCCATATTAGCACTGCCTGAGCCGGCGACGGTCAGGTCGATGCCTTTGGTGACGCCCGCTGCTTCATAGCTGCCTGATCCAAGAATGTTCAGATCAAGCGAATCGGCGTTCACACTAGCGGTACTGACTTTGCCCGACCCCAGTATCTGAACAGACGCGGCCCCTGACAGCGAGGCGGCTTCAATTGTGCCTGATGCCAATAGTATGAGCGAGTTTGGCGAAGGCATGGTCACGCGGACCGTTGCGTTTCCGGCGTTCTTCCAGCTCTCGTTGTCACGCATAATTCCCAGCGTGCCGTCCTTCAGCGAGAAGCGGAGCGCATCCACGGCCGATTGGTCGCCCTCGACGGCAATCGCAAGTTTCTCGCCGTCAGAGACAATGACTGTGTCTGGCCCGGCGAGCGCCAGTTCGGTGGGCGCTTCACCCGACAGGTCGAGATCTGCCAGAGGCACGCCTTCCGTGCCGTCCATCTTGATGTTCATATTGCCGCAGCCTGCTAGCCCGGTGGCCAGAGCCATCGCTGCGATTGGCGCGATTTTCCTGAAAAATCCGTGCAACATTTCATTCTCCTGCAAATTTCCGACAACGTCTGTGTTGGCGATGTAATACAGTGACCCGCGTGCTGCAAGGTTGGCAGGGTCTAAAATACGAAAAGGGCCGCCCTTTCAGGCGGCCCTCATCGATTTGCTGATGTCGTTTGTCGAAATGCCAGCTGTCGAAAGGGCAGCCAAATCAACAAGCAAAAGCTAAGCGCCGTCAGGATTATCATAATATTGCGGCGCATGTTCGCGCAATACTTCGAGAATCTTCTCTAACGCGGTTGGTTCGTCAGTCTTTTCCATCGCTGCCAATTCACGGGCAAGGCGGCTGGAGGCTGCTTCGAAGATTTGCCGCTCAGAATAACTTTGTTCGGGCTGATCTTCTGGACGGAACAGGTCGCGGGTCACCTCGGCAATTGAAACCAGATCGCCGGAATTGATCTTTGCTTCATATTCCTGTGCGCGGCGTGACCACATCGTACGCTTGACCTTGGGTTTGGCCTTGAGCGTTTCCATCGCTTCTTTCAGCGTTTTGTCGCTGGACAGTTTGCGCATCCCGATCGCATCGACCTTGTTGGTCGGCACGCGCAGGGTCATCCGCTCTTTTTCAAACCGCAGAACATACAGTTCGAGCTGCATCCCGGCGATTTCTTCATTTTGCAGTTCGATAACGCGGCCAACCCCGTGCTTGGGGTAAACAACGTAATCGCCGACATCGAAGGCGTTTGCCTTGGCTGCCATAAAAAATCCTTTCGTGCGGGCAGCACCCTGATCATCGGTCAAGCGCCCTGCTGGCCGCGGTTATGCGCGGCCGATTCGGGCGTTAAGCTGTGAGTGGGTGTCTGCGCCTTTCCAGATACTACGCCTGCTTCGCGTGCCGCCCGAAGGCCGCTATGCCAAGCAGTGATTGATTATATAACACTTTCGCAACAAAATTTCTACCCCGCATACGGGGCGAGCCGTCGCAGGGTGTAAATAATACCAATTTGAGCCCTAAACCCTTAGGATCGAGGCGTAGTTTAATGAAACTTAGTTTAGGCCCTAGTCGCCCTCGCCAGGCTCAGGGCTAAAGTATTTCTCGAACTTGCCTTCTTCGCCCTTATGCTCGTCGGCATCGGCGGGAGGGGCTTTCTGGGTGGTGATATTGGGCCATTCAGCCGAATATTTCGTATTCAGTTCCAACCATTTTTCGAGATTGTCTTCGGTGTCGGGCAGGATCGCTTCGGCCGGGCATTCGGGTTCGCACACACCGCAATCGATGCACTCGCTGGGGTTAATCACCAGCATCCCGTCGCCTTCGTAAAAACAGTCCACCGGACATACTTCTACGCAATCGGTATATTTGCATTTGATGCACGCGTCGGTGACGACATATGTCATGGCTGCGTGGTCCCCTTATTCATGGTGATTTGAAAACGATTTAGGCGCAGTGTTTGCTATGGCGGTTTGGGCCTGTGGGTCAAGCGTGTGATAGCATAATTGCGCTCCGGCAGGCGGGCCGCGGGCAAATCCAGGTAAGCATTATCGCAATAAGTCGGCCAGCCCGGCAAAGGCGCTGCCGGGGTTTGGCGTTACCTTGGCGGCTGGCGCGGGCCGCCGGGCTGTCTTTGCCTTCGTCTTGTCAGGGCGCTTCCCCGACCTGTCACTCGACTTGGCAGCCGCAGGACGAGCGACTTTGCTTCGCGATGGACGCCATTCCCAGTGATCTGGCGCTGGCGGCCCGAAAGCGGCCTCTGGCAAAATGCGGCCAGCGGTGCGGCGAAATCCGGCATCGCCAAGCAAGCGGTAATAGCTGTCAGTGGTCAGGCCGGTTGAAATCGCCAACGCCGGGTTGAGGATGAACTTGCGCCGCGAGCTTTTCCCGCGAGCATCATGTGCGGCCCGGAAGATCTTTTCTGCAATATCGATCCGAACAGCCTGTTTGCCGGCACGGCGATAGCCAGACGGCAGCTTGCTTCCGCCTTCTATGACCGGGATCATCGCCGGATTGAGCGGGCGCTTGTCAGCCCCGAGCCCATGCAATAATTGGCGCGGCGCCGGTTTAAGCAAGGCCGCGGCAAAAATGTCCAGCGCGCCAAAAGTGACGCCAAGGCGCCGCAGGAAGGGTCTGGTTTCTTTGGGTAAATGTTCTAGCCCGGCCGTTTCGCGGGTTACATGGCCATACCCCGCAATCAACGAAAGCAGCAAGGCGCGCGCTTCGGATCCGGCCTCAGGATCTCGCGATGCTTCTTCCAGTTTGGCAAGCGGTGCGAGCGAGGCCATCTGGCCTGCCAGCCAACCTTCCAATGCATCGGCAAGCTTCGTTTTGGCGGCGTCGGGCAACAAGGAAATCTGGCGATCAGGAGCCAGCCGCGGGCTTGCCGGACTGCTGCCAGCCTCAAGCTCGGCAATCTGCTGACCTTCCCACCAGACGGCTCCCTGATCGAGCGAGACCCCTGCCATTTCGGCGGCAATCAGGGCACCGACCTTGGCTGAAAGAATGCGCGGCATGGCTTTCTCGCCCGCCGCCAGCAGCATCTTGCGATCGGTATGATTGGCCTGATGGTCAACGCTAAAGCGGAATCCGGCGACCGTGCCAATTGGCTCGTCCTCCACCGACAGAACTCCATCATCAGACAGGCTGACGGGGAGCAATGATGCATCCTGGCCCAGTGATTTCATCAGGATCGCAGTCCTCCGGTTTACAAATCGTTCAGTCAGGCGGCCGTGCAGTGCATCCGACAGTTTCGCCTCGACCGCGCGGGCCCGCGCGGCCATTTCATCGCGTGCGAGCACCCAGTCGGGCCGCTGACAGATATAGGCCCAGCTGCGAATTGCTGCAATGCGGCCTTGCAACGCGTGAATATCACCCTGGACATTGTCCAGCTCGGCAATCCGCGCCGCAATGTAATCAGGGCCGAGATAGCCGCCCTGCAGATCCTGCCACAGGCGGGCCACGAACCGGCTATGGGTGTCGGCGCCTTGTTGACGGAAATCAGGCAGGCAGCAAACCTCCCAGAACCGCCGGACATGGCCCGCGCCCTTGATGGATGCGGCCCATGCTTCTTCGGACAGGCGTTTGAGGACCGCCAGATCGATCGCCTCGGGCGCCAAGGTTAAAACAGGGTCTAGCGGCGGACGCTCCAGGTCACCGATTAACACCGGCAATGTGTCAAACCGGGGCTGGGCATCGCGCCAATACAATTTGGTCAGCGGCGCAAAGTGATGTTCCTCAACCGCGTAGATTTCTTCCTCGGTGAATTCGGCGGGCTCGGCGTCATGACGCCCGTTTTTCCCCATGCCTGATAGCGTCCCGAAGGTACCATCGCGCTGGTGGCGGCCAGCGCGCCCGGCAATCTGCGCTATTTCCGCGGGGCTAAGCCGCCGTTTGCGCACTCCGTCGAATTTGGTCAGCGAAGCGAAGGCGACATGATTGATGTCGAGATTGAGGCCCATACCAATCGCATCGGTGGCGACGATGTAATCAACCTCGCCCGATTGAAACAATTCGACCTGGCGATTGCGGGTTTCAGGACTAAGCGCGCCCATGACCACCGCAGATCCGCCGCGAAACCGGCGGAGCATTTCGGCCACTGCGTAAACTTGTTCGGCGGAAAATGCGACAATTGCACTGCGCGGCGGCAAGCGAGATAATTTGCGCGGGCCAATATGCGTAAGAGTGGAAAAACGTGGACGTTTGATGATTTCCGCATCGGGATGCAAAGCGCGGACCATCGGCTCCAACGTAGCTGCGCCAAGCAGCATAGTTTCGTCCCGCCCGCGAGCATTGAGCAGCCGATCGGTGAAAATATGGCCGCGCTCGCGGTTGGCGCCCAATTGCGCCTCGTCCAGTGCGAGGAAACTGTGGCTGCCTCCATCACTCGCACGGGTAACCGGCATTGCCTCCGCCGTGCAGCAGAAATAGCGCGCATTGGGCGGTTCGATCCGTTCCTCGCCGGTGATCAGAGCGGTCTGTGCTTCGCCCTTGATCTTGACCACCCGGTCATAAACTTCGCGGGCGAGCAGGCGCAGCGGGAACCCGATTGCACCGCTGGAATGACCGCACATCCGTTCAATTGCCAAATGGGTCTTGCCCGTATTGGTCGGGCCAAGGACCGCCTTGATCGCAGAATCTTCAAAAAGGGGGCGGGGCACATCGCCAATGTGGCATCGCAACAGGCGTTGGGCAACAGGCATCCGGCAACCGTCCAGTGCTCGCCATCAACACCTTGGCCCAAAAGGGACTCAGGCTGGCGCATCTTAAACCGGTTTTAACTTTAAAAGTGCAGGCAAACAGGCAATGACCATCAATAACGACCCGCGGTGACAATGGCGCTAATGAGGTCGGCAAGAGGAGGTCGCGCTGTATAGTTCGCGCGAAAATGACGGGATAATCTCTGGCGGAGCGGCAAAGCCCGATCCGGTGGAGCTGCAACACGCCCAAATTTTGCCTGGCCATGACCAAGGCCACAACCGAATAATTTTACAGCGCGCACGCAGTCTGGCGGACCGGTTCGAAGAATGGCGGCTGGGGGCTTCAGCGTGGCTCGAAAAGGCCGATCTCGCGCCGAATTTGGCAGAAAAAATCGGTAGCCGCCGTTGGTTTCGCGGTTTTGGGACCTTTGTTGGCCTGTCCGCATTGTCGCTTGCATTCTGGCCCGATTTCGCGCCGCTCGAAGCAGCACCGGCAATGGCGTTGGATGCGGACGCACGCGATGAATTTCGCAGTCAGATGATTCTTCCGCTGGCGCTCGGGTCAGACAGCGGCCGCCACATGGGGGCAACACAATCGGTGATTCCGCTCCAGTCGGTACCCGAACGCCCACGACTTGAATTTCTTGCCACGCTGGTTCGGGGCGATAGTTTTGGCCGGATGTTGCAGCGCGCAGGCGTTGGTTCCAGCGATGCCGCCCGCGTCACCGAGCTTGTGGCTCGGACTATGCCGCTGCAAGATATCGAATCTGGTACGCAGGTCGACATAACACTGGGCCGCCGCCCCGCTCCCGGCCTGGCGCGGCCACTGGATGCGCTTAATTTCCGCGCGCGGTTCGATCTGGAATTGGCGATTCAGCGGACGAACGGTAACCTGTCACTGCTGCGCAGGCCAATCCTGGTGGATGAAACACCATTGCGGATTCGCGGCTCGGTTGGGCAAAGCCTGTACCGGTCCGCTCGCGCTGCAGGTGCTCCTGCCAGCGCAGTTCAGCAATACCTCAAAACATTGGGCGAGCAGGTCGATATGGACCGCTCTGTCCGGTCCACCGATACATTTGACATCATCATCGCGCATAAACGCGCAGCGACTGGCGAGCGGCAGGCAGGCCAATTACTGTTCGCGGGGATCGAACGCGGCGGTAAGCCTACCACTCAACTGATGCGTTGGGGCAGCGATGGCCGCTTCTTCGAAGCATCGGGCGTGGGCGAACAGCGAAGCGGGTTGGTCGCGCCGGTTCCGGGCAGTATTTCTTCCCGCTTCGGCATGCGCCGCCATCCGATTCTGGGGTATCGGCGGATGCATTCAGGTCTGGATTTTCGTGCCCGGCATGGCACCCCGATTGTCGCGGTGACCGATGGCCAGGTGAATGCAGCGGGCCGGATGGGCGGCTGCGGCAATGCTGTGCGGCTGGATCATGGCGGCGGGGTTCAAACCCGCTATTGCCACATGAGCCGGATGGCTGTGCGCAGCGGACAATCTGTCCGGCGCGGCCAGGTAATCGGCTATGTCGGATCTACCGGCCTGTCGACCGGCGCGCATCTGCATTATGAGATGTACCGATCAGGCCGAGCGGTGGACCCCGCCTCGGTAAGCTTTGTTACTCGGGCTGAATTGTCCGGCTCGGAATTGAGAGAGTTCCGTGCTGCGCTGTTTAAACTGAAAACGGTAGAGGCAGGGGCCGCGCTGGCGAATATTGTGCCGGAAACCACTGAGCCTGAGCCCGCCGTGCGCGAAATTGACAAGATCGAAGCACCCAAGAAGGTTGGCTGAGCAGAAACGCGGATCAGCTGGCAATTGAACTTTTTCCAAAATCGGGCAACAGGGGGCGCATGACTGCTTCCTATCCCAACTTGCGCCTCCGCCGCAGCCGTTCGGCCGGCTGGAGCCGTGCACTCCACCGCGAAACCATTCTGACCCCTGCGGACCTGATCTGGCCATTGTTCGTGACCGAAGGTGAAGGGGTGGAAGAACCGATTCCGTCTCTGCCCGGTGTGTCGCGCTGGTCAGTGGATGGGATTGTGGAGCGGGCAAGGGAGGCGATTTTGCTCGGTATTCCCTGCATCGCGCTGTTCCCCAACACGCAGGTTGACCGGCGCAGTGATGACGGCGCCGAAGCGCTTAACCCAGACAATCTGATGTGCCGCGCCATCCGCGCGATTCGCGCGGCATGTGGTGATCAGATCGGCATTCTCACCGATGTCGCGCTTGATCCCTACACCGCCCATGGCCAGGACGGGCTGATCGATGACAGCGGCTATGTCCTCAACGATGATACCGTCGCAGTTCTGGTCGATCAGGCGATCAATCAAGCTGAAGCGGGCGCTGATATCATCGCCCCGTCCGATATGATGGATGGGCGCGTGAAGGCGATCCGCATGGCGCTCGAAATGGGCGGGCATCACAATGTTCAGATCATGTCCTATGCCGCAAAATATGCTTCCGCCTTCTATGGCCCATTTCGTGACGCCGCGGGGTCCGGTGGACTGCTGAAAGGCGACAAGAAAAGCTACCAGATGGACCCGGCCAATGCAGAGGAGGCTTTGCGCGAAGTCGCGCTGGATCTGGCCGAGGGCGCAGACAGCGTGATGGTCAAGCCGGGCCTGCCTTATCTCGACATTGTCGCCAAGGTAAAAGCCCGCTTCGAGGTGCCGGTGTTCGCCTATCAGGTGAGCGGCGAATATGCGATGATCGAAGCCGCTGCCGCAGCGGGCGCGGGGGACCGTGACGCACTGGTGCTGGAAACACTGATGGCGTTCAAGCGCGCGGGCTGCACCGGAATTCTGACGTATCACGCCGCCCACGCGGCGCGATTGCTTGGGAAATGACCGATTTTCCTGAATTCAGGGTGGAAACCGACCGGCTCGTGCTGCGTGATTTCACCAGCGAAGCGGATTTTGCTGCATTTTTCCACCACACCAATACGCCCGCCGTCATGCAGTGGCTTGGCGGATTGCTGGACGTTGAAGGTGTGGCTGCGCAGCGCGCCCGGATCGAACGATGCACTGCCCAATATGGCCATTGCTTCTGGCTGGTGGAACGCAAAGCAGATGGCGGACATCTGGCGGGCGAAGTCCTCGGTTTTTGCGGGCTTAAGCGCGCCGATGCGCCGGGCAGCACTGTTACAGGCGAGGTCGAGATCGGCTGGCGGCTGCGCGATGATGCCTGGGGCAAGGGGTATGCGCGTGAGGCGGCGGAGGCTTCACTTGAGGCTGGTTTCACCCGGTTTGGCGCGCAGCAAATTGTTGCCCTGACCGTGCCAGACAACAGCCCTAGCTGGGGCCTGATGAAACGCCTCGGCATGCGCCGCCGCGAAGAATTCGACTATGCTGACGCCCGCTATGACCCGCCGTGGCGCGACAATATCATCTACTCAATTTCACGCGATGAATGGGAACAGCAGCAATGATCAGCAGGCCTGATGTCACGATTTTGCCAATTCACGGCAAAACCCCGCGCATCCATGACAGCGCCTTTATTGCGCCGGGCTGCCGGATCATCGGCGATGTGGAGATCGGCGCGGAATCCAGTATCTGGTACAATTGCGTGATCCGGGGCGATGTGAACCGGATCGTGATCGGCGCACGGACCAATGTGCAGGACGGCACTATCATTCATTGTGACAGCCCGTCGCCCATGGCGCCAGACGGTTTTCCGACCATCATCGGGGATGACGTGCTGATCGGCCATATCGCGACGATCCACGGCTGCACGCTGGAGGACCGCGCCTTTGTCGGGCTGTCCGCCACCGTGATGAATGGTTGCGTGATTGAAGGTGATGCGATGCTGGGCGCGGGCGCGATGCTGACCCCGAACAAGAAGATGCTTAGCGGCCAGTTGTGGACCGGCAGCCCCGCCAAATATCTCCGCGACCTGCCGGAAAAAGCGATCGCGGAAATGCGGCTGGGCGTGGCGCATTATGTCGAAAATGCAAAAGCCCACAGCGCGGCGATTGCAGGTGAGGCTTGATCAGCGGGCCCACCTAAAGGCTGACGTCACGGCCTCGCTTGTTGCGCGGCGCAAGTTTTCAGCGCCGCGACTATCCCATTGAGCCGCCGGTCATGTAGCGAACAATGTAAGGCACATAATCGGCCTTGCCGAGCGGTACGCCCTTGTGGCGCAAGATCGCATAAGCCGTCGTCAGGTGAAAATAGAACTGCGGCAAGGCCCAATCGCGGACATATTGCTCGGCGGTCATGGTGAATTGCATACCGTTCGGCAGATCCAGCACTGTGGCACTGTCGTCCGCCACGAATTGATCCGGCGAGATGGCCTCAAGATATTCGTCAGCCGCGGCCAGCCGAGCCTTCGCCGCAGCGATTGTTGCATCGTCGCCGTCGCTTGAAACATATGGCTTGCCAGTCAGGCGCTGCATCGCCTCGCCTGGCATATTGCTGACGAAGCGTATCTGGACCGCCAATGAATGCATATCCTCCGCCAGCTTCGCTTCCATCACACTATCATTGCAGCCATGGGAGACGGCTTTGTCCAGCATACCGGAGGCGGACTTCAGCATCTGGCGATAGGCAGGGATGGTTTGGTCGTAGAGGTTCATCGGTACTCTCCAGTTGTTTTTTGCAACCTATAACTGAGCAAACTAAATGATCAATCCCGGATTAACCCCTCCAGCGCCTCGATCCGGTCCGCCTCATGCGCCGGTTTGTCCCAGCGGACACGGTGGATGCGGGGGAAGCGCATCGCTAGGCCCGACTTATGGCGCTTGCTGGTGTGGACCGAATCAAACGCGACTTCGAACACCAGGCTGCGTTCCACCTCGCGCACCGGACCGAATCGGTTCAGGGTGTTTTGCCTCACATGCCGGTCGATCTTTTTGAGTTCCTCATTGGTGAAGCCCGAATATGCTTTGCCCACTGGCAGCAGTTCCGCACCCTGGTCTGGATCACCGGCCCAGCAACCGAAAGTGTAGTCGGAATAGAAGCTCGACCGTTTCCCGCTGCCGCGCTGGGCATACATCAGCACCGCATCAATCAGCAGTGGATCACGTTTCCATTTGTACCACAGCCCTGTTTTGCGGCCCGCGACATAGGGGCTGTCGCGCCGCTTCAGCATCAGGCCCTCAATCGCATCATCGCGGGCGCTGCCGCGGATTTCGGCGAGCTGGGCGAAGTCCTCCGCCTCGACGATTTGCGAGAGGTCGAAATGGCTATCCGGCAGGCGCGGGACGAACCGCTCTAGCTGCTTGCGCCGATCCGACCACGGCAGGGCGCGCAAATCCTCTCCCTCAATTGTGAGTGCATCATACAGCCGGACAAATGCAGGCGCTTCGGCGAGCATTTTCTTGCTGACGATTTTGCGCCCGAGCCGCTGCTGCAGGGCGTTAAAACTGGCCGCGCCGCCCTGCTTTTCTTGCCCTGAATCGCCGCCTTGTACTGTCCCGCGCACTAGTAATTCTCCGTCCAGCACTGCGGGAATCGACAGCGCTGGCAGCAATTCGGGAAATGTCGCCGAAATGTCGTCACCTGACTGCGAATAGAGCCGTGTCTCCCCGGACACATGGACCAGCTGCACACGTATCCCGTCCCATTTCCACTCGGCCGCGTACTCTTCCATCGAAACCTGTGTTGCTTCGAGTGGATGGGCCAGCATGAACGGGCGGAATAGCGGAAGGTTCTTGGTATCGGGTGGATCGGCCCCGTCAGCGGCCCAGGCGAACAATTGCGCATAGGGCGGCTGCAATGCGTGCCAATATTCCTCGACCTCGTCGACCGACACTTCAAACGCCTGCGCAAAGGCGACCTTCCCAAGCCGCGCTGAAATCCCGATCCGCATGGCTCCGGTGGCCATCTTCAGCAGCGCATAGCGGCCTGCGGGATCAAGCCGGTCAAGCAAGTTGGGCAGTTCCTGTTGCACAGTCGTGCGTGTCATTCCGCCGAGTAATTCAACTGCTTGGGCGACTGTGGGCGGCGGCAAGACGTCAGAAATTGGCTCGGGCCACAGTAGACTGGCAGTCTCTGCCGTATCGCCAACAAAATCGCGGCTAAGCGACCACAGTACAGGATCGACCTGGTCCTTCATCATATTGCGGATGGTGGATGATTTGACCGCCGGAAAGTCGAGCCCGTCGGTTAGCGCCGCCAGTGCCCAGCCCCGGTCCGGATCGGGGGTTTCCCGCAAATAGCGCGCAATCAGGGCCAGCTTGGAATTACGGCTGTTGGTGTAGACCAAAGCATCGAGAAGGGCGGCGAACGCTTCCACTCAATCGTCCTCATCGTCATAGCCGACCATCGCCAGTGCACGTGCGCGGCGCTGGCCCAGCTCGCACCAGCGCAGCAGTGCTTCCTCGCGGCCGTGAGTGATCCAGCTTTCATGCGGGTTTACCTCCTCGATGGTGCGAGTGAGCTCGCCCCAATCTGCATGGTCGGAGATAATCAGCGGCAATTCGACGTTCCGTTGCCGGGCGCGCTGGCGCACACGCATCCAGCCGCTGGCCATCGCGGTGATCGGATCGGGTAGTCGGCGGCTCCAGCGGTCGTTGAGGGCAGAGGGCGGGCATACTACTATCGCGCCGCGCATTTCATCTTTGGTGTGGTCCGCGACCAGACGCAATTCGCCCAGATCGATCCCCCATTCTGCGTATAGGCGGCACATCTTTTCCATCGCGCCGTGGAGATAGATCGGATCGGAATGCCCCGCTGCACGCAATTCGGCGATGACCCTTTGCGCCTTGCCCAGCGCATAAGCACCGACAAGCACGCAGGCATCGGGATTGTCCGCCAGCGCCATCAGCAATTTGCCGATTTCCTCCTCGATCGGCGGGTGGATGAACAGCGGTAGGCCGAAGGTCGCCTCGGTAATCAGGATGTCACAGGGGGTGACCTCAAATAAAGCGCAAGTCGGGTCCGGCCTGCGCTTGTAATCACCAGTTACGATCACCCGCTCGCCCGCATGCTCCAGCAGGATCTGGGCCGATCCCAAAACGTGTCCCGCCGGAACATATGTTGCATCGACGCCGCCCCCAAGACGAATGGTCTCGCCGTAGGAAACTGGCGTCGCTCCGTCATCTGTTGCGTAACGCAACTTCATGATTGCCAGCGTTTCGGGCGTTGCCACGGTCTGGCCATGTCCGCCGCGTGCGTGATCGGCATGGCCGTGAGTTACCAGTGCCTTATCGACTGCGCGCGAAGGATCGATCCAGCAATCGGCGGGTGCGATGTAGATGCCGTGGGGCTCGGGCCTGATCCAGGAGAAGTCTGCTATCATAGCTACTAAAGCGAAACGGGGCGTGAACCGTTCCCGGTGCGCGCCCCGCAATCAGGACTACATCGAACGGTAATCGGCGAAGCTACTCAGCTTTCGCCGCCGCCTTTGTTATCCGCTCCGTCATCCGCCGCGTCATCCACCGACGCGTCGGATGACTTCGCTGCCGATTTCTTCGGAGATGTCTTTGGTGCCGCTTTTGCAGCGGACTTTTTCCGCGGCTTGCGCTTTGGTGCGGCTTTCGGCGGGGCCGGGGTCACTTCAAAGGAAGGCTTGCCGTCCTTCACTGTGACATGAACCTCGCCGCCGTTCGCTAATTTTCCGAACAACAATTCTTCCGCCAGCGGCTGCTTGATTTTGTCTTGGATCAACCTGCTCATTGGGCGGGCACCGTACAGGCGATCATAGCCCTTTTCCCCCAGCCATGTCCGGGCATCGCCGTCGAACTGGATATGGACGTTCTGTTCGGCCAGCTGCAATTCCAGCTGGAGGATGAACTTGTCCACCACCCGGGCGATTGTATCCATGCCCAGATAGGAGAATGGCACGATCGCATCCAGACGGTTGCGGAATTCAGGGGTGAACATCTTCTTCACCGCTTCTTCGCTAGCGTCTTCCTTGGACACATCGCCAAATCCGATGCCCTGGCTGGCCATAATCGCCGCGCCGGCATTAGTAGTCATCACCAGCACTACATTGCGGAAATCCACCGTCTTGCCGTGATGATCGGTCAAGCGGCCATTATCCATCACTTGCAGCAAGATATTGAACAGGTCGGGGTGAGCCTTTTCGATTTCGTCGAGCAGCAACACGCAATGCGGCTGCTGGTCGATGGCATCGGTCAGCAGGCCGCCCTGATCATAGCCGACATAGCCCGGAGGCGCACCGATCAGGCGCGAAACGCTGTGGCGTTCCATATATTCCGACATGTCGAAGCGTTGCAGCGGAATGCCCATAATGCTGGCCAATTGCCGCGCGACTTCGGTCTTACCCACGCCGGTCGGGCCGGAGAACAGGAAACTGCCGATTGGCTTATCCGGATCGCGCAGGCCCGCGCGAGAAAGTTTCATCGCGCTCGACAGGACTTCGATCGCCCGGTCCTGGCCAAACACGACATGCTTTAGATCGCGGCTGAGATGTTGCAGCGCTGTCTTGTCGTCCGAGCTGACAGATTTGGGCGGAATCCGCGCCATAGTCGCGATGACCTGTTCGATTTCCTTCGCCGTGATCTTCTTCTTGCGGCGGCTGGGCGGAACCAGCATCTGCATCGCGCCAACTTCGTCAATCACGTCGATTGCCTTGTCGGGCAATTTGCGGTCGTTGATATAGCGCGCGCTAAGCTCCACCGCGGTTTTGATCGCATCAGGCGTATACTTAACCTTGTGGTGATCCTCGAAGGCGCTGCGCAGGCCCTGCAAAATCTTGATCGTATCCTCGATCGTAGGTTCATTCACATCGATCTTCTGGAACCGGCGCAGCAAGGCGCGGTCTTTCTCGAAGTGGTTGCGGAATTCTTTGTAAGTAGTCGATCCGATGCAGCGGATGCTGCCGCCGGATAGGGCTGGTTTCAGCAAATTGGACGCATCCATTGCCCCGCCGCTGGTCGCGCCTGCGCCAATGACCGTGTGGATTTCGTCGATGAACAGGACTGCATCGGGCAGTTTTTCAAGTTCCGAAACAACTTGCTTCAGCCGCTCCTCAAAATCGCCGCGATAGCGTGTACCTGCCAGCAGGCTGCCCATATCGAGCGAGTAAATTACGGCTTTCTCAAGGACTTCTGGCACATCGCCTTCGACGATCTTGCGTGCCAGACCTTCCGCAATTGCGGTCTTGCCCACGCCGGGGTCGCCGACATACAGCGGGTTGTTCTTTGACCTGCGGCACAGGATCTGCACCGTCCGGTCCACTTCGGGGCCGCGGCCGATCAGCGGGTCGATCTTGCCGGCCATCGCCTTGGCGTTCAAATCCACGCAGAACTGGGCGAGCGCGGAGTCTTTCTTACCGCCACTATCATTGGCTTTTTCTTCGGCCTGACCCGCTTCTTCGACGCCTTGCGGGGCAACGCCGCCGCCAGTCTGCTTGCCGCCCTTGCCAATCCCATGGCTGATGAAGCTGACCGCATCGAGGCGCGACATATCCTGCTGCTGCAGGAAATAGACCGCGTAGGAATCGCGTTCGGAAAATAATGCGACCAGCACATTCGCGCCGGTGACCGTATCTTTGCCCGAAGATTGGACATGCAGGATCGCGCGCTGGATAACTCGCTGGAAACCGGCGGTTGGCTGCGGATCGGCGTCTTCCTCGGTCTTCAGGGATTGATATTCCTGGTCGAGATATTGCTTCACCACTGAGCCGAGCTCGGTCAGATCGACGCCGCAGGCATTCATCACCGCCTGCGCGTCGGTATCTTCCACCAGCGCGAGCAGCAAATGTTCCAGCGTGGCATATTCATGCCGCCGGTCGGATGCGTTGGTCAGCGCGTTGTGGAGCGTCTTTTCTAGGTTCTGGGCAAAACTGGGCATTCAGCTGTCTTTCCGCGGGAGTGCGGCCACCGGAGATGCGGCCAATATCAAATAGGGGCAGGCGGTCCCGAGACGAGGGAGATTGGGCAAGCCTGAGTGGTTGAAAGGAATATGGGCCTTTGCCGAAGAATTTCGACCCCCAATATGGAAATTTCCCCGCGTCATGATGCAGGCCCGACCGAAGATTTCCCGAACAAGGCGTCTGCCGCGCTTCGGTGGGCGACCGCCTTGTCGCGGTGAGCTTCGACTCGGTCTATCTCAGCGCGAAGCATGGCGACCCGCTCGTCCAATTCATGCTTGGAATAGGGGGATAGGTCTTCACCAGCGAGTTTGCCGGCGGCGTCGCCCCGGGGGCGCGGTAGATCAATGTCTTCCATCACTGGGAAGGATCGCAATGCTTGGTGCTTGCTGTCAATGGTCTGCGTGGCTAATCGTGCCCGTTTGTCCACCGCAACTGGTGAGCTGTAACGAAAATGTTACAGCTTCGGTGCCGCGGGACAAGGCGCTTCAGGGGCATTTATGACCAAGATTCTATCAGTCGCGATTCCCGAAAACATGATTGCAATCGGCTTTGACGCGCCGGGAGCACCCGAGGTCTTGCGGCCTGAAACACTGCCAGTACCGAACCCTGGAGCAGGCGAGGTGCTCATCCAGGTCGCATTTGCCGGAGTAAACCGCCCGGATGTTATCCAGCGCCAAGGATTCTATCCCGCGCCGCCCGGCGCCTCGCCAATCCCCGGGCTGGAGATTGCGGGCGAAATTGTTGCTCTGGGTGAAGGCGTGACGCCAGATGCGGCCGGCCAACGCGTGTGCGCCTTGGTGATCGGCGGCGGTTATGCCGAATATTGCCTGGCCAAGTTCGATCATTGCCTGCCTGTTCCCGATGGTATGTCGATGGCGGAAGCGGCGGCGATGCCGGAAACCCTGTTCACCGTATGGCACAATGTGTTCGAACGCGGTTGGGCCTGCGAGGGGGAGACATTGCTGGTCCACGGCGGCACCAGCGGGATTGGTACGATGGCGATCAAGCTGGGTAAACTGTTCGGCCTGACGGTGATCGTGACCTGCGGCAGCGAGGGAAAGTGCGATGCGGCGCGGGTCATTGGCGCGGATCACGCTATCAATTACAAGACGGAAGACTTTGTCGAACGCGTAAAATCCATAACCGGCGGTTCTGGAGTGCAGTTGGTGCTCGATATGGTTTCGGGTGACTATGTGCCACGTAATCTGGCCTGTCTGGCGGAAGATGGCCGCCACGTGACGATTGCGGTGCTTGGCGGGATGAAGGCCGAAATCAATATGGCCTTCCTGATGAGCCGCCGCCTGAAGATGACCGGGTCAACCCTGCGCGCACGGCCTGATGCATTCAAAACTGCGGTGTGTGACGAGATATTCCGCACTGTCTGGCCGATGGTGGAGGACGGAAAGCTGCGCCCTGAAATGGATCAGATATTCCCCCTGACCCAAGCCGCTGCGGCGCATGCGCGAATGGAAGCTGGGGATCACATCGGAAAGATCGTACTGGAGATTTAGCCAGATATTCGGCTGACGCGGATTGGTCATATTGACGCCCAACCGTCACTGAAACGAGATTCTGGCGTAACAAACACCTGTCATGGACCTTAGGCGAAACTGAACGCCCGGAGGATCCCCATGGCCGAAGACAGAGCATTTCCGCTACCTGCGGATATTTTGGGCAATGTTGCCAGCTTCCCTGACCTCAAACCGGCCATTCCAGAGCCGGCTGGAGGAGAAAGAAAACGATATCGCACGATCTGGATCAGCGATGTTCATCTGGGCACCAAGGGCTGCAATGCGAAACTGCTGATCGATTTCCTCGACCATACCGATAGCGACACGATGTATCTGGTCGGCGATATTATTGATGGGTGGCGGCTGCGGAAGAAATTCTATTGGCCCCCTGAGCATAATGACATCGTCTGGCGTATCCTGAAGCGTGCCAAGCGCGGCACCCGGATCGTCTATATTCCCGGCAATCATGACGAGATGATCCGGCCCTTTTCCGGGATGAATTTCGGCGGGGTCGAAATTCTCCGGGCGGCATATCACGATACTGCGGATGGGCGCCGATTGCTGGTGCTGCACGGCGATGAATTTGACACGATCATGCTGGCGCACCGCTGGCTCGCCTTCGTCGGCGATGCTTTGTACCACGTGATGATGGAGCTTAATATCTGGGTCAACCGGTTCCGGCGCGCCTTCGATTTGCCCTATTGGTCACTGTCCAAAATGGCCAAGCACAAGGTCAAGAATGCGGTCGAGTTTATCTCTCGCTATGAAGAAGTGGTCTCCCGCGCCGCCGCGACTCGTGGTGTGGACGGGGTGGTTTGCGGGCATATCCACACGGCTGAAATCCGCACTTTCGCCCATGACGGTAAATCCATTGAATATTATAATGATGGCGACTGGGTTGAAGGCTGCAATGCATTGGTCGAACATTTCGACGGACGGATGGAATTGCTCCATTGGCCCACGGAAATTGCCAAGCGCGAAGCAGCGGCCGCGGTGGAAGAGAATTCTGCGGGCGGCCCTACGCCTGCGAAAGTTGCCGCATGAACCGGATGGCAGGTTTCCCCTGCAACGACCGGGCTTTGCGGCCTTTCCCCGAGCGGATCGCGATCGTCAGCGATGCTTGGCTGCCGCAAATGAACGGGGTGGTCCGCTCGCTCACAACTACGGCCAAAATCCTGCGAGAGTGGGGTCATGACGTCACAATAATCTCCCCCGACCAGTTCAGTTCAGTACCCTGTCCTACCTATCCCGAGATCCGCCTCGCGCTTACCATGCCCGGCACTGTTGCGTTGCAGCTGGAGGTCTTGTCGCCCGATGCTGTCCATATTGCCACCGAAGGACCGCTGGGCTTTGCGGCTCGGTGTTATTGCGCTGACCATGGGGTTCCGTTTACTACCGCCTACCACACGCAATTCCCCGAATATCTTGCGCGCAGAACACATCTGCCCGCCGCTTTGTTCTGGCGTTACATCCGCTGGTTTCACCGCCCGGCGGAGCGGATCATGGTGGCTACTGCCAGTATCCGCAGCGAACTGCGCGAGCAGGGTTTGACGCGGGTGCATCATTGGGGGCGCGGCGTCGATCTTGAATGCTTCACCCCGGACGCGCCGGCGCCGCTGGAATTTGCCGACCTGCCGCGTCCGATCCAGCTCTATGTTGGCCGCGTATCGGTCGAGAAGAACCTGGAGGCGTTTCTGTCCGGCAATTACCCCGGAACCCGTGTCGTCGTAGGTGATGGCCCAGCCCGCGCCGAGTTGGAGCGCAAATTTCCCGAAGCGGTATTCCTGGGCAAACGTAGCGGGCGCGCGCTGGCAGGATGTTACGCAGGAGCGGATGTTTTCGTATTCCCCAGCAGGACCGACACCTTCGGGCTGGTAATGATCGAGGCCCTTGCTTGCGGAACGCCAGTGGCAGCATTTCCTGTCCCCGGCCCGATTGATATTGTCGATGATCAGGTCGGCGCTCTTTCTGAGGACCTCGACCGCGCAATTGCTGCCGCCTTCTTTAGCAACAGGGCCGATTGTGCCGCGCGCGGCAAGCAATTCAGTTGGGAAGAGGCCACCCGGCAATTCGTCGCCGGGCTGGTACCATTGGCGGAGGAACTTGACGCCGTCTAATGCGGTCTTCCGGACTTACGCCAATTCCCTTGCCGAATGCCCGGTAATGCCCTAAATCAAATGCCATACGGCCGCTCCGCAAGGGGCGGCCCTTATATTTTCTACTTTATTTTTGGGCCCGGAAACGGGCGGAGAAAACCATGGCCGACCAAGTCAAACCACTTATGCCGCACGCAACCGCCACTTGGCTGGTGGACAATACTGCGCTCGGCTTTGAGCAGATTGCCGAATTTTGCGGCATTCACATTCTTGAAGTGCAGGCCATGGCGGATGATCTGGCGAGCAGTAAATACACCGGACGCGATCCGGTTCATGCGGGCGAGCTGACTTTGGCGGAAATCGCCAAGGGTCAGGAAGATCCAGCTTACAGTCTGGTCATGCAGAAAGCGCCAGTCGCAGTCAGCCGGACCAAGGGTGCGCGTTATACGCCAGTTTCCAGGCGGCAGGATAAGCCCGACGGCATTTCCTGGATCTTGCGCAATCACCCTGAGTTTTCCGATGCGCAGATCTCCAAGCTGATCGGCACGACCCGCAACACCATCAACGCCATTCGCGACCGGACCCATTGGAACATCCAGAACATCCAGTCGAAAGATCCGGTCACGCTGGGTCTGTGTTCACAGCGCGAATTGGACGCCGCCGTGGCCAAGGCCGCCAAGAAGATCGTCCCTGTCGAAGGGGAAGAGCCGGTTGTCGAAATTGAGGCCGAGGGCACGAGTGACCGCGAGAAGCTGATCGAGGAATTGCGGGCTGAGCGGGCCGCCAACGTCAAGGCTGCGTCAGATGCTGCGCAAGAAGCCGAAGCAGCTGCATGGCTGGAAGCCAAGCGCGCAGCTGAAGCTGGCGAGACCCCATCGGACGAAACCCCGCCTGCAGCCTAAACAACGGAAAATAGGGGTGGGTTTAACCTAAATTGCTTGCTCCGGCGGGCGCGTTACTCCATTAAATTCACATGGATGTAAGTAACGCGGCCTACCAGCACCCCTGCGCTTGGGATATGAATATCGAAAGCGTGTCCCTGCCCGAATTATTCGCGCGCAGCACTGTGAAGGCGCCCGGCGCGCCGCTCGCCGAATTCCTTGGGCGCACCTACAGCTATTCCGATCTCTATGCCGAAGCGCGCCGGTTTGCTGCCGGTTTGCAAGCTAGCGGGATCGCCAAGGGCGACCGGATCGGATTGTTCCTGCCCAACGTGCCGATCTACCTTTCCGCCTATTACGGCGCGATGATGGCGGGGGCGACTGTGGTCAATTTCTCTCCGCTATACAGCCCGGATGAATTGGCGGCGCAGGTAGAGGATTCGGGCACACGGTTACTCGTAACAATAAACGTTGCCTCCTTGCTGCCTACCGCGCTGAAGGTTTTGGACGGTTCTTCTTTGCAGCGGCTCGTTGTCGGGCAGCTCGGCGATATGTTGCCGATGACAAAGCGGATCGCATTGAAGTTGCTCGGGCGCAAACAGATCGCTGCAATTCCCAAGCGGGAAGGCGTCAGCAGCTGGACCCAATGCCTTGGTTCCGATGATCCAACCCCTGTGGCGATCGATGCGGATAATGATCTGGCGCTGCTGCAATATACCGGCGGGACTACTGGCACGCCGAAGGGCGCCATGCTGACCCATGCCAATCTGGCGGCCAATGCTCTGCAGGTCGATGCCATTGATCCGTTTGAAGGCGATGACATCATTCTCGGCGTGTTGCCGATGTTTCATGTATTTGCGAATACCTGCGTGCTTAATCGCACCGTAGCGAAGGGCGGCTGCATCGCCATGCTGCCTCGGTTTGATGCAGGCCAGGTGCTGAAAACGATTAACCGGGTGAAGCCGACTGCGTTTCCCGGTGTGCCGACGATGTATCAGGCTCTTCTCGACCATCCGCGCATTACCAAGACTGATTTCTCTTCGCTCAAGATCTGTATTTCGGGCGGCGCGCCATTGCCTGCACCATTGCGTGATAAGTTTGAGGCGGTTTCGGATGCTCGGTTGGTAGAAGGGTACGGCCTGACTGAAAGTTCCGGTGTGGTGTCGACCAACCCCTACGCTGGCACCCGCAAGCCAGGCACAATCGGGCAGGTTTTGCCGCAAACACTGGTCCGGTTACGAGACAAGGAGGACGCGAACCTTCCTGCCCCTGACGGCGAACCGGGGGAATTGGTCATTCGCGGCCCGCAAATCATGCGTGGATATTGGAACCGTCCGGATGCTGCGGCTACCGCATTCGTGATGATCGATGGTGAACCGTGGCTGCGAACCGGCGATGTTGCGACGATTGACGATGAAGGTTTCATCGCGATCGTGGACCGCACCAAGGACATGATTGCGGTCGGCGGGTTCAAGGTCTTCCCCAGCCATGTCGAACAGGTCCTTCTGGAAAACCCGGCCGTGAAAGAAGTATTGGTGATCGGCGTACCCGACGATTATCTCGGCGAGGTTCCCGCAGCCTATATCACTTTGAACGAAGGGTTTGATGCAGAGGGCACCAATGACGGCACAATTATGACTGACTGGCTCAACAGCCGCGTCGGCAAGCACGAGCGGGTAAAGCACATCACCGTTCGCGATGAATTGCCTAAAACGATGATCGGAAAATTGGACCGGAAGGCCCTGCGCGCTGAAGTTCTGGAGTGATTCAGCCAGTCATTATTTCCGGATTATTCAGCCAGCCAGCGTAAGCTTGGGTTCGTCCCCGCCGGTCTTTGGCCCAGACCCGAGCCCGGTATCAGCCCCACTATCAGGACCGGCATTCGGTCCAGTCTTCTTGGCTGCCGAAACGGACTTTGCCGCGCGCGGAGCAAAACGTCCCTCCACCGCGGCGCCTTGTTCGATAGTGAGCGCGTCATAATGCACATCGCCCTCGATCCGGGCGCTTTTCAGAACCACTAATTCGCGGGCCGAGATAGAGCCGATTACGGTGCCTGATAAACGGGCGCTTTCTGCTTCGATCACGCCTTTGATTACGCTGCCTTCACCCTGAACGAGCGAGGCGCAGGTGATGTCGCCTTCGACATTGCCATCTACGTGCAATTCGGTGCTCGCAGTAACATTGCCGGTGATGGATACATCGGAACCGATTACCGAAAAGGTAGAATTTGGACTGGCCATTGGCTTACTTCTCATGCTCTGGGGCGGTGTGATCATGTCGCGTGGTGCCGGATCGGGCTTCTTTGAGAACATTGGGAGCATACTCCAGGAAAGGGCGCGGATTGACAGCGCGATCATTGATACGCACTTCAAAGTGGAGGTGCGGCCCGGTTGAACGGCCGGTGCTGCCGATTGCGCCGATCACATCACCAGCGCCTACTTGCTGCCCGACTTTCGCCGCAAATTTCGACATATGGGCATACCGGGTCATCAAACCATTGCCGTGACTGATTTCGACCACATTGCCATACTCCGATTTGCGCCCGGCGAAGCTGACGCGTCCATTGGCAGCGGCGTGGATTGGTGCGCCGGTTGCACCTTTGAAATCGAGGCCGGAGTGCATCGCGCCTCGGCCAGTAAAGGGATCGCGGCGATAACCGAAGCCAGACGAAACATTCTCGATGCTGGCTGGCATTACCTGCGGCACGCCTTCCAGGCCGCGCTCTAGTGCGGCCATCCGTGCCAGACTGAGGCCAAGCCGTTCAAAGCGCGGATCAATCTTACCATTAGTACCGGTTGCCAAAATTTCTAGCGGACCACCCATGGCCGACCGATCTGCGGAGCGGAGCATGCACCCCGGATCCAGCCCCAATTTACGGATCGCTGCTGTGGCGCGGGCGGACCGGCGATCAGCATACCGGGTTAACCGTTCGACAAAAACTAATTGGCGCGCTTCGATCTGAGCGAGGGCTGCTGCTTCAGGGATCAGCGCGCTGACTTTGGAGACCGTCTTGCTCGATTCGCTAGCCGAATCGGAAACAGTTTCCGTTTCAAGACTGTTGTTCTTGGCATCTTCTGGAAGTCCAGAGACCATGTCTTCGATGAATTTCTGTCGGTTACTAAGATCTTTGGTAACCGCGCCAAGATCGCCGCGATATTCTGCAACGCGTTCTTCAGCAGTAGCGACCTTTGCCTCGCGCTGAAGGAGGGAAGAAATGTCTGCCTGCGCGCGGTATTGAGCCCAGCCCATCAGCGCCATGGAGATTGCCCAGGCGAGCAGCGCGCTCAAGACGATCGCAGCAGCGATCATCTGAAGTTTCGAGGAAACCTTGATGAAACGAACATGGCCTTGCGACCGCATGAAAAACTCGCGGTCAGGAAACCATGTCCGGATGCGGTTTAGCCATCCGCTGGCGGTAGTATTGATATTCAAAGCGACCCCACGTCCCATCTTCTCTTTATCGGATCGCGCTATCATGCGAATCGGTTACGGTCGAATCTATCGAAGCTCTAAAGGGCGAAATGACGGAATCATGCGGTGAAATGATCAACAACAACGTAAACAGGCGCAAAAACTATTCCAATTGATTAGAAAGAAGGTTTACGCTGACTTCATTTAATCGTTGCCTGACATCTATGGCAGCACTTGCTAAGCCCGCCGCATGAAAAACCAAACCAATGAAGAAGTGCAGTTAGACCCGGCTAAACTGATAAGCGATCTGGCCCTTGCCGGCCGCGCCGCCCAGCGAACCTTGGCGCGCTTAACCGGACCCCAGAAAGCCGAAGCTCTGGCGTTGGCTGCCGCCGCATTGCGCGGGGCGCAATCCAGCATTCTGGCAGCCAATGAAAAAGATCTGAATGCGGCCCGTGCCGCCGGGCAGAGCGAGGCTCTGCTCGACCGACTGACCTTGGATCCCGGACGGGTCGAGGCGCTGGCGGGTGCAGTGGACGCAGTTGCATCTTTACCCGACCCTGTTGGTCAGAAAATCGACCGGGCGCAAAGGCCGAACGGGCTGGTGCTCGAACGTGTGCGGGTGCCGATCGGGCTGCTCGGGATCATTTATGAAAGCCGACCCAATGTCACTGCCGATGCTGCGGCATTGTGCGTGCGTGCCGGTAATGCCGTGTTGCTGCGCGGCGGCAGCGAAGCCGTGCATTCCAATCGGGCGATACATGCGGCGATGGTCAGCGGATTGGTCAAGGGCGGCGTTCCGGCAGAAGCCGTGCAATTGATCCCCACGCAAGACCGCGCAGCGGTAGGCGCGATGTTGGCTGCGGCAGGTCTGATCGACATGATTGTTCCGCGCGGCGGCAAGAGCCTGGTGGCCCGGGTACAGGCTGATGCGCGCGTGCCCGTCCTCGCCCATCTGGACGGCATTTGTCATACCTATGTGCACCAGTCTGCCGACCCAGCGATGGCGCGCGATATCGCGTTCAACGCCAAATTGCGGCGCACCGGGATTTGCGGCGCGATGGAAACATTGTTGCTGGATGCGACCTTCCCCGATTCGGCTGCCTTGCTGGGGAAACTGCTCGATGGCGGCTGCGAATTGCGCGGCGATGCGCGCGCTCAGGCGTTGGATTCGCGGATCGCCCCGGCGGCAGCAGAAGATTGGGACACAGAATATCTGGATGCGGTTGTGTCAGTTGCGGTGGTGGACGGCCTAGATGATGCGCTGGATCATATTGCCGCTCACAGTTCAGGTCATACAGATGTGATCGTAACCGGGGACCAGGCGGCAGCGGATGAATTTCTGGCAGTGGTCGATTCGGCAATTGTGATGGTCAATGCCTCGTCCCAGTTTGCCGATGGCGGCGAATTCGGACTGGGAGCGGAGATCGGCATTGCCACTGGCCGCTTGCACGCCCGCGGCCCCGTCGCACTTGAAGGACTTACGACCTACAAATGGCTGGTTCGCGGAAATGGCCAAGTGCGTCCTTGATTGAACATATGAAGGAGCCTCATAATCATGCGCTATAATCGTCTCGGCAATACCGGCCTGTTTGTCTCGCAATTGTGCCTCGGCACCATGACCTTTGGCGGTGATGGAGGAATGTGGGAGAAGATTGGCAATCTCGGCCAAAGCGAATCGAACGAGCTGGTCAAGGGCGCCATCGATGCCGGGATCAATTTCATCGATACCGCCAATGTTTATTCCGCCGGAACGTCGGAACAGATCACCGGGCAAGCGCTGAAAGATCTCGGCATCGCCCGTAAGGATGTGGTGATCGCCACCAAGGCGATGGGGCCGATGGGGGCCGGGATCAATGACAGCGGCGCCTCGCGCTATCATCTGATGAATCAGATCGATGCGAGCCTCAAGCGGCTGCAACTCGACCATGTCGATCTATATCAAATCCACGGCTGGGATCCGGGGACCCCGATGGAAGAAACCCTGCGCGCGCTGGATGATATCGTCCGGTCGGGCAGGGCTAGATATATCGGCGTATCCAATTGGGCCGCTTGGCAGATTGCGAAATCGCTGGGCGTTTCTGAACTCAAGGGGCTTGGAAAATTCGCGTCTCTACAAGCGTATTACTCACTCGCAGGCCGTGATCTGGAACGCGAATTAGTCCCGATGCTGGAAAGTGAAGGCTTGGGCCTGATGGTCTGGAGCCCGCTCGCCGGCGGCTTCCTGAGCGGTAAATTCACTCGCGAAGGCGAAGGCGAGGGGCGCCGGGCGGATTTCGATTTCCCGCCAGTGGACAAGGAAAAAGCCTACGATGTGGTCGATGTCATGCGCGGCATTGCCGATTCGAAAGGCGCGACCGTACCGCAAATCGCTCTGGCATGGCTGCTCGCTAAACCGGTGGTTACCACGGTTATTATCGGCGCCAAACGGCCCGATCAACTGGCCGACAATCTCGGTTCGGTGGATGTGGAATTGACTGTAGACGAGCTGCGGATGCTCAATGAATGTTGCGCCCCGCCGAAGGAATATCCCGGCTGGATGATCGAACGGCAGGGCGAGTATCGCAGGGGTGCAATGGCGGGCCACTCTTCTGCACGATCCGCTCCGTCGTCATGAGGCGAATCGGTCCATGATCCGAATCGGTCTGCTGGGCGGCAGTTTTAACCCCGCGCATGGCGGCCACCGGAGGGTCAGCCTGTTTGCGCAGCACGCGCTCGGGCTGGACGAGGTCTGGTGGCTGGTATCGCCTGGCAACCCGCTTAAGCCAAAAACAGGAATGGCGCGGCTGGTTGCACGCGTGAAATCCGCGATGGCGCAGGCGCGCCGTGCACCGATCAAAGTGACCGCGATCGAGCAGGAATTGGACACGCGCTATACGGTGGACACCTTGCGCGCCCTGCGCCGCCGCTATCGCAAAGCGGAATTTGTCTGGTTGATGGGGTCGGACAATCTGGCGCAATTCCATCGGTGGAAGGATTGGCGCGCTATAGCGAGGATGATGCCGATTGCGGTTATTGCACGGCCCGGCTATGAGGGTCAGGTTATTGCAAGCCCCGCAATGGCTTGGCTCGGACGTTTTCGTATGTCCGCCGCCAGATTCCGACAGAGGGGCGAATGGAGCGCACCGGCACTGGTGAACTTGCGATTCGATCCCGATATACGTTCAGCGACGGCAATTCGCCGTGCTGATCCGAATTGGGCGTCGCGCATCTCGCCGCTTCCACCGCGTGACCAGGTTACCCATCGTACTATCGTGATGCGAGACAAGGCCGAGGCGCCGTGAAAAGCGCCAAGGCCAATAAGATGCTCGCATGCACATTCAGGAGAAAACATTTCGCCTATGACTCAGGCGCAGACACCAATGGCCGAAAATGGCCAATCCGAAAGTATTTTGCCTATGACTGATGGTCTGGACAATGCTGTCCCCGCCCCGGTTCCCGGCTCGCTCCATGCGTTGATCATGGATCAGTTGGATGACGACCAGGCGCAGGACATCGTCTCGATCCCGCTCGCCGGCAAATCCTCCATCGCCGATTTTATGGTGATCGCTTCTGGCCGCTCGACGCGGCAGGTGGCTTCGATTGCGCAGAAATTGGGCGAGATGGTGAAAAAGGCCGGGCACGGCCCCGTCCGGCTGGAAGGCTTGCCTGCCGCCGATTGGGTTCTGCTGGATGCGGGCGACGTGGTGGTACATTTGTTCCGTCCCGAAGTGCGCAGCTTCTATAATCTGGAACGTATGTGGGCATTTGGCGATGCGCCGCCGGTTTCTGGGTTGGAACCCGGAACCGCTTGATCGCCCCTGCTATCTGGCCCGGCCACTTTGCCCGGCTACTTGGCTAAAAACCTGCCATGCTTCTTCACGTCATTGCTCGCGGTAAAATCGCTCGCTCACCCGAGGCGGAGCTGGTTTCGCGCTATGAGAAGCGGCTCAGCTGGCCGCTGAGGCTGACAGAATTGCCGGAGGTCGGCGGGCGAATTCCCGATCCTCAGACCCCTTGCCGCACAGTGCTGCTTGACGAGCGGGGGCGTAATCTGTCGTCAGAGGAGTTTGCTGCGATACTGGGCGATTGGCGCGATGGCGGCATTCGCGAAGCGCGCTTCGTTCTGGGCGCGGCGGATGGCCATTCTGCTAGCGATAGGGACGAGGCGGATTTGTTGCTTGCATTCGGAAATGCCACCTGGCCGCATTTGCTGGCCCGGGCGCTGGTGCTGGAACAGCTTTACCGGGCGACCACTATCCTGGCCGGTCATCCCTATCATCGCTCCTGATTATCGGGCAAAGCGGCAGCACGATGTCCTGGATTAAACCCATATCCTTGGTTGCTTTGCTAGCCGTACCGGCGGCATTCGCCGGTTACGCCCAGCAAACGGGCACCTTCACAACTGCCAGCGAGACGCAAACTGCACTCGGCCGCGCTCTCGCAGAAGCCGCCGCCGCTGAAACGCGCGGCAAGAAACTGGAAGCTGAGGCCCGCGCCGCCACGGAAGAAGCCGAGAAAACCGCCCGCGAAGCCGCCGCGCTGGCTGCCCGCATTCAGCAAGCCGAAGCAGGTATCGCCGCCGCGGATGCGCAGATAAGCCTGATTGATGGCCAGCGGACCAAGCTGGGGCAACGATTAGCGGAGCGGCGCGAGCCATTGGTACGGCTTACCGCAGCCTTGCAAAAATTGGCCCGGCGTCCGTTGGTGCTGTCTGCATTGCGGCCCGGTTCCTTGCGCGAAACTGTTTATCTGCGCGCCGTGCTGGAGGCGACCATTCCCCAGGTACAGAGCCGCACCGCTTCTCTGCGGGCGGAGATTGATCGCGGGCTTCAGCTGGAACAAGAAGCGCGTCAGGCGCTCGATGGATTGCGCGGGAGCGAGCGGGAATTGGACCAGCGCCGCACCAATCTCGCCGCGCTGGAAACACGGCAGCGGCTCGCATCGCGCAGCGCCAGCGGCACCGCCAATCGCGAGATAGAACGCGCGCTGGCCTTGGCCGAGGAGGCCCGCGACCTCGATTCGCTGGTAGACCAATTGGATGCCGCCGGCGCCCTTCGGCAGGAATTGGCTGGGCTGCCCGGCCCGGTGATGCGTCCCGGCAATCCCGAAACAGCGCAGGTTATTGCTGCCGCCAATACGCCCGGCCCCGTCTCAGCAACCACGGCGCCCCGCCAGTTTCAATTGCCGGTTGACGGCCGGACAATTGCCGGTTTCGGCGCGCCGGGTGAGGGCGGCGTTGCGGGTAACGGTATTTCCCTGTCACCCCGCCCTGGTGCACAGGTGGTCGCGCCTGCTGCTGGACGCGTAGTTTTTGCCGGCCGTTATCGCGGTTATGGCCGGATCGTGATTATCGAACATGCCGGGGGCTGGACCAGTCTGGTAACCGGTCTTGCCCGCACCGATGTGCAAGTTGGTGATGATCTGGTCGGCGGCGGACCGCTTGGTGTTGCGGGCGGGGACAGGCCGGTGGTCTCGCTAGAGCTTCGCCGTGACGGCACTCCAGTAAACCCAGCTGAATATCTTCGTTAGTCAAATTTTGGCGCCAATTCATCTTTGGTGATGTCGGCGCACCCAAACGGGACAGGCCTTGCCTAACATTACAGTTGCATTTTTGATCAAACTCTGAATCAATAGGTCTCCATGGTATGGAGGTCATGGATAATGAGTGCATCTATCGAGACGACGTTGGAACTTTGGGCATCTTCGCTACGGGATGTG
>Ga0105051_10000194_pt1 | contig 76767 bp, 81 predicted proteins | sample FRY02_FD_78383 | JGI IMG/M metagenome (GOLD analysis project Ga0105051, IMG submission 78383) | Freshwater microbial communities from Lake Fryxell liftoff mats and glacier meltwater in Antarctica - FRY-02 (megahit assembly) | ecosystem: Environmental > Aquatic > Freshwater > Ice > Glacier... | reverse complement strand
TTTGAAGTATACCAAACACTCTCAATCTTGTCTTGTTTATACTGTTCATCTTTAACGTTTGTTTTCATGTTTATATTATAAACAAAAATACACCCTTTTACAGGTGTATTTTTGTGAGAAATCTTTCGACCCCTCTCGAGTGCTCGAACCAGTACTCGTGTTGGTGACCCAAAGGGGAATGGTGGCTGACCACATTATCCTTAAGAAATATAAATTGTGTTCCATTGCAAAAATGATATACTTGAACTTATATGAAAGAATTACATCAGATATTAAATACAGATGAAAAAATAATTTGGCAAGGGAAACCCGATTTTGTTCTATATTTTTTGTCTTCGGGCGGTGTATTTATTTTGGGAGGTTTTTTGGCGGTTTTTCTCTATTTTACCTTGGGAAAATCAATTGGTGGAAATGCATCATTCTTTGCAATATTCATTCCACTTACTCTTGCTAGTTTTGCATTTTTTTATAGTTTGATTGTGTATAAGTATATTCTATATATTATCACTGACAAGCGAATGATTTTACAAAGTGGTTTTATTGGACGAGATTTTGAATTTGTAGATTATGATAAGGTTCAAAATGCTAATGTTAACGTTGGAATACTTGATAAGATTGTGGGTAGAAATACAGGCACAATATCGGTTCATGCCAATAGATTTGTTTCAGTTTCAAATTCCTATACAGACATTTCTGGTAGGCAACAAACTACTTCTGGTATACAAGAACACCCCTTTGTGTTAAGAGATATTATTAACCCATATGAAGTCTTAAATCTTTTTAAAAAAGTTTCATTTGATGTTAAGGCTGATATGAGTTATCCAAATGCAATGAGACCAGATGGAAATCCAGGATACAAGACAAAATATAATTAAACTAATAATATAAATCTATAAAATTTATAACCACACCAGAGCTTGTTGAATATATTCGTTCATAATTTTCAAAAAGAAAAAGGCGGGAAGATATCTGTGCTGCTCTGGTGAGAAGCGAGTGGGCAGAAAATGAGCTCAATGAAGCATTTTTTAGCAGGCTCTATTGTTCCATGGATAGCTTACAGAACCATTCTGAGTATTTAAATAAAGGGTTATTATATATGAGTGGGAATTATGGGCTTGTTCATTTTATCCGCATTCCCACTTTTTTCTTCATTTTTTCAGTTTTAATAAGCCTTAGGCATCTATTTCATAGTTAAAGAAGGGACACAATTCTTGTTTTTCATGTATAATACACATCATGATATTTAAACTCGAAAGTCATTATATTCCAGCGGGGGACCAGCCTTTGGCCATTACCGGACTTGTTCATGGTCTGAAAAAAGGTATAAAAAAACAGACACTTCTGGGTGCTACAGGTACGGGGAAGACTTTTACTATGGCGAATGTAATTACTCAAATAGAAAAACCAACATTGGTGATTGCTCATAATAAAACATTGGCTGCACAATTAGCTCAGGAATTTCGGGAATTTTTCCCAACACATGCGGTGCATTATTTTGTATCATATTATGATTACTATCAACCCGAAGCATATATGCCTATTACGGATACCTATATTGAAAAGGATGCCAGTATTAATGAAGAAATTGACAGATTGCGACATGCATCAACGCAGGCATTATTAACACGCAAAGATGTGATTATCGTTGCTTCGGTTTCGTGTATTTATGGTTTGGGATCTCCAGCAGAATATCAAGAAAATCATTTATTATTGCAGGTTGGTCAAAAGGTTTCCAAACGAGAAGTTATGGAAAAATTAGTAAAAGTGCATTATGAAAGAACTAATGCGGATTTGTCTTCGGGAACATTTCGTTCTTTGGGTAACAAGGTTGAAATTGTCCCAGTATCTGAAACAACAATGCGTGTAATTTCTTTTTTAGGTGATATGATTGATCAAATTACCGTGGTAGATGTTGTTTCATCACGCATTATTGAAACCGTTTCAGAGTGTTTTATTTTTCCTGCAAAACACTTTTTAACCGATGGAGTAAAAAAAGAAAAAGCATTAATTAGTATTCAACAAGAATTAGAAGAACAAATAAAAGATTTAAAAGATCAAGGTTTGAATCTTGAAGCTGAAAGAATCCAACGTCGTACCACATATGATTTGGCAATGATACGCGAGGTTGGATATTGTTCTGGAATTGAAAATTATTCAAGGCATTTGTCTGGAAAAAATGCAGGTGATCCACCAGAAACACTGTTGTCATATTTTCCCCATACACCCGATGGAAAGCCAGATTTTCTCACAGTGATTGATGAATCACATGTTACGTTACCACAATTATCAGGTATGTATGCGGGGGATGCTTCGCGTAAAAAAACATTAGTTGAACATGGATTTCGACTGCCCAGCGCAAAAGATAATAGACCTCTTCGTTATGAAGAATTTGAAAAACGTATAGGTCAGGTAGTCTATGTTTCTGCAACACCTGGGAATACAGAAAGAGAAACAAGTGAAAAAATTGTACAACAAATCATTCGTCCAACAGGATTGATAGATCCAGCTATTGAAATTCGTCCATTACGTGAAAAAGATTCTTATTTAGGCCAAGTGCATGATTTTATTACTGAGGCACAAAAAGAAATTACGGCAGGTCGTCGTGTGCTGGCAACAACATTAACAAAAAAAATGGCCGAAGATTTGAATGATTACCTGAAAGATAAAAAAATAAAATCTACTTATGTGCATAGTGACGTAAAAACAATGGAACGTATTCAGATTTTGACTGATTTCCGTCGGGGGGTCTATGATATTTTAGTTGGAGTAAACTTGTTGCGAGAAGGGTTGGATTTACCCGAAGTTTCTTTAATAGGTATTTTGGATGCTGACAAAGCGGGTTTTTTGCGTTCAGAAACATCATTGATTCAAACTATTGGACGCGCGGCACGTAATATTCATGGTCGGGTGATTTTGTATGCAGATATTATTACCGATGCCATGAAAAAAGCAATAGGAGAAACAGACCGAAGACGTTCTATTCAAATGGATTACAATAAAAAACATAATATTACACCAAAAACAATTGAAAAAAATATCAAAGACATTACAGAAACCATCGAATCGTTACGTTCAAAAACATTGGCTGATCAAATCGCATTGGATGAGTCCATTCTCAAAGATACAAAAAAATTAAAAAAATATATCAAGGTTCGTGAGCGTGAAATGAATGAGGCTGTGAAAATTCTTGATTTTGAAACCGCTGCATTATTACGAGATGAGATACGTATATTACAAGAAAAAATGGAGAAATAAACAGGTCTGACTTTTTGTAATGCTATTTTGACATGTCTGTTTATATATGCTAATATATAATTCAGAATAGTTCTTTTGCAAGATTTTGATTTCGGTATTGCTCGTTTTGTGCATAATTTTTGTGCCTAAGACGAGCAATACCGAAGTTGTCTCATAAAAACCATTTTGTAATGAAAAACCTAATTGCTTTTTTAACAGGAATGCTTGCCTATGTTGCGGGGATTGTTATGATAATTTGTTGGCATCAATCTTTTTATGAATCAACAATTAATCCAGAACTCATCGAATCCACAATCGACAAGATTGGATGGACAATGGTGTGTCTGGGTTGTGCAGGGGTATACCTTCTGTTAGGCGTAAAATTAACAATCAGGGAAAGCCTTTCTAGTAACAAAAAAATGCAGGCCATGTTTTTAATCATGATGTTTATTTTTGTTATTGGATTATATTACGTTGTTGTGTTTAATTGTCCTTGGTAACACAAAGACAAACAAGGCGACTTTTGTCAATGACAAGAGCCGCTTTTTTATTTACAAAATTTTTTATATTGTATACACTTTCTTTACCAAATCCTTAAAACGTGTAATACTTTTGTACACTTATGATATCAAAAAAGAAACTTGTCGCAATAAATGAACAAATTGTCGTCAAGGGTGCACGAACACACAATTTGAAAAACATTTCTGTATCAATGCCCCGCAATGCTATGATTGCTATTACGGGTTTATCTGGGTCAGGAAAATCATCATTGGCTTTTGATACTATTTTTGCCGAAGGCCAACGTAGATATGTAGAATCATTATCTGCATATGCACGACAATTTTTAAACCAAATGCCAAAACCAGACGTAGATGAAATATCTGGTTTATCTCCGGCTATTTCTATTGATCAAAAATCACGGTCAAACAATCCCAGATCTACTGTTGCGACTATTACAGAAATTTATGATTATTTGCGTGTATTATATGCACGTATAGGGAAACCAGAATGTTTGGAATGTGGACGACCAATTAAAAAATTATCACTCCAAGAAATTGTCGATGCAGTATTACAACGCGTTGCATCTTTTGAAGATAAGGGTGGGAAAAAACAGGTTATGGGTGTTACTTGGAGCGATACCCCTGTGCATATTTTTTCTCCTGTTGTTCGTGGACGCAAAGGGGAATATTATCAGTTGTTGTATGATATGTTAGGTGCCGGATATGCCAATGTTCGTGTAGATGGAATAATGCATAGTTTGCGTGAGACTGTCACATTATCAAAATACAAAAAACATACGTTGGATTTTCTTGTTGATACATTATTGATTCATGAATTCCGAGATAACAAAGAAGGTGCAAAAGAACGCCTGTCAGAATCAATCGAACGTGCCGTCAAAGATTCTGATGGTGTCGTCTTGATTTCTTTTGGGGATGCAGAAAAAAGCTATGGAATATCTCGGGATACTGCTGATACCCTGGAACCACATGAGTATGTACTGTCATCAAAATTTGCTTGTGCTCATGATGGATTTTCATTTCCCGATATTGAACCAAGATTATTTTCTTTTAACAGCCCCTATGGTGCATGTCCTGAATGTAATGGATTGGGCGTGCAGCATCTTTTTGGTAATGAATCAGATGACGCTTGTCATGTGTGTCAGGGTGCACGATTACGACCAGAATCGTTACATGTATTTTTATATGATGAACATGATATAAAGAAAAATATTGTACAGGTAACAGAAATGACTATCAGTCAGGCAGTTGATTTTTTTTGTGAAATTAAATTATCAAAAATTGATCGTGAGATTGCAAAAGTAATTATCAAAGAAATCGAAGCACGTCTGGGTTTTATGTATGATGTTGGATTAACTTATTTATCATTAAATCGACGTGCAAATACATTGTCAGGAGGTGAAGCACAACGTATTCGATTGGCCAGCCAATTGGGTTCTCAGCTTGTCGGCGCATTGTATGTATTAGATGAACCAACAATTGGTCTTCATCAGCGTGATAATGATAGATTGATCAAAACGCTTATCCAATTACGTGATTTGGGAAATACAATCCTTGTTGTAGAACATGATGAAGATACAGTATTGGCATCAGATTATTTAATTGATATTGGCCCTGGCGCAGGTATTCACGGTGGCTCTGTTGTTGTAGCTGGTTATCTGAATGAACTTCTTGATGCTCCTAAAAATACCAGTAAATCAAGGACTCTTTCTTATTTACGAGGGGAGCACAGTATCCCAATACCTGAAACACGACGTACTTCTGATAAAGGTATTCTTCATATAGAAGGTGGATCATGTCATAATATTAAGAATCTTACGGTTGATATTCCCTTAGGAAGATTGGTTGTTGTATCAGGTGTTTCTGGTTCTGGAAAATCAACATTTTTGTATGAAATAGTGCACAAGAATTTACTTGCTCAATATGACAGACGATACCGCAGTGCAAAAGTATATAAATGCGCTGTTTTCAAGGGTGATAGTTCGTTAACCAGAACTATTTTAGTGGATCAATCTTCGATTGGTCGAACCCCCAGATCGAACCCCGCAACGTATACTGGTGCGTGGGGACCCATTAGGGAACTTTTTGCATCAACCCAAGAGGCACGTGTTCGTGGGTGGAAAGCTGGACGGTTTAGTTTTAATGTTAAAGGTGGCCGTTGTGAAGCCTGTCAGGGAAATGGTGTTGTTGCTGTAGAAATGCATTTCTTGCCAACTGTATATGTGACCTGTGAAATTTGTAATGGAAAACGTTTCGATGCAGAAACTCTCAAGGTATATTTTAAAAAGAAAAATGTTTATGATATCTTGCAAATGACTGTTGATGAGTCACTGGCATTCTTTCATGATATACCATCCGTTGCTGATCGATTACAGGCATTGGTAGACGTGGGATTAGGGTATTTAACTCTGGGTCAGTCAGCGACAACATTGTCAGGAGGTGAAGCACAACGTGTGAAAATTTCTTCTGAATTATATCGACCCATGACTGCACGGACTATCTATTTATTAGATGAACCAACAGTTGGATTACATTTTGATGATGTTGCATTATTAATCAATGTGTTAAATAAATTAGTTGATAGAGGGCATTCTGTAATTGTTATCGAGCATAATTTGGATATTTTGAAAACAGCTGATTATTTGTTAGATTTTGGTCCAGAGGGTGGTTCTGGTGGCGGAACCCTGGTTGCAAAGGGAACTCCTGAAGATGTTGCTGGTAATACAAAGTCGCATACAGGTGCTTATTTGAAAAAAGTTTTAAAGAGAAAAAAATAAAATAAAGAAAAATAAATCTTTTAGTAAACGTTGCAAAATAAGAAAAGATAATATTTGACTTTTTTCTACACTAATGCTACTATAAAAGGGTGAATTTATTTGTTTTTATAAACAATATTAATAATTTAGTTTTTTAGTGATATGTCTACTTCATCTACTCGTATTGCTCCTAAAAAGAGCACACAAAAAATTCTTCGTGGTTTGGGAGACCGAGCCCGCGATGTGTTAATAGAACGATTTGGTCTTTCTCATGAAGATCAAAAAACTCTCGAGGCTATTGGAAATCGATATGGTATTACGCGTGAGCGAGTACGACAAATCGAACGACTTGCTTTGGAAACAGTGCGTAAATCAAAATCTTTTGAGGAAGAATCTGCCCTGTATAATAATCTTGAATCGATACTCAAAGATTTTGGTGGTATTGTTCATGAGGATGAATTATTAGCATCTTTGTCAAAAGACAAGGTAACTCAAAATCATTTTCATTTCCATCTTGTGTTGGCAAACGATATATTTACAAAACACAAAGATGACGATAATTTCAAAGCACGTTGGCACATTGATGAAAAAGTGGCAAATCATGTACACGATGCATTGCATTCATTGCACGACAAGTTTACTCATGAACATCTTGTTTCAGAGGCAGAAATCATCGAACATTTTATTAACGAATTAAATACTGAGATTGTTCATCATGCAAAATCTCCTGACATATTGCGACGATGGTTGTCATTATCAAAAAAACTTTCTAAAAATCCATTAGGTGAATGGGGAAAATCAGATTCTTCTAATATCAAAGTACGTGGTGTAAAAGATTATGCATATTTGATTATGCGAAAACATGGATCACCTATGCATTTCCGTGAAGTTGCAAAAGAAATCACAGCTACCTTTGAAAGAAAAACACACATGGCAACATGTCATAATGAACTTATCAAAGACCCTCGATTTGTTTTGGTTGGTCGTGGAATGTATGCTTTGAAAGAATGGGGATACCGTGGTGGCGTAGTCCGAGATGTCATCAAAGATATATTAGAAAGAGAAGGTGCAATGACAAAAGAAGATATTATTGACCGTGTTCTCAAGGAGAGATATCTGAAAAAAAATACAGTTTTGGTGAATCTGCAAAATCCAAAACACTTTAAGAAATTATCAAATGGAACCTATACAATAGTTTAATAATCTCCCCACAGCTATGTGGGGATTTTGTTTTTCTAGTATCTTTTTGGTTTCCGTATTATAATAAGTGTATATATGGAAATCCTTACCACTGTTCTGACATTTATATTTGATCTTCTTTTTAAAACCTCTCCCTTGTGGATTGGGGGAATTTTGTTCTATACCTTTATGCAATTATGGTTGCATTATAATCAACAAAAATTCATTTCGGGTATTACCTGGACATTATTAGAAATTCAAATCCCACGAGATATTGAAAGAACCCCTTTGACTATAGAAATGATACTTTCAAATGCCTTATATCAACATACTAACAAAAATATGTGGGAAACATGGGTTGATGGTGCAGTACCTCTTTGGTTTTCTCTCGAAATTGTTTCTATCGAGGGTCGTGTGCATTTCTTTATTCGAACCCCTTCACGATTAGTAAGCTTGGTAAAATCTCAGATTTATGCCCAATATCCACAATCACGAGTACAAGAAATTTCAGAAGAAGGAGATTATGTATACAAAGGACCATATGCGATTACCTCTGATGGTAGTTGGTATTTATGGGGAACCGAATTTGGTCTTTCAAAGCCAGAATTTTTTCCATTACGTACTTATGTTGATTTAGGTCTTGATAAACCAGGAACAAAAGAAAATCAAAAAGTAGACACCATGTCAGGAACCGTCGAAGCATTAGGATCATTAGGAAAAGGTCAACAGGTTTGGATTCAAATGCTTATTCGTCCATCGGTGAAAAAATATCCCAACAAGGGAAGTTGGTTTGGTTCACATGATTGGATTGCTGAAGGGCAAGCTTTTGGGGAATCACTTCAGTCCCCTTATACTGTTAAAAAAGAAGATGGAAGTATAGAAATAAAATTGCCAGATCTGGTAAAAGAAAATATTCTTTCTATATATCGTAAATTAGATAAATTGGGTTTTGATACGGGGATACGCGTTGTTGCATTGGGAAAAAAGGGTGTATGTTCACAATCGGATTTTGATATTATGCGTAGAAATATTCGGTTGCTTTTTAGACAATTTGCAGCACAAACAAATAATACATTAGAAAGAAGAAAGGGAACTGGTTTAAGTTCATGGCAAGATCCTTATGGTAAAAAGATTTTTAGATTAAAAACTGATATGTTACAACAATATCGTGATAGAGAATTTTTCTATCCACGATTAGAACGAGCATTTGCATCTATCTGGCCCGCTTTTTTTATTCCTGATTTGCGTCCACAATCTTTTATACTTAATACCGAAGAGATTGCAACAATATTTCATTTTCCTGGTCGTGTATCAGAAAGTCCAAGTATTGAACGCGTTGAATCTCGCAGTGCTGAACCACCAAGTAATTTACCTATAGGATAATCTTTATGATACGGTTTTTTACTCATGGGAACAAAAATAGTTATTATGTTGTGATTATTTTAATATCACTGATAGGTTTTTTCTTTTGGTTTTTTTCTGCACCGTTTGCTTTTAGTTCTGATATTGTTATCAGCATTATACCTGGATCATCAGTCCAACATATCGGGAAACAATTACACGATGAAAATATTATACGTTCTCCTCAGATGATGCAAATAATATTAGTTATACAATCACGTGAAAAATCAGTTGTTGCAGGCGATTATCTTTTTGAAAGAAAGTCATCATTATTTGATATAATAAAACGTATTACAAAGGGGGATTTTCACATGGATCAACATACTATTACTATTCCCGAAGGTTATACTGTAACTCAAATTAGTATATTGGTAGAAGAAAAAGGAATTGGCTCGAAAGAAGATTTTATTCAACAATCTTCATCATATGAAGGTTTTCTTTTTCCTGATACCTATCGTGTTCCACAAAATCTTACAATTCCAAAATTTATAGAGATGCTACAATCTCAATTTCAAAAAAAAATAGCACCATTACAAAAAGACATTGATGTCTCGGATAAATCACTGCAAGATATTGTAATTATGGCATCTTTGATAGAACGTGAAGCAATCACTGACAAAGAGAGACCAATCGTTGCAGGCATTTTATGGAATAGAATTCGAATTGGAATGCCCTTACAGGTAGACGCACCATTTTTTGTGTATCTTGGAAAAACCAGTGCAGAATTAACCCTGGATGATCTGAGGACTCCTACACCTTATAATACGTATACCAACAAAGGATTACCACCGAGACCCATAAGTAATCCAGGTATTGCATCTTTACGTGCTGCATTGTATCCTGAGAAAACAGACTTCTTATTTTACCTCCATGATAAACAGGGGAATATCCATTATGGTAAAACACATGATGATCATGTTCGTAATAAAAAACTTTATTTACAATAATTATTTATGGCTATAAAAAAACTTGCATTTATTGATATTGAAACAACAGGTCTTGATATTACAAAACATGAAATTCTTGAAATTGGGTGTATTGTGGTAGAACAAACCGAAGTTGCTGGAAAAATATCATTAACAGAATTATATGAATTAGATATCAAGGTGCAACCCCAGCACATTGAACGGGCTGATCCCGAAGCTTTACGTATTAATAGATATGATGCAACTCAGTGGATGTTTGCATATACTCCAGAACAAGCATTGCAAATGCTCATAGAAAAAACCGAAGGTGCCAGCATGGTTGCGCATAATGTTTCATTTGATGCAATGTTTCTTGAGAAAGCATTTCGTGAAAATGGTAAAGAATCAAAAATGCATTATCATAAATTAGATACTCTTTCTTTGGCATATGTAAAATTATTACAAGAGCCAGAAACTAGATTATCATTAGGATTTTTGTGTAAACGATTTGGTATCGTAAATAAGCGTGCTCATACGGCATTGGCAGATGCAAGAGCTACAATGGAAATATATAAAAAACTTATGAACATGTAGGCATTGTTTCTAATCGGTTCTGGACATATATTGTGATATATGGTACTCTGGATATGAACTAATGCTTTGTACCATGTCATTACACAATCATCATGAGGTTGTGTCTGGTGGAAAATCAGACGCAAAACCAGGTTTTAATGCCGATTCATTTTGCGAGTATGTAAAACTTTTTTTTATTGATAATAAGGTCATTAAAAATATTGTCTGCGAATACTTTGAAGATAAACTTGTTGTTCACATTTCTTTTGGTGCACCATGTGAAAAATTTTCATTTCAGTTTTGTGTAGATTTTAAAAATGATATTACATCAATGAAAATAAATACAACCACATTGCAAAAGGTTGTTTATGAATCGCCATATATATCACCTGTGGATGCATCTTTGAATGATTTCATTTTTAGGATTCTTAATCATGAAGTAAAAAAACGTCTCAGAGGTGCCTTTGCAGAACTAAGGGTGCGTGAGGTTCTCACTACGGATTTGAAAAAAGAACCTCAATTACGAGTATTAAAATTTATTATTAGTTTTATTCTTTCAGATGATAAAACTGACAAGAAAGGAATTGATCTTCATCTTGTGATAATGAAGGGAATCAAAAGAGTTTTTTTTTCTATAGATATAAAATCTTATGAAAATGGCTTACTTGATATAAAAAAAGATGTCGCTGGTTTATTTGTTAATGAATCAATGTCTGATCAGGATATTCTTCATAAAATTAATACTCTTGTGGATGGATTTATCCGGGGTGAATATTTGCGAATATGAGAAAGGTCAAAGGGGGTAGCGCTATTACAGTGTTGCCCTTTTTTTATTTGTCATTCTCGTGTAGTATCAATAATATATGGATAAGAAAAAGACAGTTTTTGTCGGTGTATCTGGTGGAGTAGACTCTTCGGTTACTGCTGCTCTATTACAACAACAAGGTTATGATACTGTAGGAGTTTTTATTCGCACATGGCAACCAGATTTTATTGCATGCACCTGGCGTGATGATCGACGTGATGCAATGCGCATATGTGCAACATTAGGTATTCCTTTTTTAGAATGCGATCTCCAAGAAATATATAAAAAAGAAGTTGTAGATATTTTTATCCAAGGATATAAAAATGGGATTACTCCAAATCCAGATATTTTATGTAATAAATATATTAAATTCGGTGCTTTTTATGATTGGGCAATGAATATGGGTGCAGATGTGGTTGCAACAGGTCATTATGCACAGATATCTGGTCGTGACTTTGCTCATATATCTCCATTGCTGCGAGGTGTGGATCATGCAAAAGATCAATCTTATTTCCTTTGGGCAGTTTCTAAAAAACATTTTACAAATATATTATTTCCATTAGGTGGATTTGAAAAAAAACAAGTTCGAGTGCTTGCTGAAAATTTTAAATTACCTACGGCACAAAAAAAAGATTCACAAGGAATTTGTATGTTAGGGGATATTGATGTAAAAACTTTTTTACAACATTTTATTCAGACAGACCCCGGTAATGTTATTAATGAACAAGGTCAGATTGTGGGTCATCATGATGGAGTCATTTTGTATACCATAGGAGAACGTCATGGATTTACTATAATAGAAAAAAAAACAACCAGGGAACCTTTTTATATTGTTCATAAGAACACAAAAGAGAATATATTAACCGTATCACATGTTCCACCTTCTTTTAGTAATGCAAAAGAAGATTCTTTTTGGTATATCTGTCAGTTGGCTGATGTTCATCAGTTGGGTGACTGGAGAAATACAAAAAATATACAATGTCAGGTTCGATATCATGGTTCTTTGTATGATATACGTATACAATCTATTGAAAAAACAAAGGCAATCATATATATCAAAGGGTCAGGACTGGTTTCAGTGGGTCAATCTATTGTTCTTTATAATGAGCAGTATTGTTTGGGTGGTGGTATTTTAAAATCAATAGAACGAATGTAACTATTGTTTTTAAAAACAAATTCAGTCATACTAAGTATATATGGATATAATTACATTAGATATTTGGGATATTGTGATGCGACTAGGTACGGCATTATTATTGGGTTCATTGCTGGGACTCGAGCGTGTATTTGCAAACAAATCAGCTGGTATGCGAACATATGCTTTGGTTGCCATGGCATCAGCCTTTTTTGTATACATTTCTCAGATTGTAGCATTACAATTCATTGGGGTAGAGGGCTTTACTTTTGATCCATTGCGAGTGGCGGCACAAATTGTCGTTGGTGTAGGATTTTTGGGAACAGGATTGATTGTTTTTCAAAACAATCATATTTCTAATTTAACTACAGCTGCTGGATTGTGGGTTGCAGCCAGTATTGGTATGGCATCAGGGTTTGGTTTATTCCAAGAAGCAATTATTGCCACTATTTTTGCATTAATTGCATTGGTTATTTTTTCATTTATTGAACGACCATTACGAGAACGTATTGGAAAAAAGAATGATATTGAGAGTTAAATTAAATACTGGTTATATTTTGATTAAAATAAATTAATATAAAAAATTGACAAAGATTGCATTAATCTGTATCATAAAGAATGAATTAAAATCATAAATTTCACATAAAATCATGTAATCATGGGGTTAGGAAAAATTGATAATAGGTTGGTTACTCATGTGTTGAAAGAAACCCTCCCAGAAAAAGGTCTTCGAAGAATAAGATATTATACACAGGATAATCCGTGTAATAATAATAATCCCTATTTCAATGGGATGGGTGGTATGTTCGATTCAGTAGAAAGAATAATAATTGATGATTGGATTGCAGAGGGTTACTTGATGGAATTACCAGAACCATTAAAAATGATTATAAAGAATGATCTTTGGCTCGGTGTTGATGGACACTTGTATACGGGATATGCTTATGCACCATGGAAAAATCAGAAAATTATTCTTAGGGATTTTCTATCCTATTTCGTAAAGCAGTAGAACATATTTAAAGAGGTCTCTTAAGGGAGGCTTTTTTTATTGGGTAACTTCTGGTATAGTTGTTGCTATATATGATGACAAGTAATGAAATACGCCAACGATTTTTAGACTTTTTTGCAAAACGCCGGCATGCCATTTTACCAAGTGCTCCATTAATTCCACAGGCAGACGGAGCTGATCGAAATATTACATTATTTAATGTTGCTGGAATGCAGCCACTGATGCCGTACCTATTAGGCGAAGATCATCCTCAGGGTAAGCTTCTTGCCAGCAGTCAAAAATGTTTGCGCACGGTTGATATTGATGAAGTGGGCGACAATACGCATGCAACATTTTTTGAAATGCTTGGAAACTGGTCACTTGGTGATTATTATAAAAAAGAAGCCATTCAGTTGAGTTACAAATTTTTAACAAATACCGAAGAAGGACTAGACCTTGATGCGAATCGTTTGTACGTGACGGTATTTGCAGGAAATGATCGCGTTGAGCGCGACGAAGAAGCCGCAGATATTTGGCGTGGAATTTTTAATACAGCGGGACTTGACCCCGAAAAAAGAATTTTCTATTTACCATCCAAAAGTAACTGGTGGACGGCTGGTCCAAATTCGCCAGCAGGCCCAAGCACCGAAATGTTTTATGATCTCACGGGTGAATTAACCAAGGGGCTGACGCATGATGAATTTATGCAGGCAGACAACGAACAAAAAGTCGTTGAAATTTGGAATAATGTATTTATGGCATATCGTCAAGAAGGCGGGGAAGTCGTTGCTGAACTGCCAAATAAAAACGTTGATACCGGTTCAGGGCTGGAACGACTTACTGCTGTGGTGCAAGAAAAGCGGAGTATTTTTGAGACTGATTTGTTTATGCCGATTATTTCAACTCTCTTAAAATTCACGCACCTTTCTCGAGAGGCGATTAACGAAAAAGAATTTATGAATGACATAAGAATTATTTCAGACCATCTCAAATCCGTGTCTTTTTTGATTTCCGAAGGTATTAATCCAAATTCTACAGGGCGAGGATACGTCTTACGTAATCTCATACGGAGAGCAATGACTTCTTATTCGTACATTGCTAACAACCTAGAGGAGATCAATCGGGCTTTTGGTCAGTGCGTTGATAGTATTATCAAGATATATTCTTTTGATGAAGGATCGGAGGTGTACTCATTGGATGGAGATATAATTAAAAGTGTACTCGCTAAGGAAATAAACTCATTTTTACCAACCCTTAGAGATTCAAATGCGAAAATAGCAAAAGATCTTAAAGAGATGAAAAAAACACCATCACAGGTTCGTTCAGTAACTCGTGGTGTAGCATCAATAATTGACAATCCAGTTATTTCTACTCAGGAAATATTTTATTTACATACGACTAAAGGTCACCCAGTTAGGAGTTTAATATCTTATATAAAAAGAAATAGTTATATGTTTTTTGACGAAGAAGGTTTCAGTCAAAAAATGCAGGAGCATAAAAAACTTTCTCAATCTGCTTCGGCAGGTATGTTCAAGGGTGGGCTGGCAAATACAAATGAAAAAACTGTTCAATTACACACCGCGCATCATCTCCTCTTAGCTGCACTGCAACAAGTTTTAGGTTTAGAGGTAAAACAGCGGGGAAGTAACATAACCGAAGAACGTCTTCGTATTGATTTCGTCTTTGACCGAAAAATGACTGACGAAGAAAAAGCTCAGGTGGAAAATATTGTCAATGAAAAAATCCAAGCAAAAATTCCCGTACTGCGAAAAGAAATGAAGCGTGAAGAAGCCGAGGTGCTTGGCGCTGAGATGGAGTTTGGTCAAAAATATCCTGATATCGTAAGTGTATATGTAATAGGAGATGAAGGAAATTATTTCTCAAAGGAATTCTGTGGTGGTCCTCATGTTGAAAATACTGGTGAGCTTGGGCATTTTAAAATACAAAAAGAAGAAGCATCTTCATCAGGAATCCGTCGTATAAAGGCAATTTTGGTATAAAAAGTTTTTAGAGTATCTTTTCTCTTTTTTTGTACATGGTATACTATAATGCATGAATATATTCTCCTTTTTAACAGGAAAGAAAAAAGATGAACTCATTGCAATTTTTGATATTGGTAGTTCCCATGTTACAGGTGCACTGGTTCGGTTTTCATCCAAAGAGTCAGTTCGTCCACATATTCTGATTAGTAAAAGCTTTTCAATTCCTTTGCGTGATGATCCTGATTATCATCAATTAGTAAAAGGAACATTAACTACAGTAGAAGAGGTGGCTCGATTTTTAGAATCTAAACATTTAGGATCTCCAAAAGATATCATATGTGTTTTAGGTGCACCATGGTATACGGCATACACAAGAAATATTCTTATTCAAGAAAAAAATACATTTATTTTTTCAAAAAGATTTGCTGATGATTTGATTAGAAAAGAAATTATACTTATTCAAAAAGAGCTCAATATCACATCAGAACAAATGCTGTTAGAAAATAAAACAGTATCAGTAAAATTAAATGGTTATGAAACGACTTTACCGTTAAACAAAAAAGCAAAAGATGTTTCTCTTTCATTGTTTACCAGTTTTATGCCAAAAGATGTACATGATTTAATTCAGCAAAAAATGCATACATTTTTTCACCGTACTCCTGCTATATATACTTCACTGTTTACTCATGTAACATTATTACGAGACATGTTTCCGGATGAGCGTGATTACGTATTAGTAGATGTATCAGGTGAAACTACAGAATGTTCTCTTATGCGTAATGGTGTACTGGTTGAATCTCATTCATTTCCCATTGGTACAAACCATGTCGTCCGTGCAATCATGCGTACGGAGAAAAAAACATATACCATGGCACAACAATTATTCACCATGCATCTTACTGATGCATTGCACGGTGTACATAATGCACTCATTGATACCATGGTGGCAACCATACGCTCAGATTGGCAAAATCATATACAACAGGTGTTCTCTTTATTTTCAAAAAGATTGTTATTACCTGATCAGATATTTCTTTTTGGAAATAAACATACCATACCATGGTTCCAAGATATTCTTGGTACTGATGTGTTTCATCATATTACGTTTACACATAAGAAATTTAAAATTACACCCATTAATCCTGCATTGGTGCATTCTTTATGCACCTTTGAAGATGGTGTTTCTCGTGATACTTGTGTTATGATAGACACAGTCTTTACTCATTATTATATTTATAAAAAATAGTCCAACAAATCCTATGGAAAAAAAATTAATTCGAGACATTCAACCATCACAGAGAATTCGTGCAAAAATAGAAGCAAGAACAACTCCTGAAAAAAAAGAGATAATCAAAAAAAACATACCGACACAAAGAAAAATCTCTGAGACACCTTTTTTACAAAAAAGGGGTTCACTATGGAAAATGGGCGGTATTATTTTCCTGTTACTTCTTATTGTTGGGATGGGAATTTTGTCATTTTTTGCTACCACTGTTGTGGCGTTGACTCCTCGTTCGCAAGATCTTGAAATACGAAATCTGGAAATTGTTTTACAAAAAGAAGGAGCTTTATCTTATCATGAAATAGTATTAGAAGAAACTGAAACTATTTCAATTCCTGCAACGGAGACCGAATATCAAGAAAAAAAAGCATCAGGAATGATTACCATATTTAATGCAAATGGAACCAGTTCTCAACGATTACTAGAAGAAACAAGATTTGCATCTCCAGATGGAAAAATTTACAAAACTGCAAAAGGTTCTGGCATTACTGTACCAGGTGGAAAAATGGAAAGTGGTAAGCTTGTACCAGGGTCATTAGATGTTATGGTATATGCAGATCAGCCAGGTCAAGAATATAATATTGGATTTTCTGATTTTACCGTTCCTGGCTTTAAGGGAACTTCGAAAGAAAAAACTTTTTATGCTCGATCAAAAACAGAAATATCTGGTGGATTCAAGGGTGAAAGTGTTCTTGTTTCAGAAGAGACCATTACGCTTTCTGAAAAGAAACTTGAAGATATGGTACGGGAAAAATTAGAATTAGCACTGGATGCTCAGGTATCGTTAGATTTTTTTGTACCAAAAAAAGATGAATCTCATATTGAATTATTACCCATAGAACGTATTGATATTCCTGGTCAAGAATTGCAATTAAAACAAAAGGGGATAGTAAATGCACCAATTATTGATCGAAAAGAATTTGGTATGTCTATTGCAAATGCGTCCTTACCTGATCAACAAAAAAATGTTGGTCGAGTTGTAAATTTGGATGAATTATCGTATATGTTTACTCTTTCTGAATTAGAAACTGATACAATTCGGGTTGTTGTTTCTGGACCAGGAAAGCTGGTATGGGATATTAAAGAACAAGAAGTATTGACTTTGATACAAAAAATGAAGAAAAAAGATATCCCACAAATTCTTCAAAGTATGGAATCTATTACAAGAGCAGAAGTCTCTATTCGACCATTTTGGTTGTCTCGATTACCTAAAAAAGAAAAAATTCATATTATTATTAATAATCCCCAGATATAGTTCTTGACAATCAGATTTATTTTTGATAAGATACTATACGTTCTCAAATGGATAATGAAACTTCACAAAAAGTAACCGGCACAGTAATGGAGGCGCTTCCTAATGCGCTTTTTCGCGTGCAAATTGAGGATGGCACATTACTTCTTTCTTACCTTGCTGGTAAAATGAGATTGTATCGAATCAAGGTTTTAATCGGAGACACTGTCGAAGTTTTAAAAGATCCATACGGAGGGAAGGGCAGAATTACTCGTAGATTGTAATAATTGTTCTCTACATACTTATTCAACATGAAAGTTAGATCATCAATCAAAAAAATTAATGCAGATGACAAAATCGTCCGAAGAAAAGGACGCTTGTATCGTATTAATAAAAAATTGCCTCGAAACAAGGCTCGTCAAGGTTAATCATTTTTATATTTTATTTATATGCGACTTTTTGGTATTACACTTCCTGAAAACAAAACTATCGATTATGCTTTAACTTCATTGTTTGGTATAGGTCTTTCTCGTTCTCGTGCAATTTTGAAACAAGTTTCTGTTGATTTATCAACAAAAACAAAAGATATTACTGATGAACAAGAATTAAAAATACGTACTTTGGTCGAAGAAATGACTCTTGAAGGAAATCTCAAGCGACAAATTAGCCAGGATATCAAACGATTAAAAGACATTAAAAGTTATCGAGGTTCACGTCATGCGAAAAGTTTACCAGCTCGAGGCCAGCGAACAAAGACAAACTCTCGTACCGTACGTGGTAACAAACGTGTAACGATGGGTTCTGGTCGAAAAACTGCCGATAAGAAATAATAGATAATTAATCACTGTATGGGAAAAAAACGTATTGTAACTCAAAAAGGTCAAGGTGTAGATCAGGGAATGAAAGCCCGGTCTCTTGCTCGTGCTATCAAGAGAAAACTGACATCAGGTGTTATCCATGTTGAATCAACTTTTAATAATACAAAAATGGTTCTTGCTGATAAACAAGGAAATACATTGGCTTGGTCATCTTCAGGTGCTTTGGGATTCAAAGGAGCCAAAAAAGGAACACCATTTGCTGCTGCAAAAGTAGGAGAACTACTGGGGGAAAAAGCACAAATGATTGGAATTACCGAAGTAGAAGTAATCATAAAGGGTATCGGATCTGGTCGTGAATCAGCCGTACGTGGTTTTATTTCAAAAGGTATTGAATTGTCGGTATTACAAGACAGAACACCTGTACCACATAATGGGGTACGTTCTAAAAAAGCTCGTCGCGTTTAAGAGATATAATTGTTTATTATGTTATTAAAGAAAAAATACAAATTAGCTCGTCGTCTTGGTGCTGGAATTCACGAAAAGACACAATCTCAGAAATTTATGCTTTCACAAGCACGAAAAGCAAAGGTTCGTGGAAAACGAGGAAAACCTTTGACTGATTACGGTCGTCAATTGATTGAAAAACAAAAAGTTCGATTTACTTATGGTGTAAGTGAAAAACAATTTTCTAACTACGTAAAAAAAGCTACAGAAAAAACAAAGAAGGGGGTAAGTCCTTCAGAAGAGCTTTTTATCTCATTGGAAATGCGTCTTGATAATGTTGTTTATCGAACAGGATTGGCCAGTACACGACCTTTGGCTCGACAATTAGTTTCTCATGGGCATATTACTGTAAACGGAAGAAAATCAACTATTCCTTCTCAGATGATTACATCAGGAGATAAAATATCAGTTCGTGAAGCAAGCAAGGCAAAAACAGTTTTCCAGGATTCTGAAAAGAAGTTAAACACTCATCAGTCTCCAAAATGGTTGCAGATTGATTCGGCTGCATTAACTGCTGTAATGAAAGAAAGACCTACGATGCAAGATTCTGAATTGCAATTTGGTACAGTGATAGAATTTTATAGTCGATAGTTTTAGAAATATTACGAGCTTTAAGGAATTTTTTTATAGTTATGTCATCACAACACATCGTGCTACCATCAAAATTAACTGTTGTTCAAGATACAGTAACATCAGGAACATACGAAATCGAAGGATTGGCTCCAGGGTATGGTCATACGCTGGGGAATTCATTGCGTCGTATTATTCTTTCTTCCTTGTCTGGATGCGCCATTACATTGGTTCGTATTCATGGTGCCCAACATGAGTTCTCTGTTTTAGATGGTGTAAAAGAAGATGTTATCAATATCATTCTTAATTTGAAACAAGTGCGTTTTCGTTTGGATATTGATGGACCTCAGACGGTGCGTCTGAAATCAAAAGGAATTGGTATGATAAATGCGTCTGCGTTTGAATTATCTGCAGGAATCGAAATAATGACACCTGATCAACATATTGCAGAGCTTACTTCAAAACAAGGTTCTTTGGATATAGAAGTAGTTATTGAATCTGGTTTAGGCTTTGTTCCAAAAGAAATGCATCACAAAGAAAAAGCTGATATCGGCAGTATCGCTGTTGATGCAGTTTTTACACCAATTCGACGTATGAACTACGAAGTGGAAAACATGCGTGTTGGAGATCGAACAGACTTTAACAAGCTTCGTTTAAATATTGAAACAGATGGTTCCGTATCACCAAAGGAAGCTTTGGAGAAATCATTATTAACTATGTTGACTCAAATTAAAGCAGTTTTAGATTTGAAGGAACTACCACCTATGCCAGAGCCTGATGTGAATCAGGGGCAAGAGGAAAAAGGTTCTTCTTCTACAGACGATCTTGATTTAAGCGATGTATTAAAAACACGTGTTGATAATTTAAATCTTTCAACACGAACTTTGAATGCTTTGACAAACGCAAGCATCCGAACAATCGGCGGAATTGTTCGAAAGACCGAAGTTGATTTGTTGGAGCTTGATGGAATCGGGGCAAAGGGTGTGGACGAAATTAAGAGCATGCTTGCAGATTACGACTTGTTTTTAAAATAATAATCGTGTAAGCTAACGAAAGTACTATGAATCATCACAAAGCAAAACGAAAATTTGGAAGAACACGAAGTCAACGGACAGCGCTTTTGCGTGGTTTGGCAATTTCTTTAATAGAACATGGACGAATAACAACTACAGATGCAAAAGCTCGTGAATTGCGACCTTTTATCGAAGAAATTATTACTCATGGTAAAAAGGCAACATTATCATCTCGACGGTTGATTATTTCACGCTTAGGAGGAAATGAAGATAATGCAAAGAAGATGGTTGATGTCATTGCGCCACGTTTTATTGAACGACCAGGTGGATATACACGTATATTAAAATTACCTCGACGTGCAGGAGACGCAAGTAAAATGGCAATTATTGAATTTGTTGGATAATAAAATTATGCAGAATATGAATACAAAAGAATATACAATAGACGCAACAGGGCAAACATTGGGACGCATCGCAACCCGTGTGGCTACTATTTTGCGTGGAAAAGATACTCCAGGATTTCGTACAAATATTGTTGCCGATGTTCGTGTATTAATTACGAATGCCAGCAAAATGAAAATCACTGGTTCAAAAATGAAGCAAAAAAAATACTCTCGATATTCAGGATACCCAGGAGGTTTAAAGCAACCAACCATGACACAGGTAATAGAAAAAAAAGGATATAAACAAATTTTAGAAACAGCAATCAAAGGAATGATGCCTGCAAACAAACTACGTCCTTTGATTTTGAAAAAACTTACCATTAGCGAATAATAATGTTGTATGTCAGAAGAAAATAATCTTATAGAAGAAAAAAATATCGTCGAAGAAGCTGATCAAAAGCCAGTGGTTTTAGAATTAACTTCAAACAAAATTGATGGTTATATAGAAGTGGTCGGAAGAAGAAAAACATCAACTGCACGTGTACGATTTACAAATGCATCAAAAACATCGATTACCGTAAATGAAAAAGACGCATCTGAATATCTCAAGGTTGAAGAACTGGTGAAAATAATTAATGAACCTTTTAAAAAGGTAGAATTCCCAGATACATTTAAAATTACTGTGCGCGTGGTTGGTGGTGGAATTCATTCTCAAGCAGAAGCAATCCGACATGGTATTGCACGAGCTTTGGAAAAATTGTATCCACCGGTGCGAAAAACATTGAAAGATTATGGATTCTTGAAACGAGATCCTCGATCAAAAGAACGAAGAAAATTTGGACTTCGAAAGGCGCGAAAAGCACCACAATGGTCAAAACGCTAATTTCTCTTTATTTCAAAAAACTGGCTTGTGCCGGTTTTTTGTTTAGATAAAACATTGACGTAATGAATAAGATAGTATAATATTGTTCTGAACCAAAGAAAAATCAGATGCCAGAAACACCAAAAATAATTTTTTATACCAGAAATGGTGTAACAATCGAGTTCTTTCGGAAGGACCCCGTGGATAAAAAACTTTCTTTCCGTATCAAGGGAGACGAAGAAGCAACAAAAAAATTGCTGAACAATTGTAAAAGAAAGATGGTACCCGAAAGATCCATCAAACATGTGATCAGTAGTCTTTTTAAGAAGATTGCAAATGGGTTTCCTGATTCTTCTCCAGATCCTGTGCAAACAGGTATTGATGATACTAGTCGTTTTGTACAGATGTATCAGAAAAAATTCGGAAGGTCTCCTAAATTCTTGGATACCAGAGATGGTGTACACAGTGCAGAACTTTTTGGAGTAAAAGTAATCACTCCAAATTATATAACCCTGTTTGGTTTAGGCAAAAGCAAAAAGCTTGCAAGATTAAATCTTGCAAGCGAATCACTTAAATTGCCAATCTTTCAGATTGTCACATCAGTTTCTACATAAAAAATCTTTGTGTAGAATGCCCCGTCTCTTTTGAGGCGGGGTTTTTATATAACATAAATATTAATGAAATATTTTATTACATATGGCAGTCTGTTATCTGTCGCTTTTTATGTCCCCGTTTTGTACAATCCCTGTGCAATGTCAATAACCATAGATGGTGTATCTCGTCCATACTTTTTTAATTTAGAAGGGCTTTTTTTACTTTTCTTCTGGTTTTTATATCTCATGCTGTTCGATTTATTTTGGATGATGCTCTCTTTCTTTCGTAGGGTGATTTGGATGTAAGTTTCTTTTTTGTACTATCAGATTTTTTGATTACGTATCTTCTTTTTTTGAAAAAGAAAATGCCGTAACTATTAAGCTTGGATTATTCTATTGGCGGAGAATTCTTCGCATTTGACCACTGTATTTTTTCTTGGAATATTTCTTATGACTATGACATTTGAAAATAATCTTTTTCTTACAAATTTTTATCCAGAATCAACTGTGTGGCTAATTTGGGATCATTTCGCATAGGGGAATGAGTGCTATGCTTTTTGTATTGTGGTCTATTTCTGTTGAAGAGTAGTTTTATTTGGTTTGACCTATTAGTATGCAAAAGATAAAAACAAAAATTATCCCTATTTTTCTGGTTATTATCGCTATTGGATTTCGATTTACCCATGCAAATAATTATAAAATGATTGATTGTTTAACATTCTCTGTTATGTCTGATCTTGCAATTAGAGCGTTGTTTGGTTATATGTCTTTTTATTTACCTCGCAGTAAAGATAGACTTATTAATTTTTTTACAAAAACAAAAATTGCAGGTATTTATATATCATTTATACTTTTAGTTATTCTCAAAATATTTGCATATTCAATTATTTCTAATGCATTGCGTCCATTATATGTTTTGGTGTTACCAATATTTTTCTCTGTTGTATTTGCTCTTATTATATTTGAATAAAATTATTCGACGGTATCTTTGCTCAAGACGGGTTCTTCTCAGGTGATTAATTATTTAGGAAAAATTTCGTATGGATTGTATATATACCATGTCATAGTAATTACTTTGACTATTCATTTTCTCTCAAAAATGTCGATTGACTCAAAAATTTTGATAACCTTTGGTTCTTTTACTGTGACTATTTTCTTTGCTCATGTTTCATACCAATAGAGGGAAAAGAAAATTCTATCGTTCAAAAATAGATTAGTATAATCATTTGAATCGCATATCATTCAGATATTTTATATATGGTATAATATATAAATGAATAAAAAGATATTTTTAGGAGTTGTTGTAATATTTGTATTGTTGGCCATTTTTTTAGTTCTTACGAAAAAAGAAAAACAAATAGAATTACCCAACCAATTAGATGAAATACAAGAAATTGCCATGTGTTATTCTTATGAAAAAGAAGCTTCTTTTGGTTTAAAAGATCAGGCTTGGTTAAAAACTTTCATCAAGGGTGAATTTATAAAAGGTGAATATCATAATGTACCCGCAGAAAAAGATTCAAAAACAGGAACCTTTGAAGGGTATGTATACACCGATGCGACAGCCCCTGGTACATTTTCTGATGTATGGTGGTACAGTTTTTCCGAAGGTGTATATACTATGGAACAATTATACCTAAGCTTCGATAATGATGGTGTTTCCGCTCTTTTTGGAGAAATGGTAGATCGTGGTGATGGTGTGTATGTGTATAAAGATACAGAAAATTTAACCAAGGAATTTCAAATGTCAGAGATAGATTGTTCTCTATTAAATAAAAAAAATGCATCTAATTCTGTAATAAAAATAGGAGAAGAATCAAATCCTTTGATTCCTATTGTTCTAGAAGATGATATGATTGTATGTACTATGGATGCGATGATATGTCCAGATGGCAGTTATGTGGGGCGTATCGGTCCAAATTGCGCCTTTCAGGCATGTCCTGAGATGGGGAATTAAATTTATAAATATATGCAACAAAAACCCCAGTCATGCGGTTTTTTGCTTAGTATTTTTACTTCCAAAAAGCTTTTCTAAATTCTTCTTCGGATGCGGGGTCTATGTAATCAGTTACGATTATAGATAATTCATGAGACAATTCTAAATCTTCTTTCATGGTTTCCAGCATGTGTTCAAATGGGTGAGGGGATATCCATACAGAATTTTTCAGACAAATAAAGCTAGCTTTTTTTAAAATATAGCGTAATGCATTTCTCTTTTCTTTATCATTTTCTGGAATATCTAATATCGCAATTCGCCATTTTCCATCCCATCCCAATGGCATAAGATGGGTCTTTTCTGACAATCGTAGTAATCGTAATTTTTGACGTCCAGATGATGTCAGACGAGCAAAAGAACCCTGATCTGTTTTATGTAGGGTGATATCACCACTGGTTTCTAAATTTTTTAAACTTCGTGAAATAATGTACTTTATATTCACCTTCCTGACATCATTATTGCAGGTTTGATGTATATGGTCAGATAATTCAGAAACACCTGAAGCTCGCTTGTTTTGAAGGAATTTCAGTATGTTTTTTTGTATATCGTTAGTGCTTTTTGGGCTCATTATTGAAATATACCATGGGATTATATTATTTACAAGTATTTTTCGTACGTAAAATGCTTGTCAAAACTTTTATAATAGTATATACTTTTATTTATATGAGCAAAGATGATAAAAAATCACAAATAGATTCACCTCCAGAAGAGGAAATTATTCAAGAAGAAGACGTCTCTTTTGTCGAAGAAGACGAAACGGAAACAAATTCATTTGGATTATCAGCTTCGGAAAAAGTGAAGAAATTAAAACAAGAATTATTAGAATCAAAAAAAGAACGTGCTGAATATCTTGCCGGATGGCAAAAATCTCGTGCAGAATATGCAAACCTTAAAAAAGAAGAAGAATTGAAAAGAATAGGATTGAAACAATTGTATGTTTCAGAATCTATTGAAGATTTATTTCCCACATTAGACAGTTTTGAAATGGCTTTTAAAAATAAAGAATCTTGGGAAAAAGTAGATGCCACGTGGCGAAAAGGAATCGAGTATATCTATCAGCAATTCATGACATTTTTAGAAGATAGAAATGTACAAAATATTTCTGAAACAGGTGTGCTTTTTGATCCAAAATTACATGAAGCCTTTGAACATATTCCCATAGAAGATAAAGATAAAGATAATATCATCGAATCGATTGTTCAAACGGGTTATAAAATAGGAGATCGGATTATTCGTCCAGCAAAAGTAAAAGTATACGTATTACAAATTGTCGAAGAAAATAATATATAAGATTTAATATAAAAAATATATGTCAAAAATAATTGGAATCGATTTAGGAACTACAAACAGTGCGGTTGCCATCATGGAAGGTGGTCAACCAAAAATTATTGAAAACGCAGAAGGAAACAGAACCACACCTTCGGTTGTTGCTATTGGAAAAAATAATGATCGATTAGTTGGATTGTTGGCAAAACGTCAGGCGGTTACTAATCCAACAAATACCGTATATGGTGTAAAGCGATACGTTGGGCACCGATTCAAAGACAGTGTTGTACAAAAAGATATCAACCAATTACCTTATGCTGTCAAAGAAGATGCTAATGGTGGTGTTACTATTGATATGGGTGGCAAAGGATATCGTCCAGAAGAAATATCTGCAATGGTATTACAAAAAATAAAAGCGGATGTTGAAGCAAAATTAGGTGAAAAAATTACTGAAGCAATTATTACCGTACCTGCATATTTTGATGATGCACAGCGAAAAGCAACCCAAGATGCAGGTAGAATTGCAGGATTAGATGTGAAACGTATCATTAACGAACCAACCGCAGCAGCATTGGCCTATGGATTTGATAAAAAGAAAGAAGAAAAAATTGTTGTGTACGATTTTGGGGGTGGAACATTTGATATTTCTGTTCTAGAAGTAGGCGATTCAGTTATTGAGGTAAAATCAACGGGTGGAGATTCACATATGGGTGGAGAAGATATCGACCAATCATTAATTAGTTTTATTGCAACAGAATTTAAGAAAGATACAGGTATAGATATCACCAAGGATGTTCTTGCTCTACAACGATTAAAAGAAGCTGCAGAAAAAGCAAAACATGAATTGTCTACAACTACAGAAACAGAAGTAAATATTCCTTTTATTACTTCAACCGAATCAGGCCCTCAACATTTGTTAGTAAAAATAACACGTGTGCAATTAGAAGATTTGGCTTCTCCCTATGTTGATAAATCAATTGAAATTACACGTCAGGTATTAAAAGATTCTGGATTTTCTGCCTCTGATATTCATCAAATTATTTTGGTTGGAGGTCAAACACGAATGCCAAAAATTCAAGAAGAAGTAAAAAAATTGTTTGGTAAAGAACCAAATCGTTCAATTAATCCAGACGAAGTAGTTGCATTGGGTGCAGCTGTACAAGCTGGTGTATTACAAGGAGATGTAAAAGATGTATTATTGCTAGATGTTATCCCACTATCTTTGGGTATTGAAACATTAGGTGGTGTTGCAACAAAATTAATCGAAAAAAATACTACTATTCCAGCTTCTAAATCACAAGTATTTTCTACTGCTGCTGATAATCAACCTCAGGTAGAAATTCATGTGGTCCAAGGTGAACGACCAATGGTTACTGATAATAAATCTTTGGGACGATTTGTTTTGGATGGTATTCCACCAGCATCACGAGGTATGCCTCAGATCGAAGTAAGTTTTGATGTAGATGTAAATGGTATTTTGAGCGTTACAGCAAAAGACAAAACATCTGGAAAAACACAATCTATTAAAATTGAAGCATCATCAGGACTAACTGATGAAGAAATTAAACGCATGCAAGAAGATGCAGAAAAACATGCAGACGAAGATGCAAAGAAAAAAGAACTTATCGAAAAGAAAAATCTTGCTGATTCGTCTATTTTTACTGCAGAAAAATCATTGAAAGAATATGCAGAAAAAATTCCAGAAGATGTAAAGAGTTCTATCGAAGAAAAACTAACTGCATTAAAAACTGCAAAAGACGGAGATGATGTATCAGTAATTGATACCGCTCAACAAGAATTATCTACTGAATTATCAAAAATTTACGAAGTTATGCAAAAAGCAGAAGCTGAAAAATCTGATTCAGAGAATCCTTCTGCGGATCAAACAGAAACACCCGTAGATGCAAAAGAAGAAAATCTAGATAACGAAGAAAAGAAAGACTAATTTACTCATATGCTAAGGTATAGTCGCTCATAGCTAAAAGTTCTTATACATGTCAAAAGATTATTATGTATTATTGGGTGTTTCAAAATCTGCATCAAAAGATGAGATTAAAAAAGCATTTCGTAAATTAGCTCATGAACATCACCCTGATAAACAGGGTGGTGATGAGAAAAAATTCAAAGAAATCAACGAAGCTTATCAGACCTTGTCAGATGAAAGAAAAAGAATACAGTATGACCAATTTGGATCATCTGGTCCAGGTCCTGGGCATGGTGGTTCAGGGGGGTTTCAGGGTGGTGGTTTTGGTGGATTTCAATGGGAAGACATCATGCGACAAGCAGGAAATCAAAATGGTGCACAATTTGATTTTGATGATTTTGGTGATATTTTTAACTCATTTGGTTTTGGTGGCAGACGAACATCTCGGGGTAGAACCATTCAGGTTTCAGTACGGTTAACATTTAAAGAATCTATCAAAGGTGTAGAAAAGAAAATACGTATACCTCACATCAAAGATGGAAAAGAATTATCAAAAGAAAGGGAATTAACAATAACTATACCTGCGGGAGTAGATCATGGTCAATCATTACGTGTTGATGGATATGGTGAAGAATTAACCAATGGCCAAACAGGAAAACTTCTTGTTTCTATTGCTGTTGAATCTCATCCTACATTAAGACGTGAAGGGCTGGATATTGTTATGAATCTTGATGTTCCTTTGACTGATGCAATTTTAGGAGCAGTTCATACGGTTGAAACATTGGATGGTCCAGAAAAAATTACTGTACCAAAAGGAATGCAACCAGGAACAATTCTTCATATCAAGGGAAAAGGTATACCATCAGGTAGATGGAATAATGGAGATTTTCTCATTTATACTTCTATTAAAATACCTAAAAAATTATCAAAAGATGCTGAAAAAGCTATTGATATATTAAGAAAAGAAGGTCTATAAAAATAGTCTATAAAAAATAACCACACATATACGTGTGGTTATTTTTTATAGACTTGTTGTCCTGTTGATGTGTCTTTGATTTCGTATCCCTGATTTTGAATTTCATCACGTAATCGGTCTGATTCTTTCCATTCTTTGTTGTTGCGTGCCTGTTCTCGCCTTGTAAGTAATTCTTGGATTTCTTTTGGTGTGAATGTTGGTTTTTCTTTTTGCTCTGCTTGTCGCCGTATCTGTAATCCTAAGACTGTATCAATATGGATTAATGTTGCATATTTTTCTGATGGAGACAAGGAATCATCTTTGAGCATATTCCAGATTAATGCCAATGATTGAGGGGTATCAATATTGTCACCAAGAAAAGATATACAATCATGAATATATTGCGCATGAGGTTTTATGAACAATTTTTTATACCAGGGTATTTTTTGATACAATGTCTTTGCTATGGTATATAATTTTTGTAATGATGTTTCAGATGCTTGTAATGCTTCCCAGGTAAAATTCTGTTTTGATTGATAATGTGCTTGTAAGAAAAAATAACGCAATGATAGGGGATTACATCCATGTTCAATAATATCCTGAATTGTATATGCAGTTCCTTCTGATTTTGACATCTTTTTATTATCAGTTATCAAGTGTTCATTATGCATCCAGATGTGTGCATATTCTGTATGAGGTACCTGGCTGGCACAGGTAGACTGTGCAATTTCATTTGTGTGATGAATGGGGATATGTTCGATACCTCCCATATGAATATCAAAAGTTGTTCCCAAAAAATGTTTACTCATTGCAGAACATTCAATATGCCATCCGGGAAAACCTTCACCATTTTTTACTAATGAAGAGAAAAATGGTGATTCCCATGTTTGTACTGCATTCGCATGTTCACCAGCTTTGAAAAACCATAAAGAAAAATCCTGAGGATGTTTCTTATTAGTATCAGAAATATCGCCATGACCCAGTCCTTGTTTTTGTAATTCTAATTTTTGTCCAGATAATTTTGTATAGTCAGGGAATTTTTGAACTGAAAAATAAATTGCATAATCTGTTGTATATGCATAGCCTGCATCCAAGAGTGTTTGGGTTAAGGATATCATTCCATGAATATGATTAGTTGCACGCGGTGTATGATCTGCTGGTAAAATATTTAAAAGAGCAATGTCTTTTTGGAATATGTCGATATATTTTTGTGCAATTTTTTCTGGGGTTGATTGTTCTCGTTGTACGGCTTTTGTCATACGATCTTCACCCCGATCTGCATCCCCGATATTATCGCCAGTAAGATGTCCAACATCTGTATAATTACGCACTAATGTGGTTTTATATCCCGATATACGTAATGTTCGCACTAATAAATCTGCAATAACCACAGATCTCATATTGCCGATATGCTGGGTCCAATATACGGTTGGTCCACAATGATAAATACCTACAATATTTGATTTGATGGGTTTTAATAGATTTTTTTGCTTGCCTAGGGTGTTGAAAAGGGTAATAGGTTTTTGCTTCATGATGTTTTTAGTATACCTTTTTTTTTCTTTCCAGGAAAGGTTTAGATGCTTGCTTTTTTCTTGAATTCAGTATATTATGTGCCCATTATGGCAATAGCAAAGAAAACAACAAAAGTTGCAGCAACAAAGGTTACAACAAAAAAAGTTACAACAAAGAAAAAAATTGTCTCTACGGGAGACTCTTTTGCAGTTATTGAAACAGGTGGAAAACAATATTTAATTACCGAAGGTTCTGCACTACGTATCGAAAAAATGATAGTTTCAGATAATGACACTATTACTTTTGATAAAGTTCTTTTAATGCATGATGGAAAGAAAACCACATTAGGTACTCCGTATATTGAGGGTGCAAAAGTAGAAGCTTCTGTGACCACGGGTGCTGGACGTGCAAAAAAGATTCTTGTTGTTCGATACAAAGCAAAAAGCCGATACTACAAGAAAAATGGACATAGACAACCCTTTACCGAGGTATCAATCAAAAAAGTTTAATTACTTTATATCTATAAAAAATCCCCAAAAGGGGATTTTTTATTTCACTGTTTATGACTATATATGGAAAAATACCGCACGAATTTATTTTAAAATATTTCTACTCTCTAGCGCGTGCGCTAGTGTATCTGGGTCTGCGTATTCCATTTCACTTCCTGTTGATAAACCTCGACCCAATGTGGCTAATGTAATATGTTCAGGCAAATATGATTGCATTTTTTCCTTGATAATGTGTATTGTATGTTCGCCTTCATTGTTTGTAGAAAATGCAAAAATAATTTCTTTTAATGTTTCTGATTGAGAGAGGATACGTTTTTTTAATTCTTCAAATCGTACTCGTTCTGCATATTTTGCATCTAATATGGGAACCAACCCACCAAAGACAAAATAATATCCTTTATAAATATTATTACGTGCAAAAGAATCAATATCTACATCTTTTTCTATAATCATAAGCTGTTCTGGATTTTTTACAAAATTACACAACATGCATAATCTATCCTTGTGTTCTGTTGTATATTTATAGCACAATGTACATTGTATGGTGTGCTGATGAATAATTTGTAGTGTATCTGCCAGAACTTTTGTTTTTTCGGATCCCTGAATTAATAGATGATGCACAAAACGGCGTGCTTGACGTTTACCAATTCCAGGAAACTGTAAAAAAAGACTTGTCAGTTTTTCAAGAGGATCTTGCATATATTAGAAAAAAGGGTCAGATGAGGGTGACTGTGAAGCATCTTCGAATGCAGTAAAATCACTTTTTTCTATATTCATAAAGGTAATCTTCTCTGCGTCAAAATATAATTCTGCCATACCTGTTGGACCATTTCGATGTTTTTCAATAAGTATCTCTGCTATATTTGGTCGGTCAGAATTTTCTTTATATTTGTCTTCTCGGTGAATAAACATAACCACATCAGCATCTTGTTCGATAGATCCTGAATCACGCAAATCGGACAATCTAGGTTTTCCACCGCGAGCTTCAACTGCACGAGATAGTTGGGATAATGCTAATACGGGAACCTTTAATTCTCGAGCAATTGATTTCAAAGATCGAGAAATTTCTGTTACCTGATTTACCATCGAATCATAATTTTTTGTTGTAGTAATAAGCTGAAGATAATCAACAATCAATAATCCAAGACCATATTCACTTTTTAATCGTCGTGCTGTTGATCTCATCTTTAGAATAGTTTGCCCTGGTTGATCATCAATATAAATAGGGGCTTTTGATAATCTATCCATTGAATCACGAATTTTTACAAATTCATCTTCGGTCAATTTTTTACCAGTACGTAATTTCCATGCGTCCACCCTGGAATCTGATGCAATCATACGATCAACTAACTGTTGTGAGCTCATTTCTAATGAAAAAATCCCAACAGGAATATTGTGCTTTATTGCAGATTGACGTGCAATATCTAAAGCCAGGGAGGTCTTTCCCATAGATGGTCTCGCTGCCAAAATAATAAGATCAGAATTTTGAAGACCAGCAAGTTTATTATCCAAAGAGGTAAATCCTGTTGGTACACCTCGTAATTGGTCTCCTGATTCATGAAGATTTTCAATGGTATTCCATACATCAGGAAGAATTTCTTTAATGCTCACAAATTTTTGTTTTTTTGGTGATGAAGTTATCGCGTGGACTGCTTTTTCTGCTTCATCTAGAACCTCTTCTAGTTCGCTTGATTCTCGATATCCCATTTCTGCAATAGAATCACCCGCTTCGATTAATCCACGTAATGTTGCTTTTTCTGCAACAATTTCAGCATAATATTGAACATTGGTTGTTGATGGTACCGCGCGGACAATTTCTGTAATATAGGGCATCCCACCGGCACGGTCAGTTTCTTTTTTTTCTTTTAATTTTGTGGTTACGGAAACTAAATCAATGGGTTCTCCTTTTGTATGAAGTTCAAGAATGGTCTTAAACAATATGCGATGCTTGTCAGCGTAAAAAAAGTCAGGTGATATAAAATCAGCTACCTCATGTAGTGATTGAGGGCGCATCATGAGACTACCCAATAATGCCTGTTCAGCTTCAAGACTATGTGGGGGAACTCGTAATAATTCCATTGATTTTTTCATGTACTGCATTGTAGCATCTTTGGGTCGTATGGCGAAGTTGAATTTTTGCATAACAGTGTGTGTTTCGTGTGGATACTCTTTTAGAAAGGCTTTTTTAATAGATAAATCTTGTGTATACTGTATTTATGAACAAAAAACGTATGTTATCTGGTATACAACCAACAGGGTCTCCTCATATTGGGAACTATTTTGGTATGATGAAGCAATTAGTTGATTTTCAAGACCAGTATACTGTCTTTGGAATGGTGGTAAATTATCATGCGTTTACGACGGTGCATAATAAAAAAATATTAAAAGATAATACTTATGCCATTGTACTTGATTTTCTGGCAATAGGGCTCGATCCAGAGAAGGTAATTCTTTTTAAACAATCAGATGTTCCCGAACATACTGAATTGACTTGGATTTTTAATTGTCTAGTTAGTATGCCATGGCTTTCTCGTGCGCATGCATTCAAAGATAAAACAGAAAAGGGAATTGAAGCATCTGTAGGCTTGTTTGATTATCCAGTTCTCATGGCTGCAGATATTCTTATGTATGATGCAGAAATAATTCCCATAGGTGAAGATCAACGACAGCATGTAGAGATGGCTCGAGAAATTGCAAGAAAATTTAATCTTCAATTTGGTGATACTTTTACCATAGAACCAAAAGAGCTTATTATAACAGAGGTCGCAATCGTTCCAGGTACTGATGGGCAAAAGATGTCAAAATCATATGGAAACACTATTCCTCTTTTTGGTACTGATGCGGAAATTAAAAAAGCGGTTATGGGTATTGTAACGGATAGTAAAAATCCAGAAGATCCTAAAAATTCTGATGATGTTATCGTGTATCAATTATATAAATTAATTGCTCCAGAAAAATCTCATGAAATGAAAGAAAGATTAGAACAGGGTGGTTTGGGGTATGGAGATGCAAAGAAAGTGTTATTAGAAGCAATTTTAGAAATGGTAGCACCTATGCGCGAGCGTCGTGCATATTATGAAAATAATCCTGATATAGTAGAAAAAATCCTGAACCAGGGTGGGAAAAAGGCACGAACCATTGCGCAAGAGAAAATGTCTCGCGTGCGTGCATTGATTGGTCTAGAATAATAGAGTAAAAAGGGAATTGCTTTTTTCACTGCGATGTGTTATATTAAGAATCAATTTGTTTGTTCTTTTAACCCTTTTAAAATTACCTTTGATGAAGAAAAAAGTTTCCCAATTTGCATATGGATTGGTGAATTATGACTATGTCATGCGTTCACGTTCAGTTTTAAAGAGAATGATATCTATCATAAGATCTTTTAAAAAGAGACCGAAAACCTTTTTAAGATCATATGAATTACTTTTCGGATTTGGTTATTTGGTATACTGGATACTGTGTATAATCTTCGAATCTCCTTTTCGTTTCTGGGTTTTTTTGAAAGATGGGTCATTCAATATTCCATTTTTTACACCGAAATTGAAAAAATTTTCATTGTGGCTTCATAAAAGTTATTATCATGCTAAAAATTAAAACCGGCATGGTTAATCATGTGGTCCGTATTGTATTTTACACAATACGGACCTATTTTTTTGTATAATATTCCAAAGTATAAATCCAGTCTTCGTCTCCGTCTACGGATTGTTCTTTTTTTTGATTTAATAACCATGTCAGATATCCGGGATCTTCATTCGCAAGATCTTTTATTTTTTTATCTTTGTGTTTTCCAAAGGGCATTGTATGCAACAATGATGGCTGTGAAGATATTTCTTGCATATAATGCAATGCTTGGTCTTCTGTGTAGGTATATTTTTCTTGTACCTTTTTTAATAATCGTGAAAATAATTGTTCTAAAACCAATACATCACCTAATGCATCATGTGCGATAGCTTCTATTTCAATACCTAAATAATAGCGTAAATATTGTAATCGATAGCTGGGAATAACTCCATCTTCATCCAGATTTCGAGCAACACGTAATGTGCAAATAACATGTTTGGGATAGATTTCTTCTTTTGCAATCATGGCAATATCAAATTGTGCGTTATGTGCAACTAATATTGATGCTTCAGATTCAAAAGTGTCTTTTATCTTGTTATACAAGGGGCTGTCTCTGAATAATGGCTTTTCTATAACCATTTTTTGTGTAATATGGTGCACTGCCATTGATTCTATAGAAATAGGATTGGGTGGCTGAAACAGCTCTGAAATGATTTCAGAGGTGTTTTTGTAGGCAATCTGGCACAATCTGTCATGGGATTCATTTCCCGTGGTTTCTGTATCAAAAAAAATTGTATTCATACATATAGTGTAACACAAGATTTGATTACTATTCAATAGGATGATTTTGTTTATTTTTATGGTATAAATGGTATACTGTAATTATTATGACAAATATGAAATACACTTTTGTTGCATTATTAGGAATAGCCATTATTTTTATTGGCGTTATCCTTATTTCTTCATTGGTTCGAGCCCCTCGGGTTGATGTTGAAAGATCATTGGCTCGTATTCGAACGGTTGATATCGAGATGCAAGAATCTTTCCCTATGGGTGCAGTTGCAATAGTCAAAGGTGATCTACAAGACTCATGTTCTGTTATTGATCTTATCGAAGTAAATAAAATAGAATCATTATTTTCCCTATCATTACATACTGCAAAACCACAAGGTGTCATGTGTGCACAAGTTGTCGCTCCTTTTACCGAGAGAATTTCTTTGGATATTGATGGATTATCTGCGGGTACTTATGCTGTTTCTGCAAATGGTGTTACTAATACATTTGAATTACTTGTTGACAATATTTTTACTTTAGAAGAAATAGAAGAATCAAAGAAGATGATGGATGAAGGGAAATAATTTAAAGAAGTATCTTTTTTACCATTTTAATACTCTCTGCATGCTTGTTTGATATATGCACAACGACATCTCCTTTTTGAACTATTCTTTTTACTTCTTGTAGTGCACTTTGTTCACTGGGGATATGATGTATGGTAATATTTCTCTTTGCATATTTTTGTATTTCTTTGAAAACAAGAAGGGCAACCTGCTCTGTTCTTTCGATACTTTCTTTTAATGGTTTTTTATTTTTTGATTGCATTTTTCGATTATATACAATAATAGTATCAAACATATTTGCTATTGATTTTGCATAATCTTTGAGCTGTGCATTTGTTCTATCATGTGAAAATCTAACCAATCCAATAGTCTTGTTTTTAGAAAGTTTTTTTGCCAGGTTTGCTATTTCTTTGATTGAATATTTTTCATGTGCGTAGTCTACGATAACCTCGTAATCTTTTTTTGTATTTTTAAAACGCAACAAGCGAGCTTTTTCTTCGGGAAGATTAGATTCTTGAAGTTTTTTGAGTATCTTCTTTGTTGGTATTTTTCCAAAATTGTATCCATAAAGAATTGCAATAATTGCCATTAAATTATATATGGAAGGTTGATATTGCCCTTAAAAAGTCCATGATACACCTGATATTTCTATGATCTTTGTAGTTGTTTCTTTTGTTACAGAAATAATCCAGTTATCTTGTACCGTAATATACATACCACCATCTTGTAGGTGGTCAATAGGATTAAAAGAATAAAAATTTATTCCAAAAGGGATTTTTGTGATATTTTTATTTTTTGGTATTTGATGTAATTGTTTTGAAATATATACATCATCTGCATTATATATTGCATATCCGTCTTCTTTCAATCTACCAAAAACCATCATCGCCTTGTGCTCGGCTAGTTGTTTTCTGGATTTTACACGTATACCAATATGATCTTCAAAAATATTTAACAATGCACCGATAGCATGTTTTTGATATCCCATACCTGGTAAATTACTTGAACCAATAGGCATTTCTAAGATTGCCGTACTGGATTTACTTTGTATAAGATGATATAAGAATCTTCCCGGAGACACTGTGGGAACTAGTCGATATAATTTCCAAGAATCATCAAAGGTCTCTTTTGCTCCTTGAGAGCGGAAAAAAGAATATTCGATACAGTTGTTTTACCTTTGATTCCTGTAATACTGATAATAGTTGGGTTTTCTTTTCTCATAATTATAATGTACTGATGTGAATTATTTTTTCTAATCGACGTATATCTGCTAATAATTTTGACCTTTCTTTATTAAAAAGAATAATATTAAAAACACTTTTTCCTCCATTTTTTGCAAAAATTGCCTTGTCACCGATTTTTTTATTTATTGTAAGTGTATGAAATGATTCCAACGTTTGAATTTTTTTTATACCAGAGATTTTTGTAATGGTACCTTCTTGCTTTGCAAAAAATTTCATAGCAACACTGTGACCTAATATTTTTTTAGGGATAATGGGTTTTTGAGGTATACGTACTAAAATGTCGTTGAGTCCGTGTTGAATACCATAGGATGTGGAATAAAGAGTATCTCTGAATCCACCAATGCGTGGTCCCACCTCGATAACTTTCCAGTTACGTGCTGTTTTAATGACCTCAATATGTACTGTTGTACTACGTAAACCCAGGGCATGGGTTGCTTTGATTCCAATTTTTTCCATTTCTTTAATTTCATTTGCAGTAAGTTTTGTAGGAGTAATTTGTTGATATCCAAAAAAATCATCAAAACCAATATCTTTACCTGTTTTTATTTTAACAGGTGGACAAAAATAGATAGTCCCTCGTGAATTCACATATCCGTCAATAGAGTACATATCTCCCTCCATGAATTCTTCCACAAGAACTTTTGGGGAAATATCTGTATCATTTGCCTTGAATTCTTTATGAAGTTTATCTACCTTGCGAAATACATGAGAAAGTGCTTTTTGTAATTCTTCAGTATGATAACAAATAGTAACAAGCATGCTTTGAGCAAGCCCAGATGGTTTTACAACCAATGGAAATCCTATTTTTTGTTCGATATTTTTTATAGTTTCAGGGTCACTACCAGTTGCCATAATATGTTTGGGTCCTATTTTTGAATCATATAAACGAAATCTTTTTCGCATGTATACTTTGTTTACTGACCAGCGTAAAGATTCAGAAGTTGGGGTTCGTAAATAGGGAATATGAGGAATAACACGTGCAAATTCAGGTATTTTACTGTCGCCCCGGCAAGTTGCCACCAAAAGCTCTTGTTCATGAGGTAATATAGCTTCTGAAATTGATTCCGATGATTGAAAATTACATGTACTTACAATGTCAAAATACATTCGGTAATCTTTTATTTTTTGTTTTTCAGTTGTTTCATCCACAAGAATCATAAAACGATATGATTCTTGTGTTTTTTGTTTTATGGGGTCAAGCATCTTTTTTGTAGTGTGCCCAACATAAAGAATTATATTTTTCTTCATATATTTTACGAATGCAATGTTATATGTTCTACGTTATTTTCTTTTGCTAATTCTTGTTTGAGAATGATTCCTAGTTTTGGACTCATGATTTCTTTTTTTAATAATTCTTCTAATATTCTTTCTTCTAATTTAAATAATCCCTTTTGGGCAAGATGTTCATTTAATGTGTGAATAATGTCGGGGTGTGTCATTGCAACTCTGTTCATCTTTTCTATTGATTGTTGTTTAAATTCAGAATAAACATCTATAACTTTTACCAACGCCTGTTCGTCAAAAATGTTCATGTTTGTATCGCATATTCCTGATTGAGAAAGATCGCTAATGTCTGCAAGGTTCTTTAATTCTTTTATCGCTCGACGGGATAAAATAGATTGAGCACGATAATAGAGATATTGATTTTGAATAATCTCTTTGTTGGATGGTGTAAAAAAGGTGTATATCCAATTTGATATTTTTTCAAAGATGTCAAGAGGATTTTTTTCTGAAGAAGTGTCCTGAGGCACTGTTCCTAATTCAAGACTTTGTAATTGGACATCTAATTTTGCTCCTAATCTTTTGTAGACCCTTTCTGTAACTTCTTCATACATGTAGAGCTCTTTGAGTCTTAATTTTTCAATACCAATGGCATGCATGCGTAATACTCGGGTTGCTAATGTGTCACCCTGATATGGGGATTGTAAATCTTCTTGCCTTTTTGTGCACCATAATTTAAACGCATCGGTGTGTTTTATTTTTAATTTTATAAAGGTGTCATTATCAATATATCCTTTTGCATGAGCTTTAATAAGCTGGTTTAATACTCGAGCATGGATGAGCGCACGACTTTCGTCATATTCAATTTTCTCAACATCAGATAATGTGTCTATTTTCCATTTACGTATCAATGGGTGTATGGTTGTTGCTTGAATAAATAGGGAAACAGCAATTGTTCCTCCTGTTAATGCTAATAATACATCACGTATGGAATCTGTATATATCCATCCTACTATAGACATATCTTCGGGTATGAGAAGAACCAAAGTGATCGCCAGAGCTCCACGCAAAGACCCCCAAGCCAATAAATGTTGCCAAGATTTTGGAATTTGTTTTTTTGCAAGAGGGTTTCTATCTTCAGTTTTGTTGAATAAAAACACAAGAGGATAAATAGCGATGCATCTGCCTATAATTACTGCCACGAGAGCAACAAGTACAGGTATCCATAAATGAGTAAAAAGATTTCGCATATCCGCCAATAGCATACCAATTAAAAGGAACACAAGAGAGTTTGCTAAAAATGCAGATTGTGCCCAAAATTTTTCAATAAATGCTTCTGATTTTGGGGAAAATTTTACACGACCATAGTTTCCAACAAATAATGATGCTACTACGGTTGCAATAATGGGTGATATCATTATTGGTTTTTCTAAAATAAAAAGATGTTGACTGATGAGCTCACTGGCAATAAAAGTCATGTGCGCCATTGCTATAGTGACTGTAATACTGGCAAATTCATATTGTTTTGTTTTTTCAATAAGATAAGTAAATAAAATACCCACACTAAGACCAAATAATACTCCACCCGCCATCATAATAACAAAGGTGCTGGCTCCTTGTATGATAGTTTCTGCACCATGATAACCTGATTGTATAATGCCTAATACAATAATAAATAATGCCACAGCAGTACCATCATTAAAAAGACTTTCTCCTTCAAAAATTAAAGAGAGTTTTCTCGGTGCTCCGAATTCTTTGAATAATGCCAATACTGCAACAGGGTCTGTCGATGCTATAAGAGCTCCGAATAATAATGTAATAAAAAAGGGAATAGGTAACCCAACCAATAGTGATCCACCATATAATATTCCAGCAATTGCAAATGCTGTAATAAAAAAACCAACAACTGCCAATAAGGAGATAAGTTTTATATTCTCCATTAATTTTGTAATGTTAATATTGTATGAAGCCTCAAATAAAAGGATAGGAAGAAAAACATAAAATAATAATTCTGGGGTTAATGGAAATTCGCTCAGAAATCCAAATCCGGGTATTTGTGCAATAAATACCAGAATGATACCAAATGCAACCAGTAAAACGGTATACGGTATTTTATATCGTGTGGCTAACAAAAAAACACCGGATGATACGGTGAGTAGGGTAAAAAGCGCAAAAACAGATGTGGTGGTTACCTCCATGATTCTTTTCTCTTGTTTATAAAACATGTATAGAATACAAATAATTTTGCAGCAAGTCAAGGTTTTTTGCGTAAATATGGGAATTTGTTTAAATAGTATGAGGATAAAAGATTTTGACAAATATATTACTTTCTGCTATAGTTATAATTAATACAGCATACATTGCACATTGTTACATCAATAATAAAATCGACACTTTCATGAAAAAAGCGTTTTTCACACATCTCATGTGTTTGTACGCTTTTGTAGCGTATGGACAAGCAAAAATTGGGCATGATGCTTCTTTTTGGATGGATATACCATTTCAAAAAAAAGAGACCATTGAATCACCAGTGCTTTGGTATGTATTAACCAGTAAATATGTCACGGCAGAAGTCCGCTGGAATTTTGAAAAACCCAAAGCGATAAGTCTCTATTTGGGAAAAACTTTTTCTTTTTCAGGCAAAGAAGCAGATTTTTCGATAACACCAGCAGTAGGAGGAATTTTGGATCCCGATGGATACAAAGCCTGGTCACCCCAGTTGACTTTGGATATTGAATCCAAACGTGGATTGAATCTGTTTTCCTTTACTCAGGTTGTATTTTCAAATTCTGATCGTTGGGTATATCAATGGACCGAGCTTGCTTTTCCTCTTTCTCAATGGATAGATATCGAATTGGGAATTGGTTGGCAGATTATTGTTCCAGATAATCCTTCTACGTCAATTGGAATGTTTCTACGATATACAGTAGAAACAAAAAAAGGGGGATTTTATATTCAACCCTGGCCCCAGTACGATCCATTAGCTGATAGGGGTTCGTTTATGATTGGTATTGGTTTTCTGGTTGAATAGTTTCATAATGACACAAAACAAGGGCGCTTCCAATTGGGAGCGCCTTTTATTTTGCATGGAGATGTTTTCGTATACTAATCTAGGAAAAGGATTTAATTTCTAATTTATTTTTTGTGTCTTTTTCTCTCATCTTCATACACAGCATTTAAAACAAAAAGACGTTCAATAAATTCATTTCTTTTTTTCCCCCGTTCAGTGTCATCTTTAATTGTATAACTATAGATGTCTAATTTGTTAAGTTTACGATGAGCATCAAAATCAAAACTGTAATAGTCACAAAATAATTCTTCACCTTCCTGAATGTCTCGTGCTGCTATTTCAATACCTTCAATTTCACTTTCAACTTGGCTCTGAATAATATTAGGATCTTCAGAGTGGTTAATAAACCGTTCATCATCAAAGCAAAGAATAAAGTGTTTTGTATATTTATCAAGATAGCAATAATTAAGAAAGATAGCACGAGCAGGTTCTGAGAGTTGAAGTAAAATGTCTTCAGGAACCAAGCAATCAAGTCCTGGCATAAATCGCCAAGTTATTGTACCTTTAGGAATGACTTGGTCTGCAAATAATCCAATGCCGTGGGTTTTACTGTAACCAAGTTTTGTTTTAATCATCAACATAATAATATATAATTCGCATTTCTATTATATACCAATAATATTAATATGACCATTTTTATGTCCTAACTAATCACATTTGACACCTTTAATTCTGCAACCTAATTCGGGGTTTTTCCATTCAATTTGCAATGCTCAAGATTATTGCAATAGTCATTCAAAATACGAATTTTTGTTTTCAGGTTACATACTGAAATAAATGTATTTTATTCATAAGGCTTTCTTTGATCTTCTTTGTTGATGATTGGTTGTAACCAGCACCATCGCTCTTCGTATATTGTTTTAATCATATATACTGACATTTTTTGATTCTAGTAAAAAGTGCCAGAATTACATTTTGGTATTGACAAAACAACATAAAGTCTATATAATAAAACCAGATTACGAAACTGTGCATATGCAGAGTAGGTATAATTCTTTGATAATTAAAAAGCGAAGATAAAAATGGAAATCACATGGATTTTGGCGATATCTGCAGGAATATTGCAAATTCTTGGATATTATTTTTATACCCGAAATATTCTCAAGACAAACCAAACTCCAAACTTGGCAAGTTGGATTATTTGGGGATATGGCTCTTTGATTGAATCTATCAGCTATATTCAAATGGCCGATGATGAGGTCAAGAGTATTCTCCCTATTGTTTGTTGTATTGCGTGTATAATAACAGTCATAATCATTGTACAAAACAAAAGGTTTCAGAATCTAGACACAATTGATTATCTGTGTATTACAATAGATATTTTATCTATGATTGTATGGTGGTGGTACGGAGCAACCAAAGGACACATGGTGGTAATGGCTGGGGTCGGACTGTCTTTTATTCCAATGATTAAGGGATTATGGTTAAATCAAACATCAGAGAAACCACTGCCGTGGCTAATCTGGTGTATTGCATACACCATAGCGATTCTTGTGGTAATCATGCGATGGGAGAAATGGGAAGATTTAATTTATCCTGTCTCATATTTGTTCTTTGGGACAATCGTTGGATTTATCGCTTATTTAAAACAAAGGTAACTGCACTATTTAGGTAAAAAAATCGCCAAGACCAACAGGTCTTGGCGTTTATTATTTATTCTGGTAAAATATAAATGTTATGAAAAAAATTTATGTAAAAGATAGTCCTATTGAAGGAAATGGCATATTTGCAAATAAGAATATAAGGAAAGGAGAAATTATTTCTTATTTTAAAGGTAAGCATTATAAAAGGGTAACCAAGGGAATAGATGATGCTTTATCTAATCCTAATTCAATAGGAATTGGTCCAAATCACTGGATGGAAACAGAGCCACCATTAATGTATACAAATCATTCATGTAATCCTAATGCTAGTCTAAAAGGAACAGTTACTTTGATTGCAATAAAAAACATATTAAAAAATCAAGAGATTTTAATGGATTACTCAATTACTGAAGCGGATCCTTTATGGTATATGAAATGTACGTGTGGATTAAAAGATTGTAGAAAAAAAATAAAATCTGTTCAATACCTACCTAAAGATATATTTAAAAAATATCTTCCCTATGTAACAAAATACTTTCAGAAAATCTATTTGAAATTCCATGTCTAAAACCTCTAAATTTTTAATTTTCTTGTTCTCACTTTTAGTACTTTTTTCTATTGGAAGCTCTTATTATCGATATGTTCATTTGCAAAACTTTGAAATTTTTACTAATGAGGAGAATTTAGATGCTATTGCCTGCGAATGGGATACGTCTCAATATTTAATTATTTCCGATAATGTTTTTGTACCACTAATTTATTACTCACACATTAGTACTCTAATATTATCTTTATTATTAGGATTCTTTATCTTGTTTAATAATAAAAAAGCTTTACCAAATATTTTATTATTTTTAACTACAGTTTTTCTCGCAATATGGATTTTTGGTGATCTTGTTCTGTGGGCAACAGAAAAGCCAGAGCTTACAATGTTTTTCTGGTCAATTGTAAATCTAGTTGAACCAATGGTATATGCTTTCTTGTTCTACTTTTTCTCAACTTTTATTGAAAAAAAAGATATTTCTCTTACAAAAAAAATAGTAATTTTTGGAATACTTTTACCAACAATACTTCTTACTTCTACAAATTTCGCTTTGTCGGGTTATGATTTAACTAATTGTGATCGAGCAGCAATCGAAGGACCCTTAGCCTTCTATGGATATGCTATTGAAATATTTTTTGTATTGTGGATTATAATTACCGCTATTTTAAAATATAGAAAGATTGATTCATATGAACGAAAGCAATTATTACTATTAACTTTTGGTGTTTCGTTCTTTCTTTTAAGTTTTGCATTGGGTAATATTGCAGAGGCTATAACAGGAAATTGGTCCATTGGACAGTATGGATTAATAGGAATACCAATTTTTATTTTTTTGCTTACATATTTAATAGTAAAATTTAAGGCATTTGACATTAAACTTATTGGATCCCAGGCTCTGATTATTGGAATTATTATACTTAATATATCGATATTGTTTATTCGTGAAATTGAAAACATTCGAATTGTCATCATAGTAACAATTGGATTAACTGTGTTTTTAGGATATCAATTAATTATTGGTGTTAAGCGAGAAATTAAAGCTCGAGAAGATATTGAAATAAAAGAAGGAGAACTCAAAATAGCCAATATTCATCTGAAGGAATTAGATAAATTAAAGACAGAATTCCTGTCGTTGGCTACACACCAATTACGTAGTCCATTAACAGCAATCAAGGGGTATACATCTATGATTCTAGATAACTCTTATGGAGTTTTTTCAGAAACATTAAAAGAACCACTAACGCGTATTTTCCAATCAACACAAAATTTGGCAAAGGTAATCGAAGATTTTTTAAATGTATCAAAAATCGAACAGGGTGGGTTAAAATATCAATTTGTACAGTTAAATATTTTACCGCTTCTTTCTCAGGTAACAAAAGAGTTAGAGGTTCTTGCTCAAGCAAAAGGACTAGAATTAAAAATGGAACATACTCTCTCTGAGTCAGTGATTGTTTTTGGTGACGAACAAAAATTACGACAAGTCTTCTTAAATTTTATTGATAATGCAATTAAATATACCCCAACTGGATCAATTAGGATTATTATGGAAAGCAAGCAAGATGGTGTATTAATTTCTATTGTGGATACAGGGGTTGGTATCAGTGCTGATGATAGAAATAAATTATTTCAAAAATTTGGACGCACTGAATCGGGTAGATTAAATACTGGTGGTTCTGGTTTGGGGTTGTATCTGGCAAAGCAAATTGTGCATGATCACAAAGGTTCTATTGATGTTCAGTCAGAAGGAAAAGGAAAAGGGACTACGTTTTCAGTATTCTTACCATTTGACATGAAATCTAAAATTATTGCATAATCAGTTGTGAGTATTTTTTTGTGTGGTATACTGTAAAAAGAATTATACACACGCTAGATGATTATTATATGGAATTACAAACACAAAATATAAAAGGAAGAATATTAATTGTTGATGACGACATTTTTTTGTTGGATATGTACGCATTAAAATTTAAACAACAAGGATATGAAGTTTCATCTGCTACGGATGCACATATTGCATTATCAAAATTAAAAAATGGCGAACAACCAGATATAATCTTGTTAGATATTGCAATGCCAAATATGGACGGATTTGAATTCATGGAAGCAATGCAAAAAGAACAATTGGGTCAATCTTCAATAAAAATTGTATTATCAAATATGGGTGATCAAGCCGACGTTGAACGTGGAAATGCACTAGGGGCTTTTACTTATATTGTAAAGGCAAATAATACTCCTTCAGAAGTTGTTGAAAAAGTTGCAAGTATTCTCTTAAAAAAAAAATAGTTTATTTAGGGTAAAAAAATACATACCGCCACTCGCAGTATGTGTTTTTTTTTGATATACTCATAACATGATCCAGGTTACAAAAGAAACAGGAGAAAAAGAAGTTTTTTCAGAAGATAAATTGTGCGCATCTATTATGAATGCGGGTGCTTCGTCCGATACCGCAAAAAAGATATGCAGTATTATAGAATCAAATTTGAAACCTGGAATGACCACAACAGCTATCTTTCGACAGACGTTGCGTCATTTGGTTGTAGAACAGCCACAACTTGTTGCAAATTATAGTTTGCGAAGAGGGATTGCAGCATTGGGTCCTGCTGGATTTGTTTTTGAACAATATATCGCTACATTATTACAGGCATATGAATACACAACAGAGCAGGGGATTTGGATGCAGGGCAAGTGTTTAAAACACGAGGTTGATATCTACGCCACTAAGGGAAAATTTCATTTTTTAGTGGAAGCAAAATATAGAAATTCCCAAAGCATTAAAACTCATGTTGATGTTATTATGTATGCGTATGCACGTTTATTAGATATCAAAGATGGCCAAAAAAACCAAAAAGATAATCAATATATTATGTGGGTGGTCACCAATACAAAATTTACCTCTTCGGCAATTCGTTATGCAAAATGTAAGGGAATAAAATTAGTCGGATGGAGTTATCCCCGAGGGAATTCATTAGAAAAAATGATTGAAAAGAAAAAATTATATCCTATTACCATATTACCATCGATAACTCCTGAATTATTAGCATTATTTGCAGCAGAAAAAATGGTATTAGCTCAAGACATTTTACCCTATAGTGTAACAGAGCTTGTCGAAGGTTTAAAGGTAACAAAAAAACAGGCGCAATTATTACTTTCCGAAGCGCAACAATTATTAGCTTAACTGTGGTATCTTATGAAAAAAATATATAAAATATCTTTTGTGAGTTCATTTTTTATTCTTTTTTTTGCCATAAATAGTATTACTGTTTTTGCAGTATCTGAAAATTCTCTTGAATCTGATGCTGTCGATACAGTGTTTCAGAGTACCAGTCAATCTATTATTGGACAATTTCCTGAAGGTATTTCTGGTCCCATTACCAGTATTGTTTCTTTTCTCGAGGCATTTCGTATACAACAATATGAAAATGCACTCGTAAAACAAGCAACTTTAGAAGTGGAATATATTGAATCAATCGCAATCCTGCCCGTATCTGATAATACTACAATTGAAATAGAATCTACTTCATATTCAGATTCTATTTCTGGGATATCTTTTGATGTGGTACTATATAAAATGCAATATACAGGATGGTCAGTAATTATTGCTCTATTCAAATACTGGATGCTCTTTTATTTGTTCAGTATTATTGTTGCAGTTGGCTTGATTGGAAAATTGTATGGTTTTTTTGTTAGAAAATAATTTTATACTATGTCATCAAAATTTGATAAAGCATCTTTACGGTTACATAAAAAGAATAATGGAAAAATTGGAACGTTGGTAAAGGTTCCACTGAAAACCCGTAATGATTTATCTGTTGCATATACTCCAGGTGTTGCGGCTGTCAGTACTTTTGTTGCAAAAGATAATCGTCATGCGTATACACATACCATGAAAGGTACAACAATTGCCGTTGTTTCTGATGGTACGGCTGTGCTGGGTTTGGGTAATATTGGTCCTTATGGTGCATTGCCTGTAATGGAGGGCAAGTGTGCATTATTGGCATCTTTTACAGGTATTAACGCTGTTCCATTGTGTATTAATGTACATACTTCAGATGCTATTGTTGATTTTGTATCCGCCATCGTACCCACATTCGGAGCAATCATATTAGAAGATATTGCGGCACCTCAATGTTTTGAAATTGAAGAACGCCTACAAAAACTTTCTATACCAGTAATCCATGATGATCAACATGCCATTGCTATTGCCATATTGGCAGGATTAATTAATGGATTAAAATTAGTTAAAAAAAATCACACTGATGTACGAGTGGTTATTATTGGTGCGGGTGCCTCCGGTATTGCAACGGCAAGATTGTTGAATGCTTTCGGTTTTTTAAATATTGTTCTTGTTGATTCAAAGGGAATCATTCATAAAAAAAGAAAAGATCTTAATGTAATAAAAAAGAAAATGTTAAAAATAACAAATCCAAGGAATATCATGGGTTATCATGCTGATGCATTAATTGATGCAGATATTGTAATTGGATTGTCGGAACCAAATAGTATTACTAGTATGATGGTTTCATCAATGGCAAAAAATCCTATTGTATTTGCATTGGCAAACCCAGATCCAGAAATTAATCCTATGATGGCAAAAAAATCTGGAGCATATATTGTTGCAACAGGTAGATCAGATTACCCAAATCAAATTAATAATGCGATTGTTTTTCCTGGTTTGATTAAATCGGCATTAGATCTTGCGTTGACCTCGTTTGTTCAAGAACATTTTATTGCCGCTGCAATAGCTATTGCAAAGACTGTTTCACATCCAAATCCAGAGAACATTATCCCATCATTATTTGATAAAAAATTAATTCCCAATATCATACGTGCGGTTAAAAACGTCTCCCAAAAAATATGATAAGATTTATTGGATTTATTGGTTTGCTATTGTGTGTATTGGGTGGATATTTTTTTATACCATTTATTTTTGGTATTATTCTTGTTTGGTTTCGTATTAATACCTACGAATTTCTTGTTATAGGTATTTTATCGGATATTATGATGCGAGATAATGCATCATTATTTATATTTCCAATATATTTTATTCTTGCTCTTGTTGTAGTAACAATCATTCCCATAATACAAAAATATATTTTTTCTTCTAACAATTTCGGAACTCTTGAATAAAGTAATTGTATGCAATGGATATTTAGAAAAAAGAAAACATATTCTCATCTTGAAATTCATCCAGATGAAGTATTGTTGGATTCGCGTAATATTCCTGAATTTAATGTGCATCAGATGGAGGGTGTTATCGAGCAACAAATTCCAAGATCCAATTTTTTTTTGTTGGTTCTTTTTTTGTTGGTTTTTGCAGGTATCGTTATTGTGCAATTATTTAGTTTACAAATTACACAAGGAGAAGAATTTTTTGTAAAAAGTGAACACAATCGATTATCGAGAATTCCTTTATTTGCCGATCGAGGCGTTGTGTACGATCGTAATAATAATGAATTAATTTGGAATTCAGTAATAAATGGAGATATTCCGTATTCTCTGAGACAATACATTGCCGAACCAGGATTTTCTCATATATTAGGTTATGTAGATTATCCAATAAAAGATAGTTCTGGAAACTATTGGCGTCGAGATTACGAACCTAAAGATGGTATTGAAAAATGGATGAATGATGTATTACAACCGGTGCATGGTTATACATTGGTAGAAAAAAATGCACTTTCAGGTGTTGAATCGGATGCAATTATTCAAAGCCCAATATCGGGTATGAACGTTGTCCTGAGTATTGATGCAGAGGTGCAATCGGCTCTTGGGGAATCATTACAGTATATGATTGCAGAATATGGTTATATGGCGGGTGCAGCTACTGTTATGGATATTTATACAGGAGAAATGATAGCGTTGGTAAGTATGCCCGAATATAGTTCGGATGTTCTTGCTAATAGTAAAGATCCAGAAAAGATACGTTCTTATTTTAGTGATCCAGGAAAACCATTTTTAAATCGTGTTGTTTCTGGTTTGTATACTCCGGGTTCTATTATAAAACCCTTTCTTGCTTTAGGTGCCTTGGCAGAGGGCATTATCGAACCTTCAAAGGTTATTGTCAGTACGGGTATTATAGAAATTCCTAATCCTTATTTCCCTGATAAACCAACCATTTTTAAAGATTGGAAAGCTCATGGCGCTGTTGATTTACGAAAAGCGATTGCTGTTTCTTCAAACATATATTTTTATGCATTAGGTGGGGGATATAAAGATCAGATTGGACTTGGGATTGATCGTATTGAAAAATATGTTCGTATGTTTGGCATTGGTGAAAAAACAAACATTGCTATTCCTGGAGAAATTATGGGTTCGGTACCAAATCCAAAATGGAAAAGTGAAAGATTTGCAGGAGACCCATGGAGATTAGGGGATACGTATCATACGGCCATCGGTCAGTATGGTTTTCAGGTAACTCCTATACAAATGGTTCGTGCAGTTGCAGGATTGGCGAGACGGGGCGTTCTTGTGGAACCAACATTAATACATAATCAAGCTTCAAAAGAAACAGTGCTTCCGTTTATTGATAATCGTCATTATCAGATCATACACGAAGCAATGAGACAAACTGTTACTGATGGGACTGCAAGATTGCTTGATATACCCGGAACTTCTTTGAGTGCAAAGACAGGAACAGCTGAAATCGGTACGCAAAAGAAATTTGTGAATTCATGGTTGATAGGTTTTTTCCCTTTTGATGATCCTCGATATGCCTTTACTATAACCCTAGAAAGGGGTCCAGGTGGAGGAGTTGTTCCTAATGCTAGTTTTGCAATGAAAAAAGCTTTACTTTCCATGAAAGAAAAAAACGTACAATTCTTTTTTGATGTTGAAAAAGCTGATTGACGTAGATTCTTATTCAAGATATAATCATCGCATATGAGCGAAAAAGAATACATAAGCAGTCAAAAACATGCTGAATTATTACAGGAATTAGACAAACTTCAATATACAAAAAGAAAGGAAATTACCGAGAAAATACAATTCGCTCGCTCTTTGGGTGATTTGTCTGAAAATGCAGAATATCACGAAGCTCGTGAAGAACAGGCAAAAACGGAAGATAGAATTTCTTTTATTGAGAATTTATTAAAGAATGCTGATGTTATTGATCATCATTCTGCAGAATCTGTTGAAATTGGAGTAACTGTGCATCTTAAAAAAGATACAGGTGAAACAAAAATATTTGAGATCGTTGGGTCAGAGGAATCCGACACAGTATTAGGAAAAATATCTTTGACATCTCCTTTGGGGCAAACATTATTAGGACATAAAAAAGGTGATACCGTAGTTGTGGAAACACCAAAGGGGTCTGTTGAATACAAGATCACAAAACTTGTTTAATTGTTATGGCTTCGGAACAAGAAATTAAAAAAGTTCGCGAAGAAAAATGTGTTCTTTTAGAGAGTGCAGGCTTTTCTGCATATCCCGAATCTGTATCAAAAGATATGGATTTAAAAACCGCACTTGTAAACTTTTTACAGAATGAAAAAACTGGAGAATCTTTTTCCCTGGCTGGTCGTGTAATGGTATTGCGTGGACAAGGTGCAATTTTATTTATTGTTTTAAAAGAAGCGGAAACTATATTTCAAGTGGTTCTTAAAAAAGATAGCATTGATGAAGAAAAATTTTCACTATTTTCTGATACCGTAGATATTGGTGATTTTATCTCAGTTCGGGGTACTTTTTTTATTACAAAAAGAGGAGAACAAAGTCTTCTCATACAAGATTGGTCCATGGCATCAAAATCTTTATTACCGTTACCTGAAAAATGGCATGGACTTCAAGATACTGATGAACGATATCGAAAACGATATTTAGAGATTTTATCTGATACATCTGTCTATAAACGATTTGTACTTCGTTCAAAAATAATAACAGCTATTCGTAGCTTTTTTGATGCAATGGATTTTCTTGAAATTGAAACGCCTATATTAAAACATCGAGCAGGGGGTGCAATGGCACAACCATTTGAAACACATCATATGGATTTAGATATTCCTATGAAATTGCGTATTTCTTTGGAGATTGAACATAAAATGCTTATGGTGGGGGGTTTTCCTGCTGTATATGAGATTGGTAAAAACTTTAGAAATGAAGGTTCCGACCCTACTCATTTGCAGGAATTTACCATGATGGAATGGTATGCTGCATATCAAACCTTGGATGATAATATCATACTGACGGAAAAACTCTTAAAACATCTTATGCTAAATGTTGTTGGTAAAGATGAATATACCGTGTATGACAAAGAAGGAAATCCCGTATTGGTTTCAATGTCAGAACCATGGCAAAGAAAAACTTTTGAAAGTTTGTTAAGGGAATTTGCAGATATTGATATGCATACGGTGACAGATGAAATGTTACGTGAAAAATCTGTGTCATTAGGTATGGCAAAAGAAGATGTAATACATGCAAGTAAAGCAAGTCTCTTAGATTTTGTTTACAAACATACTGCACGAAAAAATATTATTCAACCCACTTTTGTAACACATTATCCGGGCGATTTGAAACCGTTGGCAATTCAAAATAAAGATGGGACGGCACAGGTGGCTCAGTTAGTGATTGCGGGAGTAGAAATAACAAACCAATATGCTGAATTGGTTGATCCCAGATTACAGCGAATCCTTTTAGAGCGTCAATCAGAAGCTCGCACACAAGGTGATGTTGAAGCTATGGAATTAGACGAAGAATTTCTTACTGCTATGGAATATGGAATGCCCCCAATGACAGGTTTTGGGATGGGTATTGATAGACTGGTTGGATTACTTACTGAACAAAAAAATCTGCGAGAAACAATTTTCTTTCCCATTATGCGTCCACGAGAATAATTTTTTAAAAAAAGAAAAACCCCGCTACGGCGGGTTTTTTAGTTATCCACAACTTTTTTATAGTGGGATGACATGGGATGAGGTATACTGAATGTGGGAAGAAGTGGGATAAAGTGGAATAAAAATAAAATTATGTTTATAGGAGAACACAACCATACTTTGGATGATAAAAATCGTCTTTCATTACCTGCTAAATTTCGCAAGGTTTTTGGTAAAAGTGTTGTTATTACCCATGGGCTTGATAATTGTTTATTTGTATATACCACAAAAGAATGGGAGGTATTTGTAACAACCTTGGGTGGACTATCTATGGGTCAAAAAAATTCACGAAGTTTTAGTCGATTTCTATTAGGAAGTGCAGTAGAAGTTGATATTGATTCTGCTGGTCGTATTTTATTGCCTGACTTTTTACGATCTTTTGCCAGTCTTAAACAAAAAGTTATTGTTGTGGGAGTTGGTAATCGTGCGGAACTATGGAGTGATGATGCATGGAAGAAATACAAATCAGAAATTGAAAAAAGTGCAGATGTTCTTGCTGAACAATTAGGAAGTATCGGAATGATTTAATCTTCGTATTTGATATGTCTCTCTTTGATGAAAAGGGATACATATCCTGGTTTGAAGAATAAACTCTATGATTGAAAAAACACAACACATTCCAGTTCTTTTACATGAAATAGTGCAAGCTCTTTCTCTTCGTCCAGATATGTGTGTTGTAGATTGCACATTGGGTGGTGGGGGACACGCAAAAGAAATCATGAAACACTTAGGACCAAAGGGTTTGTATGTAGGCATTGATCAGGATCCTCAGGTTATTGTTCGATTGCAAGAACAAAATCTTGAAAAAGAATATTCTTGCAAGATAAAATATCTACAAGGTAATTTTGGAAACATACATCAGCTTTTGTCTGAATCTGGCATATATGAAGTCAATGCTTTTTTGTTTGATCTTGGCTGGAGTAGTGATCAAATTATAGATTCAGAAATAGGCATGTCTTTTCTTCACGATGCCCCCTTGTCTATGTTACTCAAGCGTGAAAAACAAGAAGGAGATATCGATGCTTATGACATGATAAATACCTGGCCTGAAGAAACTCTTGCAGATATTTTATATACATATGCAGATGAACACCGATCGCGTGCTATTGCTCGTCACATTGTTGAAGAGCGCAAGAAAAAGCCCTTTCAAACAACTTTAGAGCTTGCAAATTGCATCGAAAATCGTTTTGGGCGAGGAAAAAGACATCCAGCAACCAAAACTTTCCAGGCATTGCGTATTGCTGTAAATGATGAATATCGGGTTTTAAAAGATTCCATCCATCAGTCTCTGAAATTACTCTCATCGGGTGGACATATGGCAATACTGACATTTCACAGCGGTGAAGACAGAATTGTAAAACACATATTTAAAGAATATGTAGAAAATGGATCTATCTCATTGTTAACCAAAAAACCTATTGTGCCAGAATTCTTAGAAACAAAACAAAATCCACGTGCTCGTAGCGCAAAACTTCGTAGTATTCAAAAAAAATGAAACAAAAACAATCAAAAATTAATATAAAAAAAACACAAACCCTTACTCTTCAAAAGGTGTATGTCTCTTTGACATTATTTGGATTGCTGATTATTTTTTGTGTTTGGTATATGGTTTCATTGTATGGGGCAATTTCATCTGTGGCACAAAAACGTACCTATGATGAAGATTTACAAAGCTCGCTATCACAAGTTGCTTCTTTGGAGTTGGAATATTATTCTCAAAGTCAGTCACTAACCCTTGCGCATGCATTTTCTTTGGGCTACCAGTCTTCTTTGAAATCTTCTTTTATTCAGCGTAACACTCTTGCTCTTAATGTCAGTTCAACAGAATTCTAAAAAAAAGGATTGGAGGATTTTTTTTCTGACCACCTGTGTTTGTGTTGTCATTTTTATAATGATAGGAAAGCTTTTTATGTTGCAGGTCGTTTCTGGGGCACAATATGCACGTGAAGTTGAAAGTCAACATGTGCAATCAATACCATCATTGGCTGAAAGGGGTACTATTTATTTTCAAAAGAAAAATGGAGATCTTGTTTCTGGTGCAATGCAACAAACTGGCTATAAAATAACTGTAAATCCCGAAAAGATACATCAGAATAGAAGAGATATTATTATTGATACTCTGTTAGAATTTGTACCCGGTGAACGAAAAATTCTTTTAGGAAAAATTTCTAAAAATGATGATACTTATGAAGAATTAGCAACGAAAGCATCAGGGGAAATAGTACAAAAAATTAAAGAAAAAGATATCCCAGAGCTTTCTTTTTACCGTGAAAAATGGAGAATCTATCCCGGTATTAGTTTGGCGGCTCATACTTTGGGATTTTTGGGATATCAAGACAATGAATTTTTAGGTCGTTATGGTATTGAAAGAACCTATGATACTGTTTTGTCTGATAGAGGAAAAGGTTTGTCTATTAATTTTTTTGCACAGATTTTTGGAGACATAGAAGGTGGTAAAGAAACAGCCTTCGAAGGACCTCAAGATGTTATTACAACCATTGAGCCTTCTGTTCAACTGCTTCTTGAAGAAGAATTGAATCATTTACAATCTACATGGAACTCAGAATCATCCGGGGGAATTATTATGAATCCTAAAACAGGCGCTATTTATGCCATGGCAGTTTCTCCTGCGTTTGATCTTAATGATTTTAGTAAAGAAAATGTTTCCACCTTTTCAAACCCATTGGTCGAGCATGTTTTTGAAATGGGTTCAATCATTAAACCCCTGATTATTGCAATGGGTCTCGACATGGATGTTATTTCTGCAGAGACCAGTTATTATGATGCGGGTTCTATTGTTGTAGGTAATAAAACTATTTTTAATTTCGATAAAAAGGGTCGAGGTCAAGTTACTATAAAAGATATCATTACAGAATCATTGGATACTGGTATGGTATTTTCCAGTCAAAAGATTGGACATGAATCTATAAGAAAATATTTTCGTGATTTTGGTTTTTATGAAAAAACAGGAATTGATTTACCTAATGAAGGAAAAAGTATTGTTACTAATTTAAATTCAAAAAGAGATATTGAATTTGCGACAGCTTCTTTTGGTCAAGGTGTTGCATTTACTCCCGTAGCTGTTGTACGAGCATTGGCATCATTGGGAAATGGTGGATATTTAGTTCAACCACATGTTGTGGAATCAATACGAACTCCATTAGGGTTACAATCGGTAACACCTGCATTGGGTCGCCAGGTAATACAACCAGAAACCAGTCAGGAGATAACAGAAATATTAGTACACGCATATGATTCATATTTTAATGGAACATTAAGTTTACCTGAATATAGTGTTGCTGCAAAAACTGGAACAGCACAAATCCCAGATCCACAAGGTGGTTATTATAGTGACAGAAATCTTCATTCATTTTTTGGTTATTTTCCTGCATATGATCCAGAATTTATAGTATACTTGTATACACGACACCCAAAGGGTGTTAAATTCGCATCGCTTTCTTTGTCACCAAGTTTCAAGGATCTTGCAGAATTTTTATTAAATTATTATGAGGTTCCCCCCGATAGATAATACTTTTATATTATGAAAAAAATATTACGTTCATGGTGTATTGCTATATTACAATGGCAAGCCAAACAAGTGTTAAAAAAATATAAACCAAAAATTATTGCTATTACTGGTAGTGTGGGTAAGACATCTACAAAGGATGCAATTTACAGTGTTTTGGCAAATCAGCTTCATGTGCGAAAAAGTGAAAAAAGCTTTAATAATGATATTGGAATACCATTAACCATTTTGGGTTTACCGACAGGTTGGCGAGATATACGTATCTGGGTACAAAATGTAGTCAAGGGATTTGAATTATTATTATTTCGTACACAATATCCAGAATGGTTGATTCTTGAAGTCGGTGCACGAACTCCAGGAGGTATTCCCAATACAGTAACATGGTTAAAACCAGATATTGTTGTAATAACAAAAATCGGTACCGTTCCAGTACATATTGAATTTTTTCCAACATTACAGGATCTTGTGTTAGAGAAAAAATCACTTTCTGATGCATTAAAGCCTGATGGAATTTTATTAGTAAATGCAGATGATCCTACAACCTCTGCAATTATGTCTACAGGAAATCAAAAACGATACACCTATGGAATTTCTGATTCAGCTGATATGAAAATTGGCTCACCTGATATTCTATATACAGGTGATGAAAATCAGATACCTACAGGGATTCAGGCGATGTGTATTATTAGTAATGAAAAGCATATGTTATCTGTATATAACACCGTTGGGGCACATGCATTAGATAATGCTTTGGCTGCTTGTGCTGTGGGATCATTACTAAATATACCAGTAGAAAAATGTGTACAGGTATTTTTAAAACATGATGCACCCCCTGGGCGTATGAAGCTTATTGATGGTATCAAAGATACCTTGTTGATTGATGATACTTATAATGCATCACCCATTGCAACAGTTTCTGCATTAGAAACATTGCATATGATCCGCAACAAAGGAAGAAAATGCGTTGTATTGGGTGACATGTTAGAGCTGGGTGTGCAATCACATGTAGCCCATGAAAATATTGGGAAACTAGTGTATGATTTGGGTGTCGATTTTTTGATTACCGTAGGTGTTCGTGCAAAAACAATAGGGGAATCAGCCTGTCATAGTGGACTTTCTTCTGACCGATGGCAACATTGTGATACTGCAGAAAAGGCAGGAGATTTTATTGATGATTGGATAGAATCTGGAGATGTTATTTTGCTAAAAGCATCTCAGGGAATTCGCCTAGAGCGCGCAGTAGAAAGATTAATGAGAAATCCACAAGATGCAGAAAAATTGTTGGCACGCCAAGATTCCGCTTGGAAAGAAGCTCAATAAAACGTAGATTCCTTGGGCTTTATTTTAAATAGAATCTAATTAATTTCAGTGAAAAAACTAATTGACAATATTATATAAAAATGCTATAATACATACAGATAAACCAAAACGCACATTGACATGAAAAATTTCGTTCTTACATTGGTGCTGGTCATTATGACACAGCAAGTCTTTGGTGGTGTGTGTGATTGCTTTATTGAATCACATAAATCCACTGATATTTTTTACGAGCAGCCATATCGGACTTCTCGACTAATAAAATCATTTGCTCTGAAGCAAAGGGTCTCGATCCAAATACTTCAGAAAACTGTATACGCAGACAGTCTGTATGTATGGCACAAAGTGATGATTGATTCTGTTGTGGGTTTTGTCCCAGCATGGGTCGTGTTTTGTTTGGAAAAAGATTCTCTCACAAAAGAGAGTTCATTTCGAACACAATTGAATCCACCTACTGATGCAAAGCATATGAAGCTTCGCAACAAATGGTTGAATCGATATAATAATGATTTAAAAAAGACCGCAGAAATTTCTTGGGAAAGAATTTCCAGTGATCCAAAAATGCTGGATTATGTGTACACTCAGTGTGAAAAACACAATGTACCCTATGAATCAGCTGTGCTTGCGCTCATTGAATCAGCGTGGAAACCACACAATGAAAATGGTTCGCATGCTGCGGGTTATTGGCAATTCATTCCAGGAACTGCAAGGGATATGGGGTTAGTTATAAACAGTACACGTGATGATCGTTTGGATCCGTATCTTTCTACGGATGCAGCTATTAGTTATTTACGTGGTTTGTATAACCAATTTAAATCCGGATCAGTGAAGTCTGGATATTCTTGTAGTAATGATGATTTATGGCATTTTGCTTTCTCTGCGTACAATCGTGGACCAGGCAAAGTAAAAACTACATTTCATCAAACAAGGGGAGACTTTGGTCAATATCTTGATTATATTGCTGATACCGATACCTATGCAGAGACTAGGAATTATGTTCCAAAACTCTATGCAATGCGTCAATGGTTAATGGAAAATGTCGGTGGAATTCCACGCGTCATTTATCAATCACCATCGGATATAGCCTTACAAGGGTATAAAGAGCGTCCCAGCTATATGGGAAAGAAAACTCTGGATATCATAAAAAGTATGTATCATGTAGAACTAAAACTTCTTGGTTACCGTCAGTCACATATTGATGGAGTATTAACCAAGTTGTAGAACTTGAAACCCTGCGTTGTCTGAAAAGATGATGCAGGGTTTATTTTTTATATAAAGAATGTTATGATAAAATTAGAATTGAACCTTGTCAAACAAAAACCTTAAAAATCATCATGAAAAAAGTCATCGGGTACATCGTATTATTGATGTTTGTATCTTTTGGTGCGCAAGCACAACAAGTACAATCATTTGAATTGATTGAACAATTTTCGGATGTTACGTTTGGAGATACTATTGTTATGCGAATATATAACCCAACTGATGAGCCGGTTATTTTTTTTCCACTTTTTCAAGTTGGAGAAAGGCATATTCCACAAGATGTGTTTCGTTCAGAAACAAATCTTCTTGGTTGGATTGCTCAGGCATGTGAAGATATTCCTGATGAAGATTGTATTTTAGCAATGTCAGAACGGGCAGCAATATTGTTGAAATCAGACATTTGGGTTAATTCATCATTGTACCTCAGTTTTTGGGACCACTGGAATAATAATAGTACAGATCAGTCAGCTTTCGAGCAGGCATTTGCCAAAAATTATTCTATGAACGGAATAATGGTTGGTTCATATTCTCTTCAATGCGGTGAATATGCTCAAGTTATGGCTTTGTTGCTTTACCGAAATGGAATTGACCGAGAAGATTTGCGTATTGTCAATAGTCAGTCGCATGTCTTTCTTGAAATTTTTCATAATGGAAAATGGAAAATTGCAGATTTTGATCCTGGGACACCTAATTTTATGACATCGGGAAATCTTGATCACGAAGAGATTCGCGCAATCGGATTTCCAAATATCATGGATGCGGAATTCCAGTTATGGAAATATGAGAGTTTCTTTTTTTCAGGGGATTCTTTGGTTCACAAATCATTTCATGATAGGCAGAGCTCTTCTTTTTTAGAAGATGAATGGTACGCATATTATACTGCTGTTTCAGATAGTGGTTCTGTGTATTCTCCTTTTTTCTATGAAACGTATGATTTTTCTTCTGAGATTATCTTGCCTGTAGGTGGATATCTTGAAGTTTCAGAAAAAATGAGATCTCTTTGTTTCAATATCAATGATGCAGAATACGGTATGGTAGATTCTTTGATTACTCAGGCTATGATTGCTCGAGAATTAGGTGATTCAACCCTATTCGAAACTCATCTGATGGCGGTCATCATGTTGATGTCTGATTATTTTAATGTAAGCACAGAGATTGTTGCCGATCTTTTTTTTGACGGTGATATTATCTTTAATACAGGAAAGTGGGCACCCAATTTTGATGGACCTGAAATTCCTCCATATTACACGATAATAATTTCTCCTGGCTTTTATGAAATTGGATCTGATATCAAAGCACCTGGTAAAGTGTTGTCAGTTGAGGTTCAGCCGGGTAGTGAGGTCTATCTGACTGATGCGTATGGGAACGATACATTGATAGTTGAGGGGAATGGTTACGAGGTCGAATTTTGGGAGGGTGAAAACAATTCCAGTAATTTTATTTCAAACAAAGCTAACCAGTATCTCCAACAGGGCTGGATACATGCCATAGATACGGTGCGTATTCGTGTATCATGGAATCCAGTAATCTTTAATTTTCTTCACGGAACATTAGATCTGGAAACCAACCATCAGACATTGTCAGTTGAATACCTCATAAACGGAGAGAACATTCTTGACCCTCTGATTGTCGGAATGGACGAACAGAAAATCTTGAATGTCTATCCTAATCCGACTTCTGATGAGATTAATTTTCCACAAGGAAATGTAATACTGCATAACATGTACGGACAAAATGTCGCACACTGTTCTCAGTGTTCATCCTTGTCGGTCGATGACCTCTCGTCTGGGATGTATATTCTGAATCATACAAGGGGTAATACTCGTATTGTGATTCAGTAGTTAACAGGTGCCCGTCTCCAATATTGGAGACGGGCATTTTTTGTGTTATACTATATTAATTATATATAGTATCTTTTTCACATTATGATTTATTTACAACGATCCCTTTCATTTTTTATCACCACCACTATTGTCTTTTTTGGTATTTTCTTTTTTGCTTCATCTGCTCACGCCGCAACATTAACTGTTAATTCAACTACTGCAGAAACCACCGCAGATGGATTATGTAACCTTGAAGAAGCAATACATAGTGTCAACAATGGTTCTAATCAGGGTAACTGTGTTGCTGATATAACTAATCCTTATGGTACTGATGATCGTATTATTTTTGCTATTGGTGCAGGAGGTTCACAAACCATCATCGGGGCAAATACAATTGTTATACAAAATCCGGTCATCATCAACGGACTTTCTCAGGATGGACTTGCAACATGTGGAACAGAAGATGATATGGGTGACAGATCCTTGTACGTCACATTGGATGGTTTTAGAATGCAAATCACTTCTAATAATATTGAAATATACGGTCTTGTTTTTGGTCATAATATAGATAGTCTTGCATTTAGCGAGAGCTCGGGACATCATGTGTACTGTAATAATTTTGGTTTTGATGGCTTTGGACAAGATACGTTCGGTATAATCGAGAGAGAATCATTGTTACGTGTTGTAGGAGTGGATGATATTGAAATTGGAAATGCAGACAAAGGATTAGGAAATATGTTCGCTACAAGTAATGTGGGATCTACTCAAACGCTAGCAGTATGGAATTCATCAAACGTAACCATTCGCGGAAATCGCTTTGGTGTTGGAGGTGGTGAGGATCCTGATATTTTAGCAGGAGGAGAAGGATCTGCTGGAAGTATTGCAGTTGAATTATTCAATAATGGTGGTTTTTTAATAGTAGATCAAAGCGAAGAAAATATTTTTATACAAGATAACTATATTTACAGTGATGATGGTTATAGTATAAGAATAAAGACAGCATACGATTCTCTTTATTCTATTACCAATGTTCAGATCCAGCGCAATACTATTAATGTTAGCGATGCCTATCTTGATTTTGAATCTCAAGACACGCTGGCTGGTATAGAGGTTGCCGGTCAAGTTTCAATGGCGGTTATTAATGAAAATGAAATTACAAATTCTTTTGCAGGAATAATTATTGGTCAAGGTGCCGAAGATATAATTCTTACAAATAATGTTATTACCGCTGGTAATCCAGATGATTCGTTCGGTATTATTCTAGCAGGTGGTTCTAATATTATAATAGGAGGGGTCGGTGTAGGTAATACCATACAAGCTTCTACAGGTATCGACATATCACCCCCAGACATTACTCCAAATAATATACGTATCCAAAGTAATACTATTATCTCGACAAATGATGAAGGATCAGCGCCGATTGCTTTACTACTAGGTGCAACAAATATTCTTATTGGTGGAGAAAATGCAGGTGAAGGAAATATACTGCAGGGAGGATTAGTAGGTGTTTCATTTTTTTACAGTGTTTTTGGGGATGATGATGGAATATTCTTGGACAATATTGCTATCATAGGAAACACAATTGATAATGATAATATGGGAATTGATTGGACTCTTGATACTGATGGTAATTATTCCCCGGACATTTTTGGTCCCATTGAAAATGGGCTTACTCTTGACGGTGTTGGGCCAAATCGACTTGTCTATTATCCTGTCATTACAGGTACTGTCGATAATGGTGATGGGACATTTACTGTTTCATTTGTATTAGAGGCCGAAGCTGGAGACTATCGTATCGAATGGTATCGTGATACAGATGTATCTCTCTCTGAACATGGTATTGGTATGGAATTGTTGCAAGCAATTGAAATTGAACATACTGGATCGGGCGCAGAAACGTTTCAAGCTGTTCTGACCGTTGTAGAAGACGACAATATCTCTGCAACAATGACTGAAATAATTGCACCAGGAACAAACGATTGGAACTTTGGTGCAACCTCACAATTCAGTCCACAATATGCTGTGTATATTGTTATTGACACTCCACATCAACCCCGTCGATCTTCCGGCTCTTCATCGCCCGCTTCACGTGTTCTGGCACAAAAAACTTTTGCAGATTATTACGCTTCAAAAGACGCACCATTAGAAAACATCCTAAACTCAGGACAGTGCCCAATAAGTCTTATAGTCACTAATAATATGAAACAAGGAGATCGAAATAGTGCCTACAGTGCTTACAATAACGGAACCATAACTCAGGTAGCTCTTCTCCAGGCCCATATTAACCGTATTCTTGCGCAACAATATAACCAAGCATCAGGACCTGTGGATGGTATCTTTGGACCACTTACGAAACAGGGTGTAATACGATTACAAACAGTACTTAATGAAATTCTTAAACCAACACCGCCCCTCGCTATTGATGGTATCGTAGGATCATTTACAAAAAGCGCCATTAATGAGAGTTGTGGGGAACTCGGATTGAGTAGTTAAAATTTAAATTCTATATTGCATATGGTAGACTTTGTATATGAAAATATTTAATACCGAAAAAGAATGGCATGATATTTTAGAACAATCAAAAAAAGAGCCCTTATGTGTTTTTAAACATTCAAACAGATGGTATTTTGGACCAAAGACAGAACAATCAGTAAAAACATTTCATCAACAAAATAATCTTATTGTTGATGGTGTAGCTAGAAAAATGACCTGTTCTCTCCTTTAAGAAAATCAAAATAGAACCCACCATATTGCTTATGAATGATATGGTGGGTTTCGTTTTAGAGGGAATATGATATAATATACAATGCATGAAAGTAAAACCAGAAAATCGACAAATCAACAAGCGATATAAAATACTTTTGTTTTATAAATATGTTTCTCTTGAAAATACACAACAGGTTGCAGATTGGCAACGTGGTTTGTGTACTCGATTAAAATTAACTGGTCGTATTATTATTGCAAAAGAGGGTATTAATGCAACAGTAGAAGGAACTCGAAAAGCTGTAGAAGAATATTGGTCACAATTTATTGCTGATTCACGATTTGCAGATACTCATCTAAAAACATCTTTTGGTACAGGAAGTGCATTTCCAAGATTATCTATTAAAATTCGTTCAGAATTAGTTTCTTTGAAATTAGGTGATGAGGATTTTGACCCAAATGAATTGACAGGAAAACGGGTTACCCCAGATAATCTTCATGAGTGGTTTGAAAAAAAAGAAGATTTTATCATTATTGATATGCGAAATGATTATGAACATCGTATTGGTCATTTTGATAAATCAGTAATGCCATCCATGAAAGCATTTCGTGAATTACCTCATCTTGTAAATGAATTTGAAAATTTAAAAAATAAAAAGGTAATAACCGTATGTACTGGGGGGGTTCGTTGTGAAAAAGCATCGGGATATTTGGTCAAAAAAGGATTCAAAGACATTTATCAATTAGATGGGGGAATCGTTTCTTATATGGAGAAATACCCAAAAGGATATTGGAACGGTTCTCTTTATACTTTTGATGGTCGTGTTGCCATGGATTTTGATAATGGTAAACATGATATTATTGGACGTTGTAAACATTGTGAATCTCCAACAGAAATGTATGTTGATTGTGCGGATCCAACCTGCCATATTCACTATCTTTCTTGTGAATCTTGTTTAAAGAAGACAGATTATATCCCCTGCTGTTCTCCAAAATGTGAAAAAGTAATTTTACAAAAAAAATCTCAATTAATTTCTTCATAATAATTTATATGTCTATTATCTTTATTGGCAAAGCATTGGAAACTATCGGGACATTATTAATTGCATATGCTGCATTAAAAGTAAATTATCGATTTCGAAAAGAACACAAAGTTGATGAAAGAGTTTTTTTAGAAATGAAACATGAACATTATTTATGTATTGTCGGTATGACATTTGTTACTATGGGATTTGTATTACAATTAGATTATTTTTGGAATATATAATATATGATATTTTTTAAAATTTTAAATATACATAAAAAAATAAAAGACGGTAAGGAAATTGCCCAGAATCCTGCTGTATTTTTGGGCGACGAAATTAAAAAAATATTGTTAGGGTATACTCTTTTCTCTTTGGTTATATTATTGGGTTTGTTGGTTTTAGTTTTTTTATTTGGTTTTACAAAAATATTTGGTGATCCATCGGGTTTTGCACGTTTTATTTTTTATATTTTTACTTTTATCTTTGTTTGTGTTGGTTTTTGGATTTTTTTTATTTTAAAATTAATGAAAAGATTTCAAAATATAATAACGTCATTCCGGGATGATCAGACAATAAAAATTAAAAGAGATGTTGTTATAGAGAAAAAAAAATAGATATGACAATTCTTTTCTTTACATTACTTATCACAGGTTCGGCATTTTTTTCTGGTGCAGAAACTGCTTTTTTCAGTCTTCATCAAAGTACTATTCAAAGCATGGTTGAAAAGAAACATAAAAATGCAAAATTGATTCAAAAATTAAAAAATGAACCAGAGAGATTGTTGACTACAATTTTGATTGGCAATAATGTAGTTAATATTGTTACTGCTTCGTATGCGACATTATTATCAGCAAAATATTTTGGCTCGGCGGGAATCGGTATTGCAACAGGATTAACCACTATTGCTATTTTAATATTTGGTGAAATTATTCCAAAATCTATTGCATTTTCACATAATAAAATATTTGCAAAATATATGGCACCCATATTATATGGTATTACGATACTTTTGTATCCCATCAGTAGTATTTTAGTCTTTTTAAATAAAATTCTCCAGAAAATGACAAAGGCAAATACCATGTCTTCGGTTACTGAAGATGAGGTGCGTATTATGTCAAAAATGAGTGCCGAATCTGGTGAAATTCATCACGATGAACACGAACTTATTGAAAATGTATTTCGTTTTGATGACATGATTTTGGGTTCGATAATGACTTCATTCGAGGATATCTCATTTATTAATGGTTCTGTACCTGTTGATAATATTGCTTATTATGTATCACATACAGAACATTCCAGATATCCAGTATACATAAATGAAGAATCAAATATCATTGGATATATACATGTGAATACAATCATGAAAATATTAAATTCAGATGACAGAGACACTCTTGTTTCTGAATATGTAACTGAAATAGAAAGGATACCTGAAACTCTTTCTATTCGCAGGGTATTTAAACGTATGAGACAAACTCAGAACCATATGATGTTGGTTACAAAAAAGGGTAAACCAGAACATGTATTAGGTTTGGTAACTATGGAAAATATTCTAGAAGAATTAGTCGGTGAAATACAAGATGAAACTGATATAGAATAATATGAGATTACATAGATTTTTTTTACCATTTGATATTACCGCACAACAAATTTGTATCGAAGATATTGCGGTGGTACATCAAATGAAAAATGTATTTCGTTATAAGTGTGGTGACCGGGTTATTTTATGTGATGGAAAGGATAACGAAGCTATAGGTGAAATTCAAGGCATTACACAAAAAAATATTATTGTTGCAATGCATCATGTACAAAAAACAGGTCGTGAGGCATTTAAAAAGGTTGTATTAGCTTGTGCTGTTTTGAAAAAAGATAATTTTGAAATGGTGGTACAAAAAGCAACAGAATCCGGTGTTGTAGAAATCTATCCATTAATTACTGATAATACAATAAAGACAAATCTACGAATGGATCGTTTGCATGTTATTGCACAAGAAGCTTCTGAACAATCAGGTAGGGGAATTGTACCTATTATTCATGAACCAATAGATTTCAAAGAGTTTCAGAATCTTTCCGTACATAAAAAATCTATGGTATATGTTTGTGATGAAACCGGTGAAAAAATGAATATATCTTTACAATTAAAAAGGGGATCTTCCGCATCAGTATATATTTGTATTGGACCAGAGGGTGGATGGTCTGACCAAGAATTGCAAAAAATACAAACATTAGGATGGAACACTGTTTCATTGGGTCCTCGTATCTTGCGTGCTGAAACCGCCGCTGTGGTCGTGTCTTTTATGATGGTAAACCATGATATATCAATCTAAAAATATCTATGAAATTCGAAAAAATCGTGCCAGCGCTCTTTTGCGTGAACTTAAAAAAATAATTCCCAAAAAAGAACATGCAATTTCTGACCTCGTACATTGGAAAAATCCATGGGAATTATTGGTTGCGGTTATTTTATCAGCTCAGTGCACTGATAAAAGAGTAAACATTGTTACCAAAGATTTGTTTAAAAAATATAAAAAGCTACAGGATTATGCATACGCACAGCAAGAAGATTTTGAAAAAGATATATCTTCAATAAATTTCTTTCGGATGAAAACAAAAAGTATTATTGCATCAGCAAACAAGATACAGAATGACTTTGATGGAAAGGTTCCAGAAACTCTGGCAAAATTAATCACATTGTCCGGCGTAGCTCGTAAAACAGCAAATGTGGTTTTAGGAAATGCATTCGGAAAAACAGAAGGGATTGCCGTTGATACCCATGTAAAGCGTTTTGCTATTCGGTTTAATTTGACGGACAATATAACACCAGAAAAAATCGAGCAAGACTTGATGCAACTATTTTCCAAAAAAGAATGGTTTATTGTTTCAAATTTGATGATTCAATATGGTAGACGAATAGCTCCTGCGCGCAAATACGATATTTCCAAAGACTCTTTGGTTAAAATATATCCACCTGCTGGAAAGATTTTTGGGGTGTGATATAATATATTTTACCTAAAATAGGTAATTAAATACATGAGCATTAAACTATTTATAACAGGAGGAACATTTGATAAGGAGTATAATGAGCTTACAGGCGAGCTTTTTTTTAGAGAAACACACCTACCAGAGATGTTAAATTTGGGTCGATCGCGGCTTGAACTTGATGTAGAAAAATTAATGATGATAGATAGTTTAGATATGTCCGAAGATGAACGTAATGTAATTATGCAAAAATGTCTCGATACAGATGCAGAAAAAATCATTATTACTCATGGTACAGATACTATGGTTGAAACCGCGGGTGTAATAGCTGGAAAGGTTAGAGGTAAGACGGTCATATTGACAGGTGCGATGATCCCTTATAAGTTTGGTAGTTCAGACGGTCTCTTCAATTTAGGTAGTGCACTGGCTTTTGCCCAGACCCTCTCAAGTGGTGTGTATATTGTCATGAATGGAAGATATTTCTATTATGATAATTGTCGAAAAAATAAAAAAGATGGCGAGTTTGAGGAAATTAAGTAAATAATATGTCTTTATACATCATCGCAACACCTATAGGAAATCTTGAAGACATTTCAGCGCGTGCAGTGCGTATTTTGGGCGAGGTTGATATTGTTCTATGCGAAGATACGCGTACTACGGGAAAACTGTTAAAACATTACGAAATCAAGGTCAAAACAATGAGCTACCACGCTCATTCGAATGATAACCGTGAAGATCAGATTGTTGATATGCTTCGCGAAGGAAAGTCACTTGCTCTTGTTTCGGATGCAGGAACGCCTACGATTTCAGACCCTGGTGTAAAACTGGTCGAGCGTGTAAAAAAAGATTTGCCCGATGTTATGGTCAGCCCTATTCCTGGACCCAGTGCTTTGATGAGCGCACTATCGGTATCAGGGATATCATCTGCACAGTTTGTATTTTTGGGATTCCTTCCACATAAAAAGGGACGAGAGACATTGTTCCAAGAAATTTCTGAAAGCAATAGAACAATCGTGTTTTATGAATCAACACATCGTATTATGAAAACATTGGAACGTCTGAACGAATTGATGCCAGAACGTCATATTGCTGTTGCTCGAGAATTAACTAAAATTTATGAACAAGTAAGAACTGGATCAGTTAGGGTTGTGTATCAATATTTTCTTGAAAATGAAGACAAGATTCGCGGAGAATTTGTGGTAATGATTCAAGGGAAATAGGTTATATGTTTTTTAAAATGTGATATACTGATTTAATATGACACGTATTCCATATCACATAGTATTAATCAGTATAAGTATTTTTATTGTTCTTTTCCTTCTTGTGGGGGTTCCTGTATCTTGGAAGGATGGTCTTTTGATAGGTGTGGCCTTGGTGTTGTTTATTATTGGATTAGCTTTTCGCAAGGAAATGAATAATACTTCTTCATCTAAAAATGCAGATGCATTTCGGGATTCAGATGCTTCTATGGTTGATTTTGAAGAGACAATAACAAGAGAAGATGATGAAGGCATCGAAAGTGTTCAAATCATTAGAAGTCACTCATATGTTGAAAAAAACGAACAATAAAAATGCGCATATTCAGGGTGGATACATAACATATTTTGTCATCGGAATTGGTTTATTCATAATAGGAGGGACTGTTTTTTTATTTCAGAAAAATACTGAACCAATGGTTATTAATTTTACTGACGAAGTTTCTTTGGAAGATACTGACACTGAAGTACAAGATCAGAAAGTTTTAGATGTATTTAAAAAAGAAGAAATTAAACCAAGAGTACCTCGGCCAATCCCGGAACAGGTACGGGCAATTTATATGTCTAGCTGGGTGGCCGCAACTCCTAGTCTACGTGCAAAATTAGTTGATTTTATTGATGCTACTGAATTAAATAGTGTAGTAATTGATATCAAAGATTCTACGGGCAGGGTTTCATTTATGCCACAGGATTCCTATTTAATCGAATTGGGTGTTTCGGATAATAGGGTAAAAGATATGAAGGAATTTCTGGAATTACTTCATGAAAAAGATATTTATGTGATTGGACGTATTAGTACGTTTCAGGATCCTTTTATTGTAAGTAAAAAACCAGAATGGGCGGTACAATCAAAAAAAGGTGGTATCTGGAAGGATAAAAAAGGTCTGGCTTTTTTGTCTGTTGATAATGAAGAAGTTTGGGATTATACACTTCGAATTGCATTAGATTCTTATGAAATTGGTTTTGATGAAATAAATTTTGATTATATTAGATATCCTTCTGATGGAAACATTTCAGATATTGTATATAATCTTGCGGAGGGAGAAACAAGAGCTGAAAAGTTGGAAAAGTTCTTTATATTTTTAAATGAAAAATTACGAAAAGAAAAATCTATTCCTATTTCTGCTGATTTGTTTGGAATGGTGACCAGCAATAGTGATGATTTGGGTATAGGACAAATATTAGAAAAAGCAGTTCCTTATTTTGATGTAATTGCTCCTATGGTGTATCCTTCACATTATCCAAAAGGATTTTTGGGTTATACAAACCCCGCAGAGCATCCGTACGAGGTTATTTTTTATGCCATGCAGTTTGCATCAAAACGAGTAACCGCCATGGGATATGATCCAAATAAAATATTGCGACCATGGTTTCAAGATTTTAATCTAGGAACAGTATATACAAAAGAAAAAGTACAAGCCCAAATTGATGCAAATAAGGCCGTAGGATTGTCATCCTGGATGATGTGGGATCCCTCTAATAAATACAATGCAACAAAGCCTTTTATGCAATATGGCTTGTAGATTTTTTATATTTTTTATGATATAGTCTATGTGTCTATGTTTTCTCAAAAAAAGACAATACATATAGTTCTTATTATTGTATTCTTTGTGGGGGTATTTTTTTCTGGTGCTCTCTTAGGATTTTATCAGCGCCCTCTTATTGAAAGGGCAAATGCACTTTCAAGTAAAACATCGCTATCCGAAGATGTTGATTTTTCTGATTTTTGGCGAGCTTGGGAAATTCTCGAATCAAAACATATATCATCTGTAGATACTCCCACTATTCAGGATCGTATGTACGGGGCAATCCAGGGTTTGGCTGATTCATATGATGATCCTTATACTACTTTTTTTCCACCCGAAGAATCAAAAATATTTCATGAAAGTGTAGAAGGAGAATTCAGTGGTGTCGGTATGGAATTGGGTATACGAGATGAAATTTTGACTGTTATTTCTCCCTTGAAAGATACTCCAGCATATAATGGCGATATTCAACCTGGAGATATTATATTACAAATAGATGGTCAATCTACATCCGGAACAACGGTTGATGGGGCTGTCTCTTTGATTCGTGGGGAACGTGGCACACCCGTTACTCTAAACATATATAGAGAAGGAGAAGAATCATCTTTTGATGTAACTCTTGTTCGAGATATTATTAAAATACCAACCCTTGAAACAAAAATTATTCAAGACAAAATATTTGTTATTTCTATATATACATTTACCAATCAGACACCATCATTATTACGTAATGCTTTGTCTGAAATGAAAAGGTTAAAGTTAAAGAAGCTTATTATCGATGTACGAGGTAATCCTGGTGGATTTTTGGATGCATCTATTGATATGTCTAGTCATTTTGTCCCTTCGGGAAAGATTGTTGTTTCAGAGATATTCAAAGATAAAAGTAGGGAAGTCGTATATCGAAGCAAGGGTTATCATTCTCTTGATTTTGGTGTAAAGATTGCTGTTTTAGTCGATAAGGGTTCTGCATCTGCATCTGAGATATTTGCGGGTGCATTACAATATTATGATGTTGCAACAATCATTGGCACAGAAACATATGGAAAAGGGTCTGTTCAAGAATTAGTACCTCTAACAAAGGATACTTCATTGAAAATTACTATTGCAAAATGGGTGTTACCTTCAGGGGAATCACTTTCTGAAAAGGGTCTTGTTCCAGATGTACTCGTTCCTTATGAAAAAAATGAAGACAAAAAAATAGACAATCAAATGAATAAGGCTATCGAGTTTTTATTAGAATAAAGAATTAAATATGAAGGTAATTTTATTAACATATGTACAAGGATTAGGAAGAAAAAACGACATCAAGGATGTTGCTGATGGATATGCACAAAATAAGCTTTTTCGAAATAAATTAGCCGTACCCGCAACGTCTCAGGCAATACAAGAAATAAATAAAAAAAATCAGGAAGAAGAAAAGATTCGTGAAGAAAAAGAAAATATACATAAAGAAGCTCTGCAAAAAATACAGGGCGTACATTTTGTTATTGAAAAATCTGCAAATGAAAAAGGTGTATTGTATGCACCAATAAAGAAAAAAGATATTCAGGATGAAGTTTTGGCAAAAGGATATCTAGTTCCCGAAGAAGCTTTCATTGAATATAAAGATATAAAAAATACTGGAAAACATACTATTGTATTAGTATTAGGAATGCAAAAAGCTTCTTGTGTATTTACTGTAAATGGGAAATAGAATTTAATAAAATGAGTACATTTTTTAGTATGAATAAATAAAAATAATCGTGAATCCAATTGGATTCACGATTATTTTTTTGTTCATTATTTTATAAGTATTTCATAGATACCTTTCTAATCTTTCATTTTCTTTTTTTTCTGAATATACAAAAATATATACTTGAAAGATCTGATATTGTTCCTAGTTAAATGATATACCAAAGCTCTTTTGATTGTAAAATATAAAAAGGGCAATAGTATGCTTATATAAGATAAAATAATCATAAAAGCAATTCACCGTTTTTTCACACTGAAAGTTATCATTAATCTGTCCAAGGGGTAAACTCCAGATATTAAAGCTGTTAATGTAAAATATTTTATATTTTCTTTATCAAGAAAAAACAAAGAAATAATAAATGAGAAACAAAATAATGAAAAACTTTAAATTTCTGTACAGCAACTATTTTTAATGAAGGATTCTTGGATTAAACAATTAATTACAAAAATAAAAAATATTTTGCAATTGGTCTTTTTGAAAAGAGAATCAAAAATGTCCTATCAAAAGAGAATGCGGTGATATCTAATTTCTTGTGTGTGGATTCATCAGACATTTTTACCAAATGTCGCTTTGTTTGAAAAAAAAGAATAATTGGAAAAAAATCAAAACAATCAATACTTTTTTCATGATGATTGGTTTTACACAAAGACGATATGGTCGCTCTTCTTTTTATAAAAAGAATAACCCCATGTCATATGCATGAGGTTATTCTGGTTTGTGTATATAGAGCACAGACGAATTTATTTTGTTGCTGGAACTACGCTGGCTACTTTTCTTTTTGTTTTTGTTCCATCAAAATTTTGTTTTATTTTTGATGTAAACTTTACGATACCTGCAACAAGAGAGAAAAGGGTATGATCTCTTCCTGTATCAACATTTTTACCTGCCATTATTTTGGTACCTCGTTGTCGAACAATGATAGATCCAGCTTTTGCTGTTTGCCCATCAGAAAGTTTAACACCAAGATACTTTGGTTTCGAATCACGTAAATTTTTCGCGGTTCCCGCGGCTTTTTTGGTTGCCATAGTAAGACTTTAAATAAAATATAATATACGATATAATAGTAATCGTGAATAGGGAAATCATAACAGATTCTCATGTAAAAATCAAGCTTTTATTTCATGAACAAAAGCGGTTGGTTGTAATTCTTTGCTTGGGCATTGTTTTTATGGGTTCGGCATCATTTTGCCTGGGTGTTTTATTGGGTATCCAAATGGAAAAAGATACTGAGGATGTTATTATTGAGTATCCCCCATATTTAGAGCCGATTTCTATAAAAATAGGGGATATGGTCCCTAGGGTTATAAATTCTCAGTCATTGACTACTCCTGCTAATAATCAGGGTATTTATGTGGCATCTAAAAATGGAACCCGATATTATCTTCCTGGTTGTTCTGGGGTATCTCGTATTAAAGAAGAAAATAAAATATGGTTTCAAACAAAAGACCAAGCCGAAGCCAGGGGTTTGCTACCAGCAGCAAATTGTCCTGGGTTATAATAGATGTGCAGAGGATAAGATATGGGGGCTCTTTATTATATGAATGTCGCAAATATATCTTTGCGACATTTTGATATAACATAAAGTCTGAAAAACTAATAAGATTTCTGAGTTCTAGTTGTACGACTCTTCTGCTTTATATTTCTAATTAATATCTATTATATCTCTGAATATATGCGTGACCTGATCTCTTGTAGTTTTTTAATTACATTTGATTCACTAATTTTTGTGAATCTTGGAAAAGTTTTTCCTTCTTTTGTTATATTTTCAGTCCACATGTCGTATGGGCACATCTTAAACATTTTTCCATATATAACGGTCTATAAACAACCAGGTACTGATTTTCGGGGTTACGGGTATTTCTGTGTGATGACCCATATCAATAATCTCGTGTAAGCATAATTGTTTATGGGGCCATTTGGGATATGCTTATAATGATAATAAAATCCAGGTTGAGGATGATCTTTTTATAATATATGTAATTATTCTAATATTTTTTAAAGAAAAAAATATGTAGTTTTAGTATGCTGTTGATTTTATCATTGCCGAGCTTGGTGTTGGTAAATATGATAATGGGTCAAGATACGCATTTGTTGGAGCGATAGGCATTCTATAATTTTTCCCTGGACAAGCTTGGCTGGGCCGTTCTCCTATACGTGCGCCTTCGCCACTGTCAACACCACGACTAGCATATACTGTCAAATGTAAATGCGGTCCTGTGACATGTCCTGTGGCACCGCTATAACCAATATGTTGACCTTTTACTACTTTTTGACCCTCTGTTACAGAAATAACCGAAAGGTGTCCATATGCTGTTGCTAGGCCGTTATAATGACGTATGAATATCCATTTACCAAAGCTGGCTTTGGGGCATGATTGATCTGTGTCTCCTGTGCCTTCTATAATACCGTCAGCAACGCTTTTAATAGGTGTCCCTATAGATGCTCGAAAATCTGTACCGCTATGTGATCCGGATACATAGAGTCTTTTTGCAGATATTGTTTTCCCAAACATTTGGGTTATAAAAATATTATCGATAGGCCAACCAAGGACGGCTGTACCTTCTTTTGGTAATCGGGTTGGATCAAGAATAAATTGAAGCTGAGACTCATAAGATCGAATTTCTGCATCCAAAGCTTTTTTTCTTTGTTGACGATCCTGAAGGATTGCTTGATATGCCTGTTCCTCGTTTTTTGTTTCTTTGAGGAGGCTATTTTTTTCTTGGGTTGCAGAGCGTGCAATTTTATGTTGATCATTTAATTCATTTTTCAAAGAGAAAAGTTTTTTTTGTTCTTCTTCGGTTGTTTGTTTTGAGAGTTCTAATTTTTGCTTTGTATCAATAACCTGATTTGAAAATCGTAACAATTTCTCCTGAAGTTGTTTTGTTGATTGTGCCAGTGAAAGAAAATCAGAAAGCTGTTTTCCACTGAGTAACATTTCTGATAATGATACACCATCATTGCGATACATCATGCGTGTGGTTTCTTGTAATGACCCTCGCGCAGTATCAAACTGGACTTTTTTGGTCGTGATGTTTTTTTGTAATGACTCTATGTCTGAATGAGCTTGTTTGATTTTTTCTTCGGTTCTTTTTATTTCTGATGTAATCTTTCTTTCGGTTAATTCTAATGATTTTACAGTATTAGCTAATGAATTCCTTTCTTGACTCAGAGATGATAATTCTCGAGCTAGTTGATTGATTTCACTATCTAAATCAGAAATTGTCTGTCCACGTTTTTGTATTTCTTCTTGTATTAATTCTACAGTGTTTGCCTGAGCTATATTTGTAATAATAAAAAAATACAAGCATATTATTGTTAGTGCAAGTATATAAGATAATTTGTATAAAGAAAAAGTTCTCATAGTTTATAGTTCAAGGATCTTTTGCGCATAGTTAATTCTTTTTAATGTTTCTTCTTTTCCTAGGATATGTGCCAGTGTAAAAGGGTCGGGAGATTTTTCTTTTCCAGACAAAGATACGCGCAAAGGCCAAAGAACATCTCCTCTCCCCTGCTCTTCTGCATAGGGAAATAATGCGCTTTTAATTACATCAATATGAGACCAGTCTTGTAATTGATCACAAAATATTGCCAGTTGTTGTAGATGTTTTTGTGTAGATTCAATTGTTCCATTTTTCCAGACAAGAATTGAAGGATCAGTATATTCTGGTTTTTTGAAAAAATAATCAATTTCACCAGATACTACAAAATCTTTCATTTCCCTGCCAACCTGAATACGCTCGTCTAATAAGGGTAGAATCTTTTGTATTTTTATTTCATAATCAGGTATTTGTTTAAAGGTGTCTGGTATCCATATTTCGTAGTATTTTTTTCTTTCGTCAAGACTCTTTTTTTTCAAGTACTCCTTATTCATCCAGTCTAATTTTTCTTCATTTACTTGGGCTCCAGATTTTTGCACTCGATCTAATGCAAAAATAGTAATTAGTTCATCTTTGGTAAAAATTTCCTGATCGGTACCTGGATTCCATCCTAATAAACTAAGAAAATTAAATAATGCTTCTGGTAGGTATCCTTCATCCCTGTATGATAAAATATCTCGCGCTCCGTCACGCTTGCCTAATTTTTTATTTCCTCCTGTGGCCATAATATGTGGCATAGAAGCATAATGGGGTGCTTGTATTTGTAATGCATCATAAACAGCAAGAAATTTAGGAGTTGAAGATATATATTCTTGACCGCGCATAACGTGGGTAACCCGCATTTCAATGTCATCTATAATATGGGCAAAATTATATGTTGGATATCCATCAGATTTTATCATAATAAAATCATCCAACGCCTCTGGTCCAGCGGTGAGATCTCCAAAAACCATGTCATGCCATGCATAAGATTTTATTTCAGATATTTTAAAACGAAGAGGTTTTTTACCATCCCAGATTTCGAACGTTTCAGGTCGGTGATTTCTAAAAAGAAATGGACGTTTTTCTTCTTCTGCTTGTGTACGGAATTTTTGAATTTCTTCTTCGGTATAAGGATCAGGATATGCACATCCTGCATCGATGAGTTTTTGAGCATATTGGTTATACAAATCAAGTCTTTCTGATTGTCTGTATGGTCCATGATCTCCGCCATTATCTGGACCTTCATCCCAATTCATTTGTAACCAATGTAATGATTCTATAATGTGCTTTTCGGCACCAGCTATTTCGCGATCCTTGTCGGTGTCTTCTATTCTGAGGATAAATTTCCCATTATTTTTTTTTGCAAAAAGATATGCAAAAATTGCAGTACGCACATTTCCAATATGCATAAATCCAGTTGGGCTAGGTGCAAATCTCGTTACGATAGTATTGGTATTTTTTTGGGTATTTTGTATCATGAGTTATTTCTTTTTTTCGTGTAATAATCCTACCATAATGATTGCTGAGGCAATCTTTTGTGCAGCATCGGGTTGGAAAAACTTTTCGGCTCCTTGTATTATTTCTTTTTTTATATCTTCACTTTTGATGATTCTTTGAATTTCAGATATAAAAAGATGTGGTTTTAAATTTGGTTCTTCTATCACAACGCATCCGCCATGCCTGGCGTAATTAAATGCATTTTTTCTTTGGTGATCTCCATGAGAATCACTAATAGGAATAAGAATAGAAGGTTTTTTCCATGAAGCAATTTCAAATAACGATGATCCAGCTCTGGAAATAATAAGATCTGAAATACCCGCTGCCATCCTCATAGATAGTTCATTTAGGGTTCCAAAAACTTTGTAACGATGTTTCATCGGGCTTTCTGCTAATACAAAACGTACAACCTCTTCAACCATGGCTAGGTTTTTAGGTCCAGC
>Ga0105051_10000191_pt1 | contig 77284 bp, 57 predicted proteins | sample FRY02_FD_78383 | JGI IMG/M metagenome (GOLD analysis project Ga0105051, IMG submission 78383) | Freshwater microbial communities from Lake Fryxell liftoff mats and glacier meltwater in Antarctica - FRY-02 (megahit assembly) | ecosystem: Environmental > Aquatic > Freshwater > Ice > Glacier... | reverse complement strand
GCAAACGCCGTAAACACTCCACCCCGAAAGAGCGTGCGACTACCGGCCGACATCGAGCCAGACAGTTGGCCGAGGAAGCGTCGCATAGCTTGATGCCACTGGTTGGCAACAAGAGCAGAATCTTCTGGGACTTCAACGACAGTGTGCTGCGGTCGAATCACAATAGGGCACAGCGGCGAGGCGTGCCAGTCGTCGAGGCCGCGGTAATACATCGGCACGGCAAAAAAACCAGCCGTCCCAAATGTTTCATAGAGTGGCCCGAGTTCTTCAAAGTGCCGCCGGCACGATTCACACCGCTCATCGATGCAAAAGATCGCCTGCACAAGTGGTCGTGTCGGGGACGACGGAGCGGCGACAGGCACGTGTGAAGCCAACGCGTCGAGCACCTCAATCCGATGCCGTCGCTCGTAAGCCAGATGAAAGAACCGCCGCCTTGTGATGCCGTCAAACGCAGCAATCGCGTGCTCCAGTCGCAAGAGTTCATTTTCATCAAGCGCGCGAATATCGTGGCCGCTGAGGCCGACGAGTTGCGAAACTTGATGCAGCAGAAATGCGAGCGCAAGGCTGCCTGGCCCACGCACTGGAGGATAGCGATCGCGGAGCTCTACCCACAGCCAGGCGAGCGAATGAGTTGCGGAATTGTCAGAATGACCATTGCCGTTCGAGGAGCCGACATCGGGTTTTTTTCGTCCCAGTCGCCCGGACACCCACTCCGTTGCCACTCGATCGCAGATCAGCCGCAAGGCGAGAAAATCGATCAGCCTTGCCGGCACCGCCTCGACTGGTGCGCGATCGGGGCGTTCTTCGAATTGCCGAATCATTCCGGCCCAGCCGCGCAGAGCCAAGAGCGACTGCGTGATAAAATCGCCCCACTGTGAAACGGGCACTCCGAGCCGATCGAGTTCGGTTTCTATGACCTCACTCGACGGCACGCCTTGGATTGCCCTGATCGCTGCAGGGAGGCGGGCACTCCATGGTTGCGTGGGCCCACATCGGCCTGAATAGATCTGCGCCACCGCTTCGAGCAACCCCTGTTCACGGCCCGGCATCGGCCAACTTGCCACGCCCTGATCGAGAAACGCGGCGCACAATCGGATCAAAAGCGGATGCACCAGTGCATCGGTATCGAGCGAGGGATCAAGGGCCAGAATCAAATCGCGGTGACGCACGGGTGGTTGTATGTGCACCACCGATGGGCGCGTCAGGGCAACGGCCTCCACGCAGGCATGCCAAAGATCGCTGGCCGCTCGTCTTTCCCTGTCGGCGAGACCGATCTGAGAGGCTCGTGAAAACGTGGCTTGCCTCGTCACTTCGTCGTCAGTGTTTGCTAACTGGCCATCGTGCTCGTCAGCGAATCCACTGTTGCCATCGTTCAGAAGTTTCCAATGCACTTCTGGTGGAAAATCGTCGCGAAGGCGTTCGAGAACGTCGCTTTCTGTCAGCGTCCAGCGAACGGCCGCATCTGATTCCTGTCGGACGGGATGCAAAAGCAGGGCCCTTTGCAATTCCCGCAGCGGGATGCGTCCACCGGCCAACATTTCGCCAGACACGCCATTTAAATTTTGCGAGTCTCGGTCGAGTACTGCCTCGATGTCACCCACACGAATTCGGCCGCGGGCCAACTCTTCTCGGTAGCAACTTTCGGAGAGAAACGGCTCCGTGCCAAACAGCCGAGCGGCCCGAACCACAGCCTCTTCGAAGGGTTCCTCCTCGAAGGCGTGGAGCGTGTTGTGGTGGATGAAAACATCGATTGGCCCCTGGGCCGGCAGATAATGGGCCGTGTGGTCGATCGATCGCTGAATCAACGCCGCTCGTTCACCAGTAGGTTGCTCTTCTGCGTGAACAGTTGGATCTAGCGTGCCGACGCATGTGGTGTTATCCATTCAAAACACGCCTGATTTTCCGTTAAAACCACGCGAAACAGTCACGACAGGTATCGGCGTTGACGGCTGCTTCGGGAAAGAGAGCAAGGGACTCATGGTGACTGCATTGTATTTTCAGGGTGGAAGAAACTCGATGCGCGCCTCAGATCGACGGCACAAAACGTCTTTTGAGTATGGCCGAAGACTACAAAAAAAGGTAGATCGCACATTCACTCTAAAACCTTGCAATCCCGCAATCCCGCAATCGCGTCTTTGCAAGAGACCGTGAGCCATTGAATTGCCAATTCCACGCTCTCTCTGCCAGCACTCATCACCCGAGCTATTTAAAAAGTCCTTGCCCGCCAGACGCCCCCGACTTTCGTTCGGGACTTCTTCGAAACAGGATAACGCCGTCATTCGAAGCCGAACAAAAGCGGCACTTTTGGTAGGCTTCCAGAGCGAATCCCTCGTTCATTCTCTATTTATCGTTAGGCAATTCCTTTGATCTCCGCAGAACCCCCGCTCGCTCGTGGCGCAATTGTGCTTCTCATTGACGATCAGCCAATGATCGGCGAGGCCGTGCGGCGGATGCTGGCAGGTGAAGATGGAATTGCCTTTCACTACTGCAAAGACGCCACTGCCGCAATCACGATGGCTGCAGAAATCGAGCCGACGGTAATCCTACAAGACCTCGTCATGCCCGAAATCGATGGACTCGAACTTGTCAGACGGTTTCGCGCGGACGAGCGATTTCTGAATGTGCCCATCATCGTGCTTTCCACCAAGGAAGAAGCGGCAGTCAAGGCTGAGGCCTTTGCGCTCGGGGCCAACGACTACATCGTAAAACTGCCCGACCGGCTGGAATTATTGGCTCGCGTTCGCTACCACTCGCGTGGCTACACCGCATTGCTTGAGCGCAACGAAGCCTTCGATGCGCTCAAGGCCAGCCAGAAGATTCTGGCCAACGATCTGGCGACTGCAGCGCATTATGTGAGGTCGCTGCTGCCGCCGCCGCAGGACATTGGATCGATTCAAGCCGACTGGCGATTTATTCCATCGGCTGAATTAGGGGGCGACGCATTCGGCTACCACTCCCTCGACGACGAGCATGTCGCAGTCTATCTACTCGATGTCTGTGGTCATGGAGTAGGCGCGGCACTGCTCAGCGTTTCGGCGCTCAATGCCGTGCGCAGCGAGGCCTTACCGCAGACGGATTTTCACGATCCCGGCGCCGTGCTGGCAGCACTCAATCGGGCCTTTCCGATGGAGCGACAAAATGACATGTTTTTTACGATCTGGTACGGCGTCTACAACACTCGTACACGGCGTATTCGCTGGGCTGGAGGCGGTCATCCGCCAGCCTTGCTCATTCCACCCGGCGAGGGCGTTTCGACCTCATTGCTCGAATCGGATGGCCCGCTGATTGGGGCCGTGGATGGACTGGAGTTTGACTCGCGGGAAGTGGCTGTACCGGCCGGATCAAGGCTCTTTGTCTATAGCGACGGAGCCTTTGAAATGAGTCGCCCCGACGGCTCGATGTGGGCCTTCGAAGACTTTCTTGCCACGCTAGCGGCGGCTCCCGAGGGGCCAGAAAACAGAATGGATAAGCTCGTGACCTTTGCGCGAACACTCACTGGACGGAATGATTTCAGCGACGATTTTTCCATGATAGAATTGCTTTTTAGCTGACAAAGGGGCGCAAAAACCCTGAAGTCTGCTCGTTCTGGCCCTAGAAAAGTGCCGTCTTGCACGGACAATTTGAAACCGTACACTTGTTCAATTCGCGGTCTCGACCGGCCGCTAGCGTAGCTCAATTGGCAGAGCAGCTGATTTGTAATCAGCAGGTTGCGGGTTCAACTCCCGCCGCTAGCTCAGTTTGACGAACCCGAATCTGACTGCTGTTTGCTGTAGATTCAATCTTATCATGCGTTCTCCGATCAAAATCATCCAAACCACTAGCAACACGAGGGGAGTTTCCCGAGCGGTCAAAGGGGTCAGACTGTAAATCTGATGGCTTATGCCTTCGCAGGTTCGAATCCTGCACTCCCCAGTCTTGCCCCACCTCTGCCTGCCGGCATCTATGCCCGTTGGATTGAATTGGTAGGATGCAAGCGAGCGGGTGGAGTGAACTGTCGGTGGAGTTCGCTGCGGGTGTAGCTCAATGGTAGAGCAATAGCCTTCCAAGCTAAAGACGAGGGTTCGATTCCCTCTACCCGCTTCGAGTCATTCAGCACTACACCATAAGCTACGAAGCCACATCAGACATTTCTCTTTGCACTCTTTGAAAATCATCGCCAGCAAAACCTCACAAAACATTCCGATGGCCCTCGGCAAAATGATCCTAAAAACATGGTCGCACTCGCTGCTGTAGCTCAGTTGGTAGAGCGCGTCCTTGGTAAGGACGAGGTCATGGGTTCAACTCCCATCAGCAGCCTTCAGCCCGTTCACAACACACTCCACAAAAAAAACAAGCAGGTCGTTTTCGAATTCATCCGCACGGGGCGTTTCCGAGCGGTAAAAGATCGTTTTAGATTTCGCTACCGGCCATAGCCGGTGGCCACTAGAGAGGAAGATCGAGGGACAAAAGTATGGCAAAGGACATGTTCTCACGGACGAAACCGCACGTTAACGTCGGTACCATCGGGCATATTGACCACGGCAAGACAACACTCACCGGGGCAATCGTGGCCGTTCAGGCGGCCAAGAATCTGGCTGTAGCAAAGAGCTACGCCGATATTGCCAAGGGGGGTACGGTGCGCGACGAAACCAAGACGGTGACGATCGCCGTCAGTCACGTTGAATATGAATCCGACAAGCGGCACTACGCCCACATCGATTGTCCGGGCCACGCCGACTTTATCAAGAACATGATCACTGGTGCCGCCCAGATGGACGGTGCGATCTTGGTCGTGAGTGCAGCCGACGGTCCCATGCCCCAAACGCGGGAGCACATTCTGCTGGCCCGGCAGGTGGGTGTGCCGTCGCTTGTTGTCTTTCTCAACAAGGTCGATCTCGTGGATGATGCGGAACTTCTCGACTTGGTCGAGATGGAAATTCGTGAACTGCTGACGAAGTATGGCTTTCCTGGCGACGATGTGCCGATCATTCGCGGTGCTGGCAAGCCCGCGTACGATAGTCCGAAGGATCCGGAAAAGAACAAGTGCATCGCCGACTTGTTGGATGCTGTCGATGACTACATTAAAGAGCCGGTTCGCGAACTAGACAAGCCGTTCTTGATGGCCATTGAAGACGTTTTCTCAATCGAGGGTCGCGGTACGGTGGCAACTGGCCGGATCGAGCGAGGGATCGTCAAGGTTGGTGACGAAGTCGAAATCGTCGGCCTCCATGAAAAGTCGGAGAAGACGACATGCACCGGCGTTGAGATGTTTAAGAAGGTGCTCGATAGCGGACAAGCCGGCGACAATGTTGGTTGCTTGCTGCGTGGCGTTGCCCGCGATGGCATCGAACGCGGTCAAGTGCTAGCCAAGCCTGGTTCAATCAAGCCCCACAAGAAGTTTGAGTGCGAGGTCTACATTCTCTCCAAGGAGGAAGGTGGCCGACACACGCCGTTCTTTGCCGGTTATCGTCCACAGTTTTACTTTCGCACGACCGACGTGACGGGTTCGACCCAGTTGCTCGGCGGAGTCGATATGGTGACACCTGGAGACAACGTCAAGATGGAAGTGGAGTTGATGGTGCCGATTGCAATGGATAACGGCGTGCGTTTTGCCATTCGCGAAGGTGGCAAAACCGTCGGTTCAGGCATTGTGACGAAGATTCTCGACTGAGATCAATTTACTCCAAAAAAAAGCACTCACGAAGAAGATATGTAAAAATGTTTGGTTTTGGGGCCCCTGCCTCCAGGGGCCCCATCACTACAGGGGCGTAGCTCAACTGGCAGAGCGCTGGTCTCCAAAACCAGAGGTTGCGAGTTCGATTCCCGCCGCCCCTGCCTTAGAAGTAAGCGGATAAGAAGTAAGCCGATTAAAACGGATGTCCGAAAGAAAAAGCCGAGTAGCAAAAAGATTTATGGCCGGAACGCACGAACGCCGAACGAGCAGCGGAAATCTCTGGAAAGAACTCCTGAGTTTTTCGGTCTACAAACCAAACCAAGGTCGCGTTGCCAGGCAGACGACATTCGCTGCACTGGCAGTCACGCTGGCAATTGGTGTCTGGAGAATGGGGCAACTGCTGCCGCTCTGGCTGGCCAGCGGAACGTCTCTTTCGCCAGCGTTGCCCGTGGTCGACATCGGTATTGTGCGATTTCTTGTGCCGGGGTTGCTCTTGGCATTCGGGCTATGGATCATCTTTCGTCTTGTCAACATGCAGCGATTCGCCGACTTTCTCATCGCTGTTGAAACGGAGATGACCAAGGTTTCCTGGCCCACAGGCGACGAGGTCATCCGCAGTTCAGCCGTGATTATTTTTCTTATTTTTGCCCTTGCCGCAATTCTCGCTGGATACGATCTCTTTTGGTGGTTCGTGCTGCGTGCCATCCAAAGCATTGGTTGAAGCCGTTGAGTCATTCGGATACTGAGCCCTCTATGAACGATTCCACAGACGATCAAAAAACAGACGCAAACATTGGCAATGTCATTGGCGACAGCGCTCTCGGGAGCCCGCTGGCTGAAGATCAGGCAACTGCCCAGGGTGTTGCTGCGGCGCATTTAGCGGCCGACCAGGGTGCCAGTGCGGTCTCTGAAGACATCGACGACGACGGCACTCCTGCAGAACTCGCCGATCCGTTTGATGGCAGTGAAAGAGCCAGGCCTGTTTCCGTTGACGGCGACGAAGAGGATGGCAAGGCTGTTGCCGAGAAGCAGTGGTACATCCTTAAGGTACAAAGTAATCGCGAAGACTCAATTCGCGAGACTTTGATGCGGCGCATTTCGTTGCAGGGCTTAGGCAGGCACTTTGGTGAAGTGATTGTGCCGAAAGAGCAGGTCACAGAGTTTAAGGGGGGCAAGAAGCGGGTTGTTTCTAAAAAACTCTACCCCGGCTACATCTTGGTGAGCATGGTTTTGAATGATGATACGTGGTACCTCGTGCGAGAAACCGGCGGCATAGGCGATTTTACTGGCTCGGCTGGCCGTCCCAGCCCGATGCTCCAGGCAGATGTCGCCAAGTTGCTTAACAAAACAGAAGTCAAGGCGGAGGATTCGCCAAGGTTGAAGATCAAGTTTAAGAAGGGTGATCGCGTCAAGATTACAGAAGGCACATTTGAAAACTTTGAGGGCGAAGTGGAGCAGATCGACGAGGCTAACGGTCGCGTAACGGTGATGCTCAGTATCTTCGGCCGTTCCACTCCCGTTGATATTGAGTACTGGCAGATCGAGACGGTCTAACGAAGCGTTCTAGCGAAATGGCCTGGCCAAGTGATGTGGCCAAGTGATTGCTGGGCCCTTTCAAATCAAGCAGTTTGCATTTTTAAAACATTCAAGACAGAAGGTTGTACCCATGGCAAAGCAGATGGTTGGTCAGGCAAAATTCCAGGTTCCCGGCGGACAGGCGACTCCCGCTCCCCCAGTCGGCACTTCGCTGGGCCGCTATGGCATCAACTTGGGTCAGTTTGTCCAGCAGTTCAACGATCGTACTCGCGAGGCGGCCGGGATGCCGATTCCGGTTGTGGTCACCGTCTACAATGACCGTTCATTTGACTTTGTCACGAAGAGCCCGCCAGCTGCGGCGCTGCTGAAAAAGGCTGCTGGGCTTGCTAAAGGATCTGGAGTACCCAACAAAGACAAGGTCGGCAAGGTTACCAAGGCCCAGCTTGATGAGGTCGTTCGGCTCAAAGCGGCAGACCTTAATGCCCGCGATGGCGACCATGCTCGTCGCATGATTGAAGGCACAGCCCGTAGCATGGGGCTCACTGTCGAAGGCTAGTTCGTTTTGTAGTAAAGTAAGGTTCCTTTCACTCACTGTTTATCAGGATTTCAACCGTGGCTCTGACCAAACGCATGCGGGCGATGCTCGCCAAGAAACCGACTTCCGAAGCCCCCGTGCCGCTGGCTGATGCCGTGGCATTGCTGAAGAATTTCCCCCCAGCTAAATTCGACCAATCCGTCGAAATTCACATGCGACTGGGTATTGATCCCAAGCAGGCCGACCAGATCGTGCGTGGATCGTTGGTCTTGCCGCACGGCATTGGGAAGACGAAACGTGTTGTTGTATTTGCTAAGGGCAACCTTGCCGACGACGCTCGGGCTGCTGGCGCCGAAGAGGTTGGAGCAGAGGAGTTGGCTAAAAAAATCAAGGAAGGCTGGACCGACTTCGATGTCTGTATTGCTGCCCCTGACATGATGGGTTTGGTCGGGCCGCTTGGAAAAGTGCTCGGCCCACGCGGCTTGATGCCAAGTCCTCGGGCAGGCACGGTCACGGCAGACATCGGCAGGACAGTGGGCGAATATAAGGCTGGCAAAGTTGAGTTCCGCAATGACCCAACGGGCATCGTCCATGCCGTTGTTGGTAAAGCCAGCTTCGATGCAGCCAAGTTGGTCGACAACATTCGGGCCTTCATCGACCATATTCTTTCACTACAGCCCGGCAGCGTTCGAGGTCAGTTTGTCAAAAGCATCTCGATCTCGGCCACGATGACCCCCGGCGTAATGGTCGCCGCTTAAAGCGACCGTCGAATATCTCCAAATATTTACGATCCACGTTACCGCAGATAGAAATCACCGTAGAGCCAACTTTTCATGAGCAAACTTGTAAAAAATATGCTGGTTGATGATCTGAAGTCTCGCCTAAGTGATGTCGGCGACTTAGTCGTTGTCAGCCTTGGCAAGCTTGACGCTCAGAAAACAACTCTCTTGCGACAGGCGTTGCGAAAGAAAAAAATCCATCTCACGATGGTGAAAAATAGCCTTGCACGAAGAGCAACTCTCAGTACCCCGCTGGCACCGGCCTTCGAAAAGACTGAGGGAATGCTGGCAATTGCCTGGGGCGGCGAGGATGTCGTTGACTTAGTCAAAGAACTTGACCGCCTAACAGCACTCAAGGGCTTTGAGAGTTTTGAATTTCGCGGCGGTGCTCTCGATGGCTCTCGCTTAGAGGCGGGGGAAATGAAGACGGTTGCGAAGTGGCCTACCCGCACCGAACAGCTTTCCATTATCTCGGGTCAAATCATTTCTGTGGCATCGATCCTGGCAGGCCAAATCGACTCGGTTGGGGGCGTTCTGGCAGGGCAGATTTCGTCTCGCGTGGAAGATTTGGAGAAAAATGTCATCACGGCCCAGATCGACACCGCAGTCATAGATTCCCCTCCGGCAGATTCCACCGTTGCGTGACGCTGCGGCGACCATTTTTTATGCTGGCCGTGCGGTTTTTTTAAGGGTCTTCACAGAGTCAAAGTTCGTGGTAAGACTGCAGTCCTTCATTTACTCGAAACAAATTTCGGCGGCTTAAACACTCACCCCTCACATTGGTTGGCTTGCAGCAACGCTTTGTTGCCTCGCACACCGACTCTACTTTGAACGAAAAGGATCCTGATCGATGACAACGGCTGAAGCTACTCGTGAATTCTCTGCTGGTACCAAGGATCTCGGCGACACAATCGTCGGTCTGACGCTCAAGGCTGCCAAGGAACTTTCCGACTATCTCGACGAAGTTCACGGCATTAAGCCAGCTGCAGGCGGCGCTATGATGATGGCCGCGCCGGCCGGTGCTGCTGCTGAAGCCGCCGTTGAGAAAACAGAATTTGACGTCGTGCTCGAAAGCTTCGGCGACAATAAAATTGGCGTTATCAAGGTAGTGCGTGCCGCAACTGGCCTGGGTCTCAAAGAGGCCAAGGATCTAGTCGAAAGCGCACCTACCAAGGTAAAAGAAGGCATTTCCAAGGCCGACGCCGAGAAGCTGAAAAAAGAACTGGAAGAATCCAAGGCAACTGTCTCGATCAAGTAAAAACACTGAAAATACGCAAATGGCTGGTGGGCCCTTTTTTCCCATCGACCATTTGGTATAGTTTTTGCTGCTCCAGATAATTTGTCTGCCCGCCTGTTTCAGCTTTCCCTTTTGTGTTGTGTCGTCGCCGCTTTTCTGTGGTTTCGCGATTGAGGAATTGCTTTTCCTGAATTGTGGACGCTTTTTTTACGGTTCGACTGTCGTCGCTCCCGCGCAGGCCCTCCCTAGGAGTCTTCTCTCAATGGCAACTCCCGCTATTCGTCGATTGCAGCCGACTGAAGTTCGACACTTTGGAAGCCGTCGGGCAAATCACGCGATTCCTGACTTGACAGAAATTCAAACGCGTTCCTACGACGCGTTTCTGCAGTACGGAGTGCCGCCTGCCAAGCGCAAGGATCACGGAATTGAGGGCGTGCTGCGCGAAATTTTTCCGATCGAAAGCTACGATAAAACCGTCAAGATTGAATACATCAGTTACAGCTTAGGCAAGCCTCGATACGATCCGGACGAGTGCCGGCAGTTGCGTCTGACGTACGGCCGTCCTTTGCGGGTTTTGCTCCGATTGACCCGCGAACAGCCGATTGAAGAAGAAGTCTATCTGGGTGATATTCCGATCATGCTGGGTGGCGGCGAATTCATCATCAATGGTGCTGAGCGCGTGGTTGTCAGCCAGCTCCATCGATCGCCCGGTATTGACTTTGTGGCAAACACCGAGTCGGCCGATCGCAAAACGCACAACTGCCGAATCATTCCGGAGCGAGGAAGCTGGATCGAGTTTAATATTTCCAAGAAAGACACGCTTCAGGTACGCATCGATCAAAGCGGTAAGTTCTCTGCCCTCACTCTGCTGCGGGCAATGGACTCTAAGTATGCGCGCGATGCCGACATCCTCAAACTGTTTTACAAGAACACGGTGGAGAAGGTCGTCGGTCCGCGGAGTGTTCCCAAGATCGAAGGCAAGATCGCGGTCGATGACATCGTCTACCCCAAGGGTTCTGAGCGGGCGGGCGAGATCATCGTCGATGCGGGTTGCAAAATCACGCACGATAAGGCCGAGCTCATCTGCACCTCTGGCTTGAAGGCCGTCGACCTGATGTCGGAGCAGAAGGTGCCTTTGATCATGAATAGCCTTCGCGAGGATGCCGATGAGTCGAAACGACGCACCAATGTCGCTCCCAGTCATGAGGATGCGCTTGTGCGGATCTATCAACGACTGCGTCCGGGCAATCCAGCGGCGCTCGACAAGGCGAGGACTCTTTTTGATGAAAAATTCAAAGATACAAATCGCTACCGTTTGGGCCGTGTCGGCCGTTTCCGCATCAATCGCAAGCTGAAGCTTTCCGTGCCCGAGACGGAAATGACGCTTCGTGCCGACGATTTAATTGCAGCCATTAAATACATGCTCGAACTGAGCGAGGGCGAGGGCGCTGTTGAGGTGGACGACATTGATCACCTCGGCAATCGCCGCTTGCGAACGATTGACGAACTGGCCGGCGATGAACTCCGCAAAGGTTTTCTCAAATTGCGTCGCACCGTGCAGGAACGAATGAGTCTCAAGGACGTGACGGAGATGTCTCCTCGCACGCTCATTAACCCCAAGAGCATTTCTGCTGCCATCGATTATTTCTTTGGCCGTGGTGAACTCTCGCAAGTTGTCGATCAAACCAATCCACTTTCGATGCTCGCTCACGAACGTCGCTTGTCCGCTCTCGGTCCAGGCGGTTTGAATCGCAAGCGCGCCGGCTTTGAGGTGCGCGATGTGCACATTTCCCACTATGGAAGAATTTGTCCGATTGAAACGCCGGAAGGCACCAACATCGGTCTTATTTCCAGCTTGGCGATTTACTCTGGAGTTGATTCGTACGGATTTTTGGTCACTCCCTATCGCAAGGTCAAGAATTGCAAGCTCACCGAAGACGTGGCATGGCTCCGCGCTGACGAAGAGCAGGACGCATATCTTGCCCCGGCCGATGCGCCCGTAGTGAATGGAAAAATTGAAGGCGAGTCAATCATCGCCCGCTGGAGGGGCGACTTCGTGCTGGTGCCGGCCGACAAGATTCAGTACATCGACGTAGCGCCGAGCCAGATGGTCGGCGTTTCAGCCGGCCTGATTCCATTCCTCGAACACGACGACGCCAATCGCGCTTTGATGGGTTCCAACATGCAGCGTCAGGCTGTGCCGCTGTTGATTGCTGAGCCACCGATTGTAGCCACCGGCATGGAGCGGGATGTGGCCGTCAATTCGGGTCTGCTTGTCCGAGCCGAACGCAAGGGGGCCGTGACGTATGTCGATGCTGAAACGATCGAGGTCAATGGCACCGATGTCTACAAACTCCGCAAGTATGTCGGCTTAAATGAGCGCACCTGCCAAAATCAAAAGCCAATCGTGCAGCTCGGTCAAAAAGTTGAAAAGGGCGAAGTGCTGGCTGACGGTGCCGCCACATTTAAGGGCGAGTTGGCCCTCGGCCGCAATGTGCTGGTTGGATTTATGGCCTGGGACGGCTTTAATTTTGAGGATGCGATTATCATCAGCGAGGAGCTCGTTGAGAATGACGTCTACACCTCAATTCATATTGAAGAATACGACATCGAAATCCGCGACACCAAGCTGGGCCGCGAAGAATTCACACGAGATATCCCTAATGTCGGCGAACGGGCGCTGCACAACTTGGACGAAAGCGGAATTGTCCGCATCGGCACCTATGTGCGGTCTGGAGATATTCTTGTTGGCAAGGTCTCGCCCAAGAGCAAGACCGAACTGACTCCAGAGGAAAAACTGCTGCACGCGATCTTTGGACGTGCCGGCGAGGATGTCAAAAATGACTCGCTCGAAGTCCCTTCAGGCGTGGAGGGGATCGTTACGGCCACCGAAAAGTTTTCGCGACGCATGAGTCTTTCGGAAGACGAGCGACGCGAGTTTGAAAAGTCGCTGAAGGACGCCGAGAACGAAGGGAACCTGCGGGTAGCCGAGACGTTTGGCGCGATGGTTTCAGAGATTGAAAAAGTATTGCAAAAGCCCCTCACAGCCATTGACGGCGGCGCGCTGGTGCGGGATCAAGATCACAAAATTGTGGCCGAGCGGGCAGCGGCCTTTGATCTTGAATCCCTCGATATTCGTTCGCCCCAGCGAAAAAGCGACGTCGATAAACTCTTTAAAACGATGTGGCCTGCGGTTGACGAAGCAATCGACGCCCGCGAACGGCGACTTAATAGCATGAAGCGGGGCGACGAGTTGCGTCCGGGCGTGTTGCAGATGGTGAAGGTTTATATTGCCGCCAAGCGGGCTATTTCTGTCGGCGACAAGATGGCCGGTCGACACGGTAACAAGGGCGTGATCGCTAAAATCCTTCCCAAGGAAGACATGCCATTCCTGGCCGACGGCACTCCGGTGCAAATTCTCCTAAACCCTCTGGGAGTGCCCAGCCGGATGAACGTTGGTCAGATCCTCGAGACCCACCTTGGCTGGGCAGGCAAACTGCTGGGATTCCAAGCGATTACTCCCGTTTTTGATGGGGCCAGCGAGGAAGATATCAACTCGATGCTCAAGGTGGCAGGATTGCCCAGCCATGGCAAAGCCCAGCTCTTTGATGGCCGCACAGGCGAGCAACTCGAGCAGGAAACAACGGTCGGATACATCTACATGCTTAAGTTGCATCACCTTGTCGATGACAAAGTGCATGCCCGTTCGACAGGCCCCTACTCGCTTATCACGCAGCAGCCACTCGGTGGTAAAGCTCGTTTTGGCGGCCAGAGATTTGGTGAAATGGAAGTCTGGGCATTAGAGGCTTACGGCGCGGCCTACACGCTCCAAGAATTGCTCACGGTCAAGAGCGATGACGTCGAAGGGCGTACCAAGATTTACGAGAGCATGGTGAAGGGAGAGAACACACTGGAGGCTGGAACGCCGGCTAGTTTCGACGTTCTCACCAACGAAATTCGCGGTTTGGCTCTCAATATGCAGTTAGAGAAGCGTCGCATCTAGGGGGGTTTGAGGACTCTATAGACCGTTTTTTTCTAGATCTGATTTCCCGTTATCCAAAACATTTTCATCTGTCGGTAACTTGGCCTCGGGCCTGTTTTTTACAAGGAGATCTCGCGTGAGCATTGGTGAATCAACCTACGATCGCGTCAACGACTATTCCGCCGTTAAAATCACGCTGGCGCGGCCGCATGACATTCGCAGTTGGTCGTTTGGCGAGGTCAAAAAACCAGAAACCATTAACTATCGTACCTACCGTCCTGAAAAAGACGGTCTGATGTGCGAAAAGATTTTTGGACCTGAGAAAGACTGGGAATGCTCCTGCGGCAAGTATCGCGGCATGAAGTACAAGGGGATGGTCTGCGATCGCTGTGGCGTGAAGGTGACGCATAGCCGCGTCCGGCGGAAGCGCATGGGACATATCGAGCTGGCCGCTCCAATCGTGCACATCTGGTTCTTTAAGGCGATGCCGAGTCGGTTGGGCGCTTTGCTCGAAATGAAAACATCGAGCCTCGAGAAGGTTGTTTATTTTCAAGACTACGTGGTTCTTGATCCCAAAGACACGCCGCTCAAGAAGCAGAGTTTGCTGTCTGAAGATGAGTTTCGCGCAGCTCGCGCCACCTACGGCGAAACGGGCTTTGATGCCGAAATGGGCGCCGAAGCGGTGCGTAAATTGCTGCTGGGCCTCGATCTCGTTCAGCTTTCCAAGGACTTGCGCGAAGAACTCCATACAACTGGCTCCAAGCAGAAGAAGAAGGATCTCGTCAATCGACTGAAGATTGTTGAAGCCATTCGCGACAGCGAGAACAAGCCGGAGTGGATGGTTCTCGATGTGATTCCAGTGATTCCTCCCGATCTTCGCCCGCTCGTCATGCTCGACTCGGGCAACTTTGCGACGAGCGATTTGAACGATCTCTACCGTCGGATCATCAACCGGAATAACCGGCTTAAAAAGCTCGTTGATCTCAATGCGCCGGAAGTGATTATCCGCAATGAAAAGCGGATGCTGCAGCAGTCGGTCGACGCGCTGTTCGACAACAACCGCTGCAAGCGACCGGTGCTGGCTTCCAGCAATCGTCCGCTCAAGAGCCTGACTGACATGATCAAGGGCAAGCAGGGGCGATTCCGGGAAAATCTCCTTGGCAAGCGTGTCGACTACTCCGCGCGCAGCGTGATCGTCGTTGGGCCGATGCTCCGTCTCCATCAGTGTGGTTTGCCGAAAAAAATCGCACTGGAACTTTATCAGCCGTTTATCATTCGTCGCCTGAAGGAACTGGGCCATGCCGATACGATTAAGAGCGCTAAGAAAATGCTTGAGCGCAAGGATGCTGAAGTCTGGGACATCCTCGAAGAAGTGATTCGCAACCATCCGGTTTTGCTCAATCGAGCCCCCACGCTCCACCGTATGGGCATTCAGGCCTTTGAGCCGCTGCTTGTCGAAGGAAATGCCATCAAGCTCCATCCGCTTGTCTGCAAGGGTTTCAATGCCGACTTTGACGGCGATCAAATGGCCGTGCATCTGCCACTCTCAATCGAAGCGCAGGTTGAAGCTTACACATTGATGCTGAGCACGAATAATATTTTCAGCCCAGCTAACGGATCGCCAATTATCAGTCCGTCGCAGGACGTGGTGATGGGATGTTACTACTTGACGATGGCGCTCCCTGGCCGAAAGGGAGAGGGCATGGTGTTTAAAGATGCCAACGAGGTGCAATTAGCACACTCGCTGGGAAAGGTGGATACGCACGCCACAATCAAGCTAAAGCTGCCCGCCAATCGCCGTCTGAAGATTGAGGGAGAATTGCTCGGCGAACCCGGCGCTCGAATTGAGACCACCGTCGGTCGCGTTTTGTTTAACTCTGTATTGCCAGAGGGAATGCTCTTTTACAATATTCCAATGCGATCAAGTGAGTTGGCTCGCGTTATCTCAGATTGCTACCAAGCTCTCGGCCGACGCAAGACGATTGATCTCTTGGACGACATGAACCGCACCGGTTTCAGTTGGAGCACCAAGAGCGGACTTTCTTTCGCAACCGATGACCTAATCACTCCAGCCAGTAAATCAAAAATTATTGGTGAGGCTGAGAAGGGTGTCTCGAAAATCATGAAGCTCTATCAGCGAGGCGTGATCACTGACGGCGAGCGGTACAATCAGGTGCTCGATGCGTGGACGCATGCTCGGGAACAAATTACCAAAGACATGATGGAAGAACTTACACAAGACACCGATGCTCGAGAAAACCGTCGCGCTGGCTATGTAAACCCAATCTACTTGATGGCCCACTCCGGCGCTCGAGGCGGTGTGGAGCAAATTCGCCAACTGGCTGGCATGCGTGGTCTGATGGCGAAGCCATCCGGCAAGATCATTGAGACGCCCATCAAGGCCAACTTCCGCGAAGGTTTGACTGTACTAGAGTATTTTAGTTCGACCCACGGTGCCCGTAAGGGATTGGCGGACACAGCACTCAAGACCGCCGACTCGGGCTATCTTACCCGCAAACTCTGCGATGTGGCGCAAAATGTGGTTGTGACCATGCACGACTGCGGCACGACGCAGGGCATTACAAAGATGGTTATCTACCGTGGCGAAAAGGTCGAGGTCAGCCTTGCAGATAGCATCCGTGGTCGCGTCAGTCGGGCAAATATTGTCAACCCGATCACCGATGAAGTGGTTGTTCACGAAGATGAACTCATCACACCTAATGTTGGCCGCCAAATTGAAGAACTCGGGCTTGAAAAAATCCAAGTGCGTAGCCCGCTTACATGCGAAGCACCACTCGGCGTTTGTCGCCTCTGCTACGGCATGGATCTTTCTACGGGATCAATGGTTGAAGAAGGTATGGCCGTCGGGATTATCGCTGCCCAGAGCATCGGCGAACCTGGCACTCAGTTGACAATGCGCACATTCCATATTGGCGGCGTCGGTCAGCGGGCCATCGAAGACAACGAGAGTAAGGCAAAGAAGGCTGGCACAGTAAAATTCACTCGCCTGCGCACTGTCAAAACAGAGCAAGGGGAATCGATTGTGCTGGCGAGGAACGGCGAACTCTCCTTGATCGATCCGAAGGGCCGTGAACTGGAGAAGTTTGACATTCCCGCTGGTGCCATCCTCAAGGTTCAAGATAACGAAGAGGTCAAGGCTGGCCAAGTTCTTGTCCAATGGGATCCGCATTCGATTCCGATTCTGGCTGAAGTCTCGGGCAAGGTACGATACGAAGATGTGGTCGAAGGCGAAACGCTCCGTATTGAAAAAGACCCTAGTGGTCACGTGCGACGCATGATTATGGAGCACAAGGGCGTGTACCACCCGCAGGTCGTTCTCGAGGACGAGTCGGGCAAGATTCTCGACTTTTATTACCTGCCAGAAAAAGCCTACATCGAAGTGAATCAGGGAGAAATCGTGAAGGCTGGTCATGTGCTGGCCAAGACGCCTCGTGAGGTTTCTGGTACGCAAGACATCACTGGTGGTCTGCCCCGCGTCACGGAAATTTTCGAGGCCCGTAAGCCAAAAGACCCGGCTGTCATGGCGGAAATCGACGGCATCGTGGAGCTTCTCGGTGAAAAGCGCCGGGGCAAGCGGACGATTGTCGTTAAGAGCGAGAGTGGCATTGAGCATGAGCATCTTGTCACTCACGGCAAGCATCTGCGAGTGCATGCCGGTGATTATGTCAAGAGTGGGGAAGCACTGGTTGACGGTCCGCTTGTGCCCCATGACATTCTCCGCATCTCCGGCGAAGAAGAAGTGCAGCGTTATCTTGTTCGCGAAATTCAAAATGTCTATCGCAGCCAGCGAGTCGATATCGATGACAAACACATTGAAATCATTGTTTCCCAGATGCTGCGAAAGGTGAAGATTGAGACTGTCGGGGATACTGCTTTGTTACCGGGAAGCGTGATGGATAAGTTTGAATTCCGTCAGGTAAACGACAGCGTGGCTGGATGTCTTCGGATCACAGAAAAGGGCGACAGTGAGTTTGTCGCCGGGAGCATTGTGCCGAAGGAAGTGCTCTTACAGACCAATGTGCAAATCGAAACCCTCGGTGGCACTGCTGCCAAGGGAGTAAAATCAAAGCCGGCAACGGCCAGCACCCAACTTCTTGGAATCACCAAGGCAAGCGTCCAGAGTACGAGTTTTATTTCTGCAGCCAGCTTTCAGGAAACAACGAAGGTACTGACCGAAGCAGCACTGGCTGGCAAGGTCGATAACCTCGTTGGGCTTAAAGAGAATGTTATTCTCGGACATCTCATTCCGGCTGGCACTGGTTTCAAGACCTACCAGTCGTCGGAAGTTCGCGTTCGGCCTGAGGCACTCGAATCACTACGGCTCGACCGAGAAACGGTCTTGACCCGCCAGTTTCCATTGCTGGAGTCGAATCCGCTGGGTGACGATTTAAAACTATCTCTGGAGCGCAGCACGTCGGTCGCCACGCTTGAAGAATCAACGCTTTCGCTTGACGGGCTGTAATCCCTAGCGAAAGATCTGATTAAAACAGTTCTGCCGCCCACGGTAGATGCCCTCTTCGTCATGATCCCACCACGGCCACCGTGGAAGTGGCTCGCGCGCCGAAGTACTCTTGGAGAGTCGCGCAATCCACCGGGTTCCTCATGCAAGCACATTTGCCGCATGCCCGCTGTTTTCTCGAGCGATAGTGCCAGAGATGCTTCCTATGCCAATCATGCAAATCCCCTGCCTGCTGATCACACGTTTTTTTCTTTTGACGCTGGTGATTGCTCTGAGTGCCAGCGTCTCCTGCGGATATCGTGCACAGGCCCAGCCTGAGGCGTACAACCCATACTCCGATACACAAGAACACCCTGCGCCGATGGCAGTCGATGGAACAATTCAGTGGGGCGTATTCTATAAATCAGCATCGATCCAAAAGAGCTATGAACGGCTCTGGAATCTCGGCGCCTGCCGAGGCACCAATAAGGCAATCACTGTGCCTGTCGAAAGAAATAAGTTTATCATTGATAATCTGCCGGAGGGAGTTTTTCAAGGAATCGTGCGAGGATCTATTGGCTCAATCGCTGGGGGAATCGTAGCCTTTTCTGCCGAGGACGCCTTCGATCAATCCTCCCCCGTCTGGGTTGCAACGCTCCATCCTGCAGGCGTTTCGCGACTGACTGTGAGTGGCTGCATTCCAGCAACGCTCCTCAAGCCGGGCATGGTTATTCGCGTGATCACCACTGTGGATGCCCATGGAAAAGGGGAAACGCCGATACAGGCAGTTGACATCGTCACGCCCTCAGTCGATTTTAAGCCCGACGAGGTTCTGGCCGATCGCATTGGCACGATTATTGGCCAAGTCGTTCAGGCTCGGGGCTCGCTCCTTGTGCTCCAAGTGAATACGGGAAAAATTCAGCGAATTTCACTACAGATTAGCAAGGATGCCGTTGCCACTCTCGATGCCTCCCAGCTTGAGCTTGTTGGTTCGGGAGATGCCATTGAAGTAACGGGGCGGCTTTGGAGCGGTGAGGGGGCGATGGGCGCCGGCACTATTTTTGCCTCTAAGGTGACTGTGACCAAGGCCGAATGGTCGCCGAAGAAAGCACCTGCCAGACCAGCGGCCGACAAAATCGGCCTTCATTAGGCCCCCGGTCGCCGCGCACTCGCGATGAGTGGATTGGTCCTGCCGATTTGGCCGTGGATTCTGGAATCCACGGGTCGATTGGTAGTAGGCTTGAACCGCAGTCAGCACGGAATAAAATGAAAAGCTTTTAAAAAACGGACTCTTGAATGGCACATGCTTTGTGACTTCTAAAGCCCCGCCGAGAATAAAGAGCATGGTAATCTCAGGGCAATGGGCCGGCATCGATAATCGACAGACCCCAGTTGCGCGAGTGGCCCCAAGGGCTCTTCGCAAACGCCTGGAAGCTGTCTGGTCTGGTCTCGAAGCTGCCTACTGCGGCACCGTAGCTGATCCCAAACGCGTCCATCAACTCCGCGTGGCAACCAGACGAGCCCTTGTTGCCATGAAGGCTTTTCATACTCTTCTGCCACGCAAGCAGAGATCATGGTTTGGAAAACAACTTCATCGCATTCGTCGTACAACCGGAGAAGCTCGTGACCTGGATGTGCTTGCGGACCACTTGGCTGGCACAGCACCTGTTGCCAATAGGCTGTTGGCTCAAGGTACCCTGTCGTGCCGGACGGACGGCCGCAAGGCTCGCGAGCGGCTAGTAGCGATGCTTTCAAAGCAGCGGGATGTATCAAGGCAGCCGATCCGAGAGCAGTACGAAGCATTGCTTGGAGACGACTGGCTCGGTCGCCTCGAGGAACTTATCGAGAGTATTTCTTCAGGCCGAAAAAAGCCGAGCTTTGGTCGCTATGCCCGACAACAATTCAAGCCAATGGTCGAGCACTTTTTCGAAACCGCTGATCATTCCATCGATGACAACAACGAGATTCACAAACTGCGCATCGAAGGCAAGCAGCTTCGCTACACGATGGAGATTTTTGCTACAGTGTTTCCAACCAAAGTGCGTACCCGCTGCTACGACTCCCTCGAGCAGTTGCAGGAAACGCTGGAAGACTTCACTGACCATTGCGCAGCCGCTAGTCATTTTAAGCGATTGTCGGAAAATACCGGTGCCTCAGCCAACCGTGAATTTCTTGATCAACTCTGCCATGAAGAATTGTCACTCGCTGATCACTCGCGAAAAGAGTTTTTAAAATGGTGGACCCCAAAGCGTCGCCTCAAGCTGCAACGCCGCCTCGAACTCATGCTCCAGCGCCGTTCGGCATGAATTTCGTTTCAAGAAATCTTTGTCTTTTATGAAGCCGCCTGTTCATCAACGGTCGAGTTCGCTTATCTGGCAGATCTCAATTGGGATCGGTGCTGCCTTCTGTGTGTGGGGTTTGATCCGTCTAGCAGTCGTTTCTCAATCGCCTCTCGATCGATCTGCCGCAGCGTTCACAGCCACCATCGTTCAAATCCCGCAGTCCACGGAGCCAGCGCCAGCAGGCATGGCGTGGATAGCCGGCGGTGAATTTTCGATGGGCTGTGCAGACCCTCGAGGCAAACCGTTTGGCGGTCCCGACCCTATGAACGACGCTCGACCGATCCATCGCGTGAGTGTGAATAGCTTCTGGATAGACAAGACTGAAGTGACCAACGCACAGTTCGCCATTTTCGTGACAGAAACCAACTATGTTACGGTTGCTGAACGGAAGCCGAAGGCAGAAGACTTTCCGGGGGCAGCACCAGAGAATCTCATTGCCGGCTCCATTATTTTCGCGCCGCCGGCAGAAAAAATCTCGCTCGAGGATCATTATCGCTGGTGGAATTATCTGCCCGGCGTCAATTGGCGCCATCCAACTGGCCCCGACAGTTCCATTGAAACACATGACAATGATCCTGTTGTACACATCGCCTACGAAGATGCCGAGGCATTTGCTGCGTGGGCCGGCAAGCGATTGCCGACGGAAGCGGAATGGGAATTTGCTGCCAGGGGAGGGCTTTCAGGATCGCTTTATCCGTGGGGCAACGATTTTCGCCCGGCTGGTCGCTGGCTGGCCAATACATGGCAAGGATCTTTTCCAGCAGAGAATACCCGTGACGACGGCTATGAAGGAGTGTCGCCGGTGGCATCATTTCCAGCGAACGCATATGGTCTCTTTGATGTCTCTGGCAACGTCTGGGAGTGGTGTTGCGATTGGTATCGACCCGACAGCTATGCGGCCGACATCAGGGCCAGTGGCAGCCTGATACGCAATCCGATAGGGCCGCGCGAGAGTTTCGATCCACAGGAGCCTGGGCAGTCAAAACGCGTCCTCCGCGGCGGTTCTTTTCTTTGCTCAGATCAATATTGTGCCCGTTACATCCTGGGCACGCGAGGCAAAGGCGAGATCTCATCCGGCTGTAATCACATCGGCTTTCGCTGCGTCAAGCCAAGCACAATGACCTCTCGGTAAAATCGTGCAGCCACCTCGAGCCGCCAGCGTCGCTCTTTTATCTGCCGCAACACCCTGCGCACCGTCGTTCCGGACGGGCGCAATCGATAATGAAGGCTCTGGCTCTAGGCTTCTGCCTTGGGCCTGTCCTTGAGGAGCTGCCTCAGGCCATTCAGCGAACGGGTGTTGACGATGTCTTTCGCTTCAAGGCCAGCTCGACGGGCCTGCAAGATACCGCAACGCATAACATCAAAACCATGTGTCGAATGCGCATCAGTGGAAATCACCATTTTGACACCCGCCTGCTTTGCGGCAGCTGCATGGTGTTCGTTCAGATCTAGCCTCCATGGATTGGCATTGATTTCAAGGAAAGTGCCTGTGCGAGCGGCGGCTTCAATGACCGCCTCAATATCTACATCATAGGCAGGTCGACGATTGATCAGCCGGCCAGTCGGATGGCCGATCACGCTGACAAATCTATTTTCGATTGCCTCAATGATTCTGGCCGTGATCTGTTGTCGCGGTTGGCTCTGTCCGTAGTGCAGACTCGCCACCACCCAGTCGGCCTGCTCCAGCACTTCGTCGGGCAGATCGAGCCCCCCCTTCTCCAGCATGTCAACTTCGATCCCCTTGAGAATGACCAGCGGAGAATCGCTCTCTTCTGCCAGCGACTCGTTCAAGCGGTCAATCTCGCCCCACTGATCGAGCAGCCGCTTGGTGTTAAGTCCATGCGCCATGGTCACGCGTTGTCCGTGATCGGTGATCGCGATGTAACTCAGGCCGCGTTGTATCGCACCCCGCAGCATTTCTTCCAACGTGTTCTCGCCATCGGTTGCGGTCGTATGCATGTGGAGATCGCCGCAGATGTCTACTCGTTCGACGAGGTTTGGCAGTTGGCCATTGTGTGCCAGTAGGATCTCGCCTCTCCCTTCACGGAGTTCTGGCGGAATCCACGGCAATCCAACCGCTCCGTAAATATCTGCCTCAGTTCGGCCGGCAAGTGAGAGACTCTTGCTGGGGTCAATCGTCCCCTCGGACGATTCGATAACCTCGTGGTCGGTCAGTCGGTAGACGCCATACTCATTGATCGTAAGCCCACATTCGCGGGCCCTTGATCGCAATCGCACATTGTGTTCCTTGGAGCCGGTGAAATACTGCATCGCAGCCCCGAATGATTCGGTTTTCACCACACGCAGATCAATCTGCATCCCACGTGGGCCTCGCACGCTCGTTTTTGTGTCACCACTGAGCAACACACTGGTGGTCTCAGGCCATGCGTGGAGATGACTCATGACGGTCTGTGGGTTATTGCTGTCGACAAGAATATCGATGTCCCCGACAGTCTCCTGCCCTCGGCGCCAACTTCCTGCACCACTAAGTTGCAGCACTTCTGAACAGGTGCGCAGGTACGTCAGCAGTTGCTGTACGATGGCGTCGGCTTCAGACCAGAGGAGCCGCGAATGCGCCGGATTTTTGGCAAAGGCGATGTTCGCTAATATTGTCGCTTGTGTCTTGCCGCCAAAGCCTTTGATGAGTTGCACTCTGCCGGCTTGGCAGGCGCGTTCTAAATCGTCAAGCGAGGCAACCCCCAATTCCGCCACTAAGAGCTTCACCTTCTTGGGCCCCAGCCCCGGCACCCGCATCAGTTCAAAGACATATGCCGGAACCGCTGCCTGCAATTCTTCGAGAAGCGGCAGCGTGCCCGTGGCGATTAGGATCTTGATCTTGGCGGCTAGATCAGTGCCAACCCCTTCAATATCGGTCAAAAAACGATTCGCATTGGCCTGAATATCAGCCAATGACTCGACCATACTGCCGATTGTGTGGGCCGCTGTGCGGTAAGCACGCACGCGAAAGACGCCCCCTCCTTGATACTCAAGGATATCGGCGATCTGCGTAAAGATGGCGGCAATATCGGCGTTGGTCACACAATCCTCTGCGCATGGGACTCATCGCGTCTACGTCGCGAATCCCGATAGTTTCAGCGGAGTGCGAATCCGGCACAAGTCGGCATGCATGCCGGGGCAGATTGTCGAGCGATTTGCAGACCCAAGCAGGATAGGGCTACTGCTGCCCGCGGGTGGGGAGTGCTGCGGTAGGATACGCCGCTGGATACGATGTCGGCGTGATCGCTATGCGATTTGGGCTCTGGCCGAATGAGCGCGCTGGCTGCCACGATGTTGTGTGGCCGGTCGGCTCCAGCAGTTTGGGAAAAGCCCCTGTCGATGTTCCTGGGCCTGCTCCGGGAAGGATAGGCATCGTGTTGCCGCTCGATTCACCAGTCGGCGATTGAACGCTTGACGGCACTGGTTGCAGTGGCACCGATGGGCTAGGAGAAACCGATGAAAATGGTTGGGCAAGGGATGCCGATCCAGCGGCACTTGCATTGCCACTGGGCACTGTCCGTGGTAATTCAGGGATTGGCTTCAGCGACGGCGCGGGAGCGAGGACTGGCGGCAGCGTGGGCTGCGGTTGGCTTGCTGGCGCTGGGGTGGCGTATGTGCCACTTTGCGGCACGATCTGTTGCTGAAATGTCTGCTGAGGCATGCCGACCGGAGGAAGTGCCGGGGCGGCAATGCCCTGTCGGCCAGGAATGAGTTGCTGTGGAACATCGGCTCCAGCGGCTCCCCACGCCTGTGGAGATGTTTGCACGGGCGCTGCAAACGGACTAACTGCTGCTCCCGCCGGACCAGGACCAACAGCAGGCGCGCCAGCAACACCGGCGTTGTAACCAGGCTGCATCTGCACATACTTGGTTGAGTAGACGGCGCGGTACTGCGTGTAGGGCACATTGACAGCCCGTTGTACGTAATTGGTCACCTGTTCTGAACATTCCCGTGCGCAACCGGTGCAGGGATCGATTTCACTTGAGGGCTTGTAGGATGTCACCGGCACGCATTCATACTGCGTACGGTAGGTTGTCTCTGGCACATAGCTGACCTGCTGCACAGGCACGACAACTGGCTGCGGCACAACTGGAATTGGTGCCATGATGGGTGCCGGCATCATGGGCGCTGCCATAATCGGAGCCACGGCAAATGCCGGTGGTGCTTTGCGAAAGCAAGAGCTACAACCGGCAAAGAGATCGTTTAAGCAACACTGCGCCTGACAGGCAGTCGGTCGCATGGAAGTTGCACCACTCGCCAACAACAACACCAGCAGGATTTTGCGCGTCTTCATCACTCACTCCTCGACACAGGTTTATCGTGAACCTTTCTAGCCTAGGTTGGTTCTTTGAGCGATTCAGAAAAAAATATCTTTCTGAATCATGAATTTCTGATTTGTCGTCAGCACGACCGACACAGCAGGCGCCACCGTCATATCCGGCCTCAGGCAGATGCTGAAAACCACGGTTGTCCCTGCTCGGACACTCCATCCAGTAAGGAATGTAGGCTTACGGCCTGGCGTTTGAGTGTGGCCGGACTCGCTGTTCAAAACGATCGTAGAGATCGTAAAGCGACTCTCGAATGTTGCCGCCGCACTTTAAGAATGCGTCCTGGACGTCTGCTTCGTGGATGAGTGACGATCGTATCTGCTGGTGGTCGGGCAGCTGTTCGACAATGCTCTTGAGGAGTAATGGGCTTGTCTCGCATTGCATCAGCACAGGCATGCCGGATGGGCGGTGGCAAGTGACGAGCAGACCGCAGCGGCGCAGTGTTGTCGCCAAGCGAACGAGTTTTCCGAGCAGCAAGCCAGCCTGTTCCCAGCTATCAAGGCATAGAGTCGTGCCGGGACGGGATCCTGCAATCGATCGAAACACAACCGAGGCGTCACCAGAGGATCGCAATCGTACGCAAGCCGCCAAATCGCCGCGATTGGCTAGCTCCTGTGACAAGTGCGTCAACAGCGTGGTTTTGCCGCTGCCGTGCGGGCCTTGAATGACGGCAGTTCCCCCCAGAAATTGCAGCCGTTCGATCAGATCGTTTGGATTGAGGAAATGACCGCCGCAATTCAGCGAGGCAATCTGACCAGGTCGGGTAAATCGGGTGGAAAAAGGATTGACGGGAATCCTGTGAGAGGCCAGTGGAGCCGCTTTCGGTGGGACTGAAGCCGTCTGTGGCGGGTGCGTGAAAGTCTTCATGCCGACAATTTCGCAGGGTCGCCAGATGGAGTGTGGGCGGGCGGAATCTCTCCGAGTTCAAAAACGTGCTCCGAGACAAAGTCGCGGCCGCCGGCAAAAAAAATCCGCACGCGAACACACCAGCGCACCTTCACAATCAATCCCTCATACGAAAGCGGGCTGAGCGGCAACTGCGAGACAAATGATCCTATGGTAACAGTCGGCGGTAATCGCTCTCGGTCAGTAATGCGTTCGAAGAAGTGTACGCCTAAATCTTCTTCGCCCTTGCCTTCGGTGTACCAGAGCATAGAAAGTTCGACGGCACGGATTCGTTCGTTATTCTCGATACCATCGATGCTGTAGCGAATGGCGAGCCGATCCTGTGGCTCGTAGAGCCGATGCGAGTGATCGAAATGCACCGCCACGCTAGGAGAGCTCACAAGAGCTTGGTTGGCCTGACTCATAAGACGCCTTCTTGGCCTGATCGGCTTGAAGATTTCTTCGATGAAGGTGGAGCGATCTCCGGGGGAAAGACAATCAGAGGAAAAATCCTGCTGAATGAGGGCCACCGCTCTGGCAGTCCATGCACAACAAGCCTCCAGTTTACGGCGTTGTGTTCCGATGTGAACGAGTGCATGGCATCTTGCGGAATGAGAATGGTGACCCGCGATTCAAACCGAGCGTTGGGGACCAACTGAATATCCTGCCATGCGTGCACCTGCTCCTTCCACACCACCAACTGCTCCGTTCGCGTGTCAGTGCCCTGTCGAAATGTGGCCTGTTCGACTAACTCTAAGGTCATTGTCAGCGTGCGAAACGTGCCCGAGCCACCTTGTCCAAGTAAAACATCATACCGCTCTCCCGGTCGAAGCGGGTGCGCTGAAATCTCCAGTTGGGTGGTTCCAACGGCCGTTGCCAAAATAAGGCCCCTCAGAAAGACACAAACGCTGACAATCCCAACGACCACAAATGGGACGAGCAGGGCAAAGAGCAGAAGGTCTATTTTACCGCCAAGCAGATCGAGACCAGCCCCCACGGCCAGCACAACAACAACGGCGTTCCAGAGCATGGCAAACAGACCTAGCCCCAAGAGAGTCCAGCTTTCCGGGCTTTCTATCGGCAGTCGATAACGCAGGATCGTGCCTGGCGAATTGATAAGGTCGTCACAGATCGGAACGCCCGGATGGTCCGGTGCCTCGGATGGGGAGTGGTCCATTGGATCAAGCATCTCGGGAAGGCCCGCGGAGGCTGCGCGATGCTCCTCTGATTTCCCCCAGACACGAATCGCCTGCACTAAGCCCGATCCACCAAATACGATGAGCGCTCCAGGCAGCAAGAGCATCAACAACCACAGCCACCAGTTATAGCCACGCTCCAGCACAACGCTGTTCGGATCGGCAGGATCGTACCAGCATGTGAGTTCATCGTTCAGCCTCCATGCGGTAAGTCGCGCAATCGCTGTCGGCCGATCGGTACGCGAACTGCGTGGCAAGGCCGTGCTCCACGATTCATGTGAGATGTCGGCCACCTGATAGCGCAGACGCAAGCATGGCTGCCATTGCTTGGCAAACGATCCTGCTAAATCGGCTTCTTGCGATGAGTATCGCGCAAGGCCCTTACCCATAATCGTGCATGGCGTCTCAACGAAATCATGGTTGACTCGCCACTCGGGCGCAGCGGCACCAGAGAGTAAAAGACCGGCAAAGCCCAAGCCAGCAACGAGCAAAACACAATAGAAGAGCCCTTCACCAAAGGAGCCCCACGCTTGCGAGCCGGTGCGTCTGTGGCCGCGCTTTTTGCCAAAAAATCGCGGCAGCCTCACAATCTGTCTCCTCTGGCCACCTGCCACAGTCTTTCTGCGGCAGCCGCTTTGGTGGCAAACGGCCAGCCGCAGAATGGTCGGCTTTCAACCAGCTTATGCCTGCCCAACGGTTTCTCGTTGTTTTGTCGAATTCGGAGAAGCCATCTGCAACGATTTTGGTCCGGTCGTGTGGGCTGTGCGATAGAAGCCAATTTTTTCAAGCGACCGATAAACCTCTTCCAGCGTTTTTTCGCCAAAGTTTGAAATAGAGAGCAAATCTGCTCGCGTGCAATTGAGAAGATCGTGAACCGTGAAGATTCCTTTTTCTTCGAGACAATTGGTAGTGCGAACAGAGAGTCCAATTTCAGCCGTGCTCATGTCCAGCTTTTCGGCCATCTCGTCTGACTGTGTAAGATTCTTATATGGAATGCGGGGCATGGGGTCCCTCCCGTGCAAGTGAAAGCGAATTTTCGGCAACTGTCGGGCCACCATGCCCGATTCTGACCAAAGACGAATATAATCGAAACAGTTGCAATTCGACTACCCATCCTCTTGCGTACCAGCCAAGATTTTTGTTTGGCCCCCGCGGATGCGAGCCGTTTCCCAAGGTCACAAACGCTTTTCCATCGGCAGAAATTCAGTGCTAGCACTCTCTTTGGACTCACTGAACGAAGCACAGCGGCTTGCTGCGAGTCATGTCGACGGCCCGCTGTTGGTACTCGCAGGCCCAGGGAGTGGGAAAACTCGCGTAGTCGCCTACAGAATTGCCCATTTGATTGCCCAAGGAGTGCCGGCAACCCAGATTGTCGCGCTCTCCTTCACAAACAAGGCTGCCGATGAGATGCGCCGCCGCGTGGGAGAACTCGTCGGCCCACAGCCGGTCGAGATGAGCACATTTCACCGTTTTTCCGCCCGCCTGCTCCGGCAGTACGCCCGGCTGGTTGGGCTCTCGAGCGATTATTCGATTCTGGATTCGAATGACTCTCGCGCACTGATGAAGCGAGCAGCCAAGCAGATCGGTCTCTCGCTCACCCACACGCCGATTGATCGGCTGGCCGGCGTGATCAGCCGTGCCAAAAATGATTTTTTCACACCTGAAACCTTCGAGCCCCGCTGGGGGTGGCCTGTCGATGATGTGGCGCAGCGGCTTTGGCCTGCCTACCAGCGGATGATGCTGGAAACCAATTCCGTCGACTTCGATGACCTGCTTGTTCACATTGCCCACCTGCTCACCGAGCAACCCGACCTGCGGGCGATGCTCGATGCCCGACACCGCTGGATTCTCGTTGACGAGTATCAAGACACCAATGCCGTGCAATATTGCATTCTACGAGGCCTTTCCATCGATCACCCCAATCTGGCCGTGACGGGGGATCCCGATCAAGCCATCTACGGCTGGCGCGGTGCAAGCATCCGCAACATACTGGAGTTTGAACGCGACTATCCTGCTGCCAAGGTTGTTACGCTGGAACACAACTACCGCAGCACAGCCAATATCCTGGGCACGGCGGACCGTCTGATTGCGCACAATTCTCGTCGCAAACCCAAGCGGCTGATCACGGCGGCCCTACCAGGAGACCTCGTGCGCATTGTGCTCGACACAACGAGTCACGATGAAGCGAATCGCATTGCTGACGAAATTGGCCGGGCAATCGCCAGTGGAAAACGAAGCCCACGCGATTTTGCAATTCTATTTCGTACCAACGCTCTCTCTCGAGTGCTCGAAGTATCGCTTCGCAGTCGCGGCGTGCCCTATCAACTGGTACGGGGCCTGGAGTTTTTTAAACGTAGCGAGATTCGCGACATTGTGGCCTGGTTACGGCTCCTTAAAAATCCGCGAGACGACGAGGCAATGCTGCGAGTCGTCAATGTACCTCCCCGTGGCATCGGTAAGCAGTCGCTCGATAATCTCGGCTCGTGGGCCCACGATCACAAGCTCACCCGGCTTGAAGCTGCGGCGCAAGCAACTCGTATTCCGGGCGTTTCCAAACGGGCTGCCGGATCGCTCGTGGGATTTGCAAGGCTCCACGCTCTCCTTGGTGAAACGGCCACGGGTCCTCTGGCTCGGGTGGCACCGCTCTTAGAAGCGGTGCTCGAAAAAACGGGCTATCGAAAGATGCTCGCCGGCGACGAAGACGAAAATGGCGATGATCGCTTGGCCAATGTGGAAGAACTCGTCACCGCCGCTGGGCAACTAGACGACACATTCACGCCCGGCCTGCCTGGCTCAGGAGCAAGCGATGATGCACTGGGAGCATTTCTCGAAACAACGGCTCTGGTTGCCGACACTGACGCTTGGGACGCCTTGAGCGAACGAGTGTCGCTGATGACATTTCACGCAGCCAAAGGCCTTGAATTTTCGGTTGTCTATTTGTTGGCGATGGAAGATGGCATCCTGCCGCACGAGCGCAGCGTGGGGCAACCGGAGCAGATGGAGGAGGAACGGCGACTTGTTTTTGTCGGTATCACCCGTGGTAAGCAGGAGGTGCACGCCAGTTGTGCCCGTATGCGGGATTACCGCGGCGTGAGAAGGATATCTGCTCCGAGTCTCTTTCTTGCCGAGATGACTGGCTCGGAAACGGTCATTACGGGCATGGAATTGCCAGCTTCGGGCCGACTTCCGAATGGTTTTGATCCAGAGGGTGACGCCGCGGATTGTTTCCATCTGGCTGATCAGTGCGAGGATGACAACGGTCATCAAAAGAAAAACGGCAGCGGTATGAAAGTGCTGCGGCCGGACGGACTCGTACTAGAACTCGAAGAGGGTACAGATGAAACGGTGATCGCGCCCAGTCGACGGGTTCAGCAATCGCCAGCGGCCGGCTTCGAAACAGCAGCCGAGCTCAACCGTCGCCTCGGCGGTGTCGTTATGCCCAAGCGTACTTTCGAGATGGGACAGCGAGTGCGTCATGTCGAATACGGCGAAGGTGTCATTGCGGGACTCAGTGGCACGGGGTCACGCTGCATCGGCACAGTGATCTTTGACAACGCAGTTGGTACTCGCAAGTTTATCCTCGGGCACGGCGCGATTGAGCCCGTGGCCTAGCGTGTAACATCGAGGCGACTGCTGGACGAGCAGCCGATTTCAGCAGTGCAAAAAGCAAAGCCCAGAGTCAGAGCATGGATTCTCGCCTGGAAGCGTCCGGGATGACAGTGGAGTCGCGCTGGATGACGAGGGAGAAATATCGCGGCTATTGTACTTGCTCGCGCCACCACTTCACGGTGCGGGCCAGACCCGTTTCAAAGTTTTGCTGCGGCTCCCATCCGAGGAGCGCACGGGCGCGAGTGATGTCGAGCGAGCGACGAGGCTGGCCGTCCGGTTTCGATGTGTCCCAGACAATCCGGCCAGAGTAGTCGCAGGCCCGGGCTATTTTTTCCATCAGATCGCGGATTGAAATCTCCACACCACCGCCAAGATTGATCGGCAGCGGTTCATCCATGATTTCGCTTGCACGCACAATCGCTTCTGCCGCATCATCGACATAAAGAAACTCTCGAGTGGCTTTGCCTGTGCCCCAGCAGACAACTTCAGTCGCACCGGCAAGCGATGCCTCCACGCACTTGCGAATGAGTGCGGGAATCACATGGCTCGATTCGGGGTTGAAGTTGTCGCCGGGACCGTAAAGGTTCACAGGCACCACCACCGCACTTTTAAGTCCATACTGTCGGCGATAGCCGTCAAGCATGACAAAAACAGCTTTCTTGGCTACCCCGTAAGGAGCATTGGTTTCCTCCGGATATCCATTCCAAATGGCCTCTTCCTGAAAGGGCACCGGGCAGTGCTTGGGATACGCACACACTGTTCCGGTATGGATAAACTTTTCCAAGCCGCGACGCCGGGCGTGCTCAATCAAGTGCAAGCCCATTGCCATGTTGGCAAAGAAGAACCGCCCGGGCTGAGCCATGTTGGCTCCGATTCCACCGACCTCCGCTGCGAGGTGGATCACAATATCGGGCCGCGCAATATCGTACATTCGTTCGACATCGGCTTCGAGAGTCAAATCAAAATCCTGTCGTCGCGGTACGAAGAGATTTGCATCCGCGACGCCCCTCGCAAGAAGCAGCCGGCAGACAACACGCCCCAGGAACCCCGCCCCACCCGTAACAGCAATGCGCTTTCCAGAAAGATCAGTCATAAGAGTTTCTGGCCTTACCGATGAGGCATGCTAGGGTCGTGGCCAGCAGCAAGCAACACTTGCTCCTTGCGGGCCAAGTCTAGGTCGGAGTCAACCATTAGGCTAACCAATTCATCGAATGAGACGCGAGGCTTCCAGCCAAACGCGCGGCGTGCTTTCTGGGCTGTGCCCAATAGAAGGTCGACCTCTGCGGGACGAAAATAGCGAGGATCGATCTCAACGAAATCAAGGTAATCCAAGCCGAGTCGGTTAAATGTTTTCTGGCAAAACTCTCGCACCGAATGCGTTTCGTCGGTGGCGATGACATAATCGTCTGGCTGGTCTTGTTGCAGCATAAGCCACATCGCTTCGACATAGTCGCCGGCAAAACCCCAGTCACGCTGGGCGTCGAGGTTGCCGAGATAAAGCTTGTTTTGCAGCCCAAGCTTGATTCTTGCAGCAGCCCGTGTGATCTTCCGCGTCACAAATGTTTCTCCGCGACGCGGGCTCTCATGGTTAAAGAGAATGCCGCAGGAGCCATGGAGGCCGTAGCTTTCGCGGTAGTTAATCGTGATCCAATGGGCATAGAGCTTTGCCACGCCGTAAGGCGAGCGGGGATAAAATGGCGTGGTCTCACTTTGCGGCGTTTCGGCAACTTTGCCATACATCTCCGAACTCGACGCCTGATAAAAGCGAATCTGATCGCCTATCGCATCCTGACAGTCGCGAATTGCTTCGAGCAAACGCAGTGTGCCGAGAGCCGTTACGTCGGCGGTGTAGGTCGGCTGGTCGAAACTCACCCGCACATGGCTTTGAGCAGCTAGGTTGTAGACTTCCCTAGGTCGAATCTCGCGAATCAGTCGGGCCAACCCGTTGCCATCGGCCATGTCGCCGTAGTGAAGTATCAGTTGACCCCCTCCATCACGATCCTCGCGGTCGTGAATGTCGCGGTAGAGGTGCTCGATCCGCTGCGTGCTAAATGTGCTCGATCGCCGCACCATGCCGTGCACTTCGTAGCCTTTATCGAGAAGCAGTTCGGCCAGATAGGAACCATCCTGGCCGGTGATTCCCGTGATCAATGCGCGAGTGGAGACAAAAGTCACGGCGATTTTCCCTAGTCCCCAATAGGAGCAGGCTTTACTCCTACATCTGTGGTTGGCGTGGCGTTGTTGCCTGCATCCTTGGCCGGAAATTGCTTGTCGAGAACAACGCGATCAAATTCCGGCAGCAGGGCCTTGATGAAATCTGCACAGATAATCGGTGCTTGGCCAGAGGGAAGCCGAGTCTCATCGATGATGGCATAGAGTTTATACACAGCTGTCGATCCAGCCAGTTCGATTCGGGCAATCTGCGGAGCTATCCAGCGACCATCCACGCCATAGGTCCAATAAACCCGCAGAGTCTGGCCTGTTTTGCTAAAAGTCCCCGTAAACGCGTCGGCAGTCCGGCCATCAGGGAGCGAAAAACTCTGGCGGTGTTCTATTTCAGCGATCGCAAATCCAGCTCCTGGATAGCAGCGGTCTGGCGTATGGCCAGATGCATCGTGGGGCGTTGCGCAGACCATAAAGATCGAAATCTTCGCCCCGGTCTGAGTGTGCTGAAAGAGTTTTGAAACATGGCCAACGGCTCCGGCGGCCTTCAGTTGCTTGGGATCGGAGGGGAGGTCCGCCACAGCCACCCAAGATCCGAATCGATCGGGAAATCGCGTTTCAAGCAGATGAGAGCTTCGCTCCAGATCAGCCGTTACATTGTTCCCACTCCAGCGATCTGTCATCACACCCTGAACAGCCGTAACGCCAATCACCAATCCGAATCCAGCGAGGACGAGCAAAAGACCACTGAGCGAAGATGTTTTCATGGCAAAGCACGGATAATAAAAAGTTGTTTTCGGAGGAGAAATGGCCGCTGGATTAAGAGGCTCTATCGGGGCAGTGGCGAAGAATACATGCGACGGGGTGTTGAATCGGAAACGCCATTGACAACGGCCCCCAAGACCCGAATGCCCACCGATCGCAATTTTTCAACCGCAGAAATCACCAGCGGCACGCGACTGGAATCTCGCATCGTAGCGACTATGGCCACATCGCTTTGTTGCCCCAAAAGGAGCGAGTCGGAGAAAGCCAGCACTGGACCAGCGTCAATGACAACATGGTCAAACGAATCTCGAAAATGCTTGATGATGTTGGCAGCTTCAGGCCGAGAGAGGGCTGTCACTGCCGCATAGTCACACGCTCCGCCAGTCACGGCAAACAATCCCTCGATGCCTGTCGGCTGGATCGCTTCGTCGCTGCTGATTTCCCCACGCAAAAGTTCTGGCAAGCCTGTGCCCAGATCGATTTCAAGAGCAATGTGCACATTTGGATGACGGAGATCGCCGTCGAGTAGAAGCGTACGCTTATTTGAACGGGCCAAACTGGCAGCGAGTTGTGATGCCAGCGTGGTCTTGCCCTCATGCTCCACCGCGCTGGTTACAAGAATCACTCGAGGTGCTTCGCGGCCGGCCTGAATGAGGAGCGTGCGAATGCTATCCACGCATTCGGCCATCAGTCCTTCGTTGGCCTGCTTGGAAAGCCTGCTCCATGGCAGCGTGCCAATCATTCGCACGCCGATGCGTTGCGAAACCTCTTCTCCTGTGCTCAAGCGGTCGCGGATATACTCAAAAAAAACAAGCGTACCGCCGCCTAGAACTAGGCCGACACAACCGGCCATGAATGTCAGCATGGTGCGGAATAATCGATTATTGCCCTCGGGAACACTCGCTTCTTCGATCAGAGTAACGCGATTAGGCATGGTCAAATCAATCGCCGTACTTTCCAACTGCATACCAATTTGGTCGGTCACTCGCTGCAATTGCTCGATTTCCCCCTTGCGAGCCTCAAGATCAGCATTGGCCTGTCCGAGTTCAGTTGCTTCTCGAGCAATTTTCTCAAAATCTTTAGAGGCCTCTTGGAGCGAATTGGCCAGCATGGTTCGTCGCATTTTGAGTACGAGCGGACTCTCTAACGTCTGCCCAGGCCGTCGCCCCACACCCTCCAAGCTTAACTGCGACACGATCTGCGGGCGTAATTCCAAGCTGCGCGATTGAATCCGGCGAATAGCATCCTCTCGCTGAATCCACATTCGCTTGACGGCTGGTTCGTTGTCGCCTCTGGCGCTGCGCTGTGATTGATAGGCAATGGTCTCCTCGAGCCCGGAAAGCCGAGTCTTCATTTCGATCATTTGCGGATCTCTCGCCAGCATGGCAGCAACTATTTCCTCGGGCACAGACTCTTCTTCTGATATTTCGCCACGGGCTTTGGCATCGAGCACGGCCAGTTCAGAATCAATCGCGACAAGATCTCGCTGCGACAGCGTGATCTGGGATCGCAGTGAGCCGAGGTGGTCGAGCAAGAGGCTACGTTGCGTCGCCACCTCAGAGCTATCTCTGGCACCCAAGGTGCGTGCAAGTGCGTTGAATGTCTCGCGGCGAGACCGCATTTCGACCATGTTCTCCTTATATTTTTTCTCCAGTGCACTGCGGCGTCCCAGTCGTTCAGCGCGCTCCTTGTTGACAATGTCCTCCAAGTAGGCAGTCGTCACAGCATTCGCAATCTTGGTTACATCAGTAGCGTTGGCGCCGCGCAATCGCACCTGGACAACCTCCGATTCCATCGGGGCAGTGATTTGAACATTGCGAGCGAGCCAACTCACCGGATCGATTTCATCTCTCAGCAAGCTCAGGTCACTGATGCTTGGCCGCCGCAAGGCCGATGTCAACACAAAAGGGCTTTTGATCAACTGCACCTGAGTTTTTCGATAGGCCTCATATTCTGCGGCATCACGGCCTCCACCACTGAGCATTCCAGACTTATCGCGCACGCGCAACCAGGCGACGGCCTCGTATCCCTGAGGCAGAAAAAACCATGCCCCAACGGCCGCCAAGACTGCCAAGGTCGTCCCGAGGACAACAGCAGGCAGCCAACGGCGGCGAAAAGCATGCCACACCCGCCGGTAATCAATTCCACCCGCAAGCGAATCGCCCCCTCCGGTGTATGAGGGCGGGAGCAGTTGCGGTTGCTGGTTCTGAAGAACCCCAGAATCGCGGACGCTCAATACGTTGTGCGCAGTCGCAAGCGAGGCGTTCGCTGAATTTGCGTCGGTGGTTGGGATGGGGCTATCCATAAGAAGACAATTGATTTCACCAAACTGAGCAAGTGTTGGTTAGCGAAGGTGATCCGAGAGAAAGAGGGGGCGAAATACCGGCGTCTGGAATTCGTTCATTTTAGCCTATTTATTTTACTCATCCAGAAGTTTTCCATGATCCCCGTGCTACCTAGTCCGACGGGGCGCAGGCGGGGACGATTAAGACGATTTTAGCGTCGAGACACCGCTCTTGCTCTTTGCCGTAAGTGCTTGTACAGCATGATCTTCCGGGATGAACAGGTGCATCAAAATATGCTGCTCTAAAAAAAGCATTCCCAGCGCCATCGGCATCATGACCCAGCCGGCTAAATCATGAAAAACCATTTCGGCGATTTCTGAACTGGCCACTTGGTATAGCAGGCCAGTGACAGTAATGCGGATTGAGTTGACAATCAGCGCGATGGGGATCGCGCTCAAGACAATGACCAAGTTCTCCCACCACTCCCGGTCACCGATAAGAACGATGCCGACAGAAAGGGCAATGAAAATAGTCAGCATTCGCAAGCCGCTGCAGGCGTCCACCACACCAAGGTGCATTTCGCCCAGAACAATTTGATTTCCCTCCCGATAAGCATCCAGGCCAATTGTCTGAAGGGCATAGGTGCTAACGATTGTGGCCAGCGTCTGCATGGGGCCAAGCAGGTAGCGAGTTGCCTCGTCGGGAAGCGGATACATAAAAATAAGAAAGCAGATAGGCGCCCATGCCCAGCGAAACATGCTCCATCCGCCAGCCAAGAGAAAAACTCCTGCAAGCGACGGCACAAATGTGTACATATCGATGGTGACGATTCGGTAGCGAGCCATCAGCAAACGGAGTGCAAAACTACCGAGCAGGATTCCCACGCCCGCCAGCCTTGCCGATGTCGACACGACATCGATTGGCTTACGCCACCAAAAGAGAAGCGCGAACGAAAAAAGGGGCACAATCCAGCCATGAGAATACTGCGGGTTGTCCCAGCTTGATTGAGCGTTGAGGAGTCCTGGCCAGTAGCTGTAGACAAGCATCGCCACGAGCGATGCAATCACAATCCACGGAGCTCGCTGTTCTGGCGATTGCATGTCTTGCGCAAATGCCATAAGTCTGTTACGGCAACCATCCAGAAGCCCCATGTCATCCGGGGAATGAACGTCAGTCATGCCCGAAAGAGAACGAGCAGTGCGCGGTTCAGAAATCGCATTTTTCCCAGGCGATATTATTGACCTAGGAGATTCTATTGACTGGACGGTCGGTTTCACGGTTGGTTCACTAAAGTAGTCACAAAGCGATTTTCTGGCCTCGACTACTATACACCACACAATAAAAATTTCATGCGGTTTTTATGAGGTATCGGTCCCGGGGCCTTTTAAGGATTGCCCAGCCATTGCCAGCCGACCGCCGTGGCTACAACGATCCATCGCCAGAGGAGCAGGTAAAAAGCGGCTGAAAGGACGAGATTCATCGCCATAAATGGTCTCTGGACGATCCCGCCGGCGCTTGGTCTGCCCCACTGACTCACCCGCACAACGCACACAACTGTCAAAAAAACGGCGATTGTGATTGCGGCTTGCCAGCCCAGCGTGGCCCCGATCAGCATCAAGCAGCCCTTCACTCCTGGCGGATTTTGCCCCATGGATGTGAGCCAACAGACAAGCCAGCCAGACAGCCATCCAACTGCGATCCCGGCGGCGGAAACGACGAGCCCTCGCCGCCAGTCCATTGCTGCAAACCACTCTGGCACCTGCGGCACAAGCCCCACTGGCTGTAAGCTCGGCCATCGCATTGCGGCGACAACTACGAGCAGGAGTGTCGCTTGCAACCAACGCCGTGGCACCGTTTGCCCGTCGTGCTCCACGATCGCCCACGCCAAGAGCGTCAACAGCGTCGCGCAGTGCAGAAGACAGATCCCCAACAGGTGCCAATCGGGATCAAATAACAACAGGTCGATACCTCGGCGCCCAGCGTTCCATTGCCCCGAGTGCATTGGTAAATTGGCGCCGCCGGAGAGCACTTCCACGGATGCAACAATTCCAACGAGCGTGGCACTGGCTGCTTCGACAAGTGGATAGCGGATTGCAATAGGGGCGTTGCAATCGCGACAGTGGCCGCAGAGTAGGAGCCACCCAAGCACTGGTATATTGTCTCTCGTGCGGATCGCCGCCCCGCATGCCGGACAACGGGATCCTCCAAAGACAACCGACTCGCCACGCGGCAGACGGTGCGCCACGACATTTAAAAAGCTGCCAAGACTCCCTCCCAAGGCCACAAAAAAAAGGACCACCACTATGTCTGCCCACGGCAATCGACCAAGCCACTCCGAAAAGCCGGCAGGCACGGCATAGAAAAGAGACACGATCTCTTGCATGGATCACTCAGTGCGGCCGAGATTTCATCTGTGAGTAACGGATTGATTCCTGTAGGGTAGCCAGATCCGGCCGTAAAACTACTGTCGGTTCACAACTGGCTCCACGATGCCCCCATGCCCCCGACCACTGCCCTAGACCTGCTGCCGGATGCACAGCCAACTTTTGAGCTCCCGCCCCATGCCGTTCCAGAGTCTTTGGACATCCGCGGTGGTGGGCGGCTGCCAGGCTGGTTGAGCGTGGTACTGCGCGTCGCTGCCACGATCGCCTTGATGGCCGTTGTGCTGCGGAATGTCGAATGGTCCAAACTTCTTGTGCTGTTGGAAACTGTTGACTGGCGCTGGTGGATCGCGGGCTTTGCCACTTCAATGGTGGTGCAGGTAATCGCTGCTGTTCGTTGGTCGGCATTGGCCCGACCGATTGGGTTTCGATTTCCAATCGGCTTTTTTATCTGGCGATTTTTTGAAGGGATGTTTTTCAGCCTCTGCCTCCCGACATCAATCGGCGGGGATGTGGTCAAGGCCTACCGGCTTGCTGCTTCAACGCACGGACGGCTTCTGGCCGGATGCACGGTGCTCGCCGATCGGCTGACGGGATTGGCGGCGCTGGGGGTTCTGGCGGGTGCAGCACTGATTGGAAAAAACAACTCACTCCAACTTATCCCCACGCTGGCCATCGGAGCAGTGCTGCTCCTGGCCGTGCTGGGGGCGCTCTGGCTGGGGACACGATCACTCAACAGTCTGCTGGCGATTTTTCCCGCCGAGCATCCAGCCAGGCACCTCATTTCACGACTCTTGCCCTATCAGAGGCAGCCGAATCTGATGCCTCGTGCCGTGGGCTGGAGCTTGATTGTGCAGATGGGGGGCTGCCTCGCGGTAGCGCTGATCTCCAGAAGCATTGGTGTCGATCTCCCGCTGATCGTTTGGTTCACTGTTGTGCCGCTGGTGGCGTTGGCGATGGTCTTGCCTATAAGCATCAGTGGCGTTGGCGTGCGCGAAGGAGGATTGGCTTTGCTGCTGGCTCCCTCCGGTGTGCCGACAGAACAGGCTGTGGCCATTGGACTGCTTTGGTTTCTCACATCGATCGTGGGCGGACTAATCGGTGGGATTCTTTTTCTTATTGATCGTCATCCTGCATTGCCCGCTGATTTCGCGTCGCAAATAGAAGTAGGCCGATGATTGTCTTGGCGTCGTCGATCCGACCGTCCAGGCACATGGCAATCGCCTCTTTCATGCTCACAACCCGCGTGCGAATCTGCTCACCTGGCTCGAGCGCCTGACTGCCGGCAACGAGGTCCTCGGCCACAAATAGATGCATCCGCTCGCGGAGGATTCCCGGCGACATCCAAAAATCTCCCGCCGCCGTCATCTGGCCGGCACGGTAGCCCGTTTCTTCAGCCAATTCGCGGCGGGCGGCTGCCTCCAGCGATTCAACACGGTCGAGCGTGCCTGCGGGAAGTTCTAGGAGCGTGCGACCAACCGCCACGCGCACGACTTCCACCAAGCAAATATTCTCTGGCGAGAGCAGCGGCAAAATGACGACGCAACCGGGATGCTGCACCACTTCCCGCTCCCGAAGCGTGCCATCGCGGCAGGCCTCCGAGACACGCACAACGCGAAACCGTTTTGTTTCGAGGAGCACCTGCTCCGGCGACTCGACATCAGACGGCGTTTCATCCGTTGGCGCACTCAATACAGTAGGCAGCGGCACCTCAACAACGCGAGCCGGAAACCCCTCGACCTCTAGCGAGCCGCCATCGGCTAGACCTTTTGTTTGGAAAAGACCCAGCCCAAGCGCCGATCCCAAGAGGGGCGACAGGCAAGCCGATGTGATTCGCCCAACGACGATCCCTGCCTTCGTTACGAGCATATCGGTCGGCGGGTGACCCATGCCGTCGATTGCCACAGCCACCCATTGGCGATTGACATGCCCCATCGCATCGATCCTTGCCACGGTCTCCTGTCCCAAGTAGCAGCCTTTTGTAAATGAAATCGCACGCTGATCGCGGCAGAGTTCTTGCGGCAGCGTCTTTTCGGGAATGTCGGCCGGGGCTGGCAGGCCCGCTTCGATTCGGGCCGTACAAACAGCTTCGCTCGTCGCCTCAACCACGCCTTGAGCCGTGAGCCATTCGATCAATTGCTGTCGATCTGCCTGGGCCGCATGAAGCAAAAATCCGCTTGGACCTACCCAGTCAATTCGCACGATCTCGACAACAATTCCGCCGAACGTACAGCGGTGGTGGTCGAGCAACTCCGTCGGCAATCGTTGATTGCAATGGCCGGCCAGCCAGTCGGCTGCCTGTGGCCCCGCCACAAGAATATGAACGCGATCCACCGAGACATCGATCAACTCCACCTGCTCGCGGATGTGATAGTGCTCGAGGTGTTCGCGCAGGCAGGTCGCCATCCCCAGTGGGGCATCAATCCAAAGTTCAGCTCCACCCATCAGACTGTCAGAACTTCCATCGATCCGCAGGATGTTTGTCAGTGCCAGCACCCAGCCCCGCGAGTCGGTAAAAAAGCCCTCCGTGCCTTGTCCCGGCACAAGCTTGGCGAGGGCGGCTGTCGTGAAGCTATCGACAAATCGCAGAGCGTCGCTGCCGCGAGCCAGGATCGCAACGCGTTGCCCCAGATCGGCCCACGCTAGCGACTGGCGGAGAGCTTTGTATCCCAGCGAAGGGGTCTCTTGGATCAACTTTGATATCGAACGATCGCTGATCATGGCCGGCTCATTTCTAGAAGGATGGAAAACCGCCGCAGGCTTTTCGCGTTGCCCCCAAGTGTCTGGCAGCGACGGGCCGTTGAAAAGAGGCAACCAAGAACTCCAACACCAAACACTCATCGCCGTCGCCTATTTTTTCTGTAGGGAAATGAACACCTGCCAAACCAACTGCGTACAGGTTGCACGGCAAGACCAAGGCCAAATCAAGGTTTCAAAAAAGAATGCCGCTCGAAAGCTGATGCCAAAGGCGTTTCGAAAGAGATGTATTTTTTCCGAGGAGGACCCCGATCATGGCGACTGTTCACTACCAATCTGAGTTGCGGGATGAATTCGACGACTCCGATGAGTTGTACAACGATCCCTTAGCCGTCGCTGATTCGGAGCATTCCGATGCGGTGCGAGCCGAAGTGGAGAGCCGCGATCCCACGAGTCTGGACGGCCACTCGTGCCGGTCAGTCGGTGGCCAAAAACAAAACTGCTACCACCGCATTGGTGAGGTGCGACAACAGCAGGGCGTGACGCTCCGCAATGTTGCCCGTCGGCTCGGTATCGATATGGCAACTGCGCGTCGGCAGGAGCAGGTAGATTACGATCTGCGTCTCTCGGAACTGCACCTTTGGCAGCATGTGCTGGAGGTGCCTGTGGCAGAACTGCTCGTGGAAGGGGATGGACAACTTTCCGGTCCCGTTCTGGAGCGGGCGAGGATGGTCAAATTGATGAAGACGGCTGCGGCGATTCGTGATCGGACCAGCGGCACGCCCGTCGGGCGAACGGTGACCATGCTGATCGAACAGATTCTGGAAATCATGCCTGAGCTTGAAGATGTCGCACCATGGCACACCATTGGCCAGCGACGCACGCTCAACGAACTTGGTCGCACTGCCCGCCAGCCAATGCCCGACGATGTTTTCCGGAAGCCGCTGGAGTAGGCGGGCAGCGGGGCTGCAGGGTAGGGTAGCGTGACCGTAAGTCCAAACCGTATCACGCTGGAGGTTTTTAACGTGATCTCTCTGTTGGGTGTTCTCGGCATCACGCTCATTTTGTTTTTTGTAGTCGCTCTCACGGCAAGTCTGATTCTGGGGAATTGACGCCGCGCACCACACCCATCACAAGCACGCTGGTAAAAAAACAAAGTACGCTGGAAAACAGCGCCCACGCGCCGATCGCCAGCCAGAGATAGTCACGCAGCCACACGAGCAACGGTGGCTCGGCACTCTTGGGCACCTTGCGTTGCACAGGCCCCTCTCGACCAGCTTGCTGCCTCATCTCATCTCGAAAAACATCCCACGTGGCCTGTGCTTCTGGGCTTTGGAGTTGTTCGATCCAACCACTGCGGGCGCGAAGAATGAGCGTCGGAGGCCCAAGCAGGGCCAACACCCAGACGATTCCAAGGACGGTTCTTGTCAAGAAAACACGACACCAACGAGGTTGTTTGATCAGGTGCATCATCATTGGAATTGTTTCGCATCGTGCCAAGAAGATCGTGTCGCGAGCATTGGCCGCCGTAAACGAGGCTGCAAAAATTCTGTAAAGCGGCCGACCAGCCTTATTTTTACACGGTTTCTGAAGTTTGAGTCGATCTGGTGTCGCCATGGTGCCAGTGCTATCTTCTCCAGCCCGCCGCGCACGCGGTGCCCCCTGCCGTTTTCATTGAGCCCAGCTTCATTTCATCCTTCCTTATCAACAGGAAACCCTCACGTGATTGCGGCCCGTCCATTGCAGCGATTTCCAATCGTAGCGACTCTGCTGTGCGGACTCTTGGCCGGCATGCCTGTCGTGGCCCACGGCCAAAACGGATGGCTGCCGACCTCGTGGTTTTCCGGGACGGCTGTCGATCCGCAGGCTATGTTTCCGCTGGCAGAGAATGACGGTCCGTGGCTTGTGCTCGGCACAACATTTCGTGGCGAGGGTGCTCGGGACGATGCCCGGCGACTGGTGCATGAACTCCGCAGCGAAAATAAACTCGAGGCCTACACGCATGAAAAATCGTTTGACTACACCGGAAAGCAGAAGGGGCTTGGCCTCAATCCAGATGGCTCACCCAAAAAAATGCGATATGCCAGTAGAGGCCAGGTGACTGAGGTAGCTGTATTGATCGGTAACTTTGCTTCGTTTGACGATGCCCGAGGGCAAAAAATGCTGGCGAAAATAAAGACGCTCAGGCCAGCCTCGCTGACAGGTGGCAGTGGCAAGAGCCAGTCGTTCTCTGATTTTCGAAAAATGGTCGGGCTCGATAAAAATACTACCAAGGGCCCGATGCACTTAGCGTTTGTGATCCCCAACCCACTGCTCCCGGAGGACTTCTTCACGCGGCAGCAAATCGACACATTTGTGCTCGAAATGAATGCCGATGTGACCTATGGCCTGCTCGACTGTCCCGGCCGATACAGCGTGTGCGTGGCGACATTTACGGGCGCCGGTACATTCGATCAAAAGGCCATTGCCAACGGTGGCAAGGAAGTGAAATTGGAGAGTCGGCTTGTCGAAGCGGCTGAGAAGGCACACAAACTCACTGAGTCGCTTCGCCGAAGTGGCTGGCAGGCGTGGGAGTTTCACGACCGCGAATCGAGTATTGTCTGCGTGGGTAGCGTCGAGCAGTTGGCATTGCCACAGGCCAACGGTGCCGCGGCAGTCAATCCTGAGATCACGCGAATTGTCAACGCACTGGGTCCCGATCCGGTCCAGCTCGCCGCAGGCGTTTTAATGCCCCGCACGATCAACGGGGTGATGCTGGATATCGAACCCAAGCCAATCGATGTGCCCCGCGTGCCGACCGGCCGGCGCTAGCACCTCCTCTGTAAATCGCGGTTTTTGGAGGCGGTTCATTTTGGGCTTCCATGTTTTAGGAGGCCGTTTTGGTCTCCGATCGAGTCGAGCGACGGTGCAACCACGGAAGTCTCCTTTCAATCAGGAGGATTATCCGTGGCGCGATCAGCTTGAGAACGCAGCATCGACCCCGCAGCACAATGGGGAGCGAGTCCCAAACAGTCCCAATTCAGTTGGGCCCTGAAGCAGATTGTTCGTCTCCTCCTCACGTCGCCGAACTGCACGCCGACTTCTTCTCCTCGTGGGAGAGGGCTGGGCTGAGGGTTCTTGGCGCTGCCAAGACTGCCATCAAAGGAAACCTGAAGAAAACGGTGCCAGGCACCGTTTCCACTGTGGCGGTTTCTTTCGGCGGATAGCCCTAAGCCTGGGAAGCCTCTCAACCACAATTTGTTACCATGCTCGTAGTTCGTTTTTCCCTTCAGGAGAATCCCCGCAATGGCCCTGATTTCTGCTGCTGCTTCCGTTCCCGAGGCCCTTTTGCAGCACTGCCGGCAGATTGCCACGCGGGCCAGGCAGGCAGCGATTGATCTGGCCAGCATGCCGACGGAGAAAAAAGTCGCTGCCCTAAAGGCTGCTGCCGCTCAGATTCGGGCTGATGTCTCAGGTATTTTGGCGGCTAATAAACTTGATGTGGCGGCCGCCACCGGGTTTGGCCTCTCACCCGCCGAGATTGATCGTCTCGCGCTCGATCCCAAACGGATCGAAGGCATCGCCGCCGGGGTGGAGGCTGTTGCGAATCTCCCCGATCCTGTGGGCGAAGTGCTGGAGCGATCCACCCGACCAAACGGGCTTGAAATCTGCAAGCTTCGCGTGCCACTGGGCGTCGTCTTTTTTATCTATGAGTCGCGACCCAATGTCACAGCCGATGCTGCCGCAGTGGCGATAGCCAGTGGCAATGCCATCATTTTGCGTGGCGGTAAGGAAGCTGCCCATTCCAGCGCGCGGCTGGTGGTGAGCGTGAGGCAAGCCATCGCCGCAGCCGGCCTGCCGGACGATTGCGTGCAACTGATTGACACTCCCGATCGTGACGCCGTCGGTGCCCTTCTGTCGATGGATGATCTCATCGATATCGTCATTCCACGCGGCGGCGAAACGCTGATTCGTAGGGTCTGTGCCGAAGCCAGGATGCCGGTGCTCAAACACTTCAGCGGCAACTGTCATGTGTATGTCGACCGCGCTGCCGATCTGGCCATGGCGAAGGCGATTACCATCAATGCAAAGTGCCAGCGGATGGGGGTCTGCAACGCAGCTGAATCCCTGCTGGTGCACCGCGATGTGGCAGCGGCCTTTCTGCCGGAAATCGCCCGGGCTCTCGGCGAACACAGCGTCGAAATCGTCGGTGACGCAGCCACGCAGCAGTTTGTTCCAAATGCCGGTGCAGCCACCGCTGCCGACTTTGCCAGAGAGTTTCTTGGGCCGAAGATCTCTATCGCTGTTGTCGACTCGCTGGATGCCGCCATCGATCACATCAATCTCTACGGCTCTCGGCACACCGATTCGATCATTACCGCCGACAAAACTGCCGCTGATCGTTTTGCAGCACGGGTCGATACGGCCGTGGTGATGGTCAATGCCAGCACTCGCTTCAATGACGGTGGAGAAATGGGTCTGGGTGCCGAGATCGGCATTTCTACCGACAAGTTGCACGCCCGTGGGCCTTGCGGCACCCGAGAGTTGACGACCTACAAATACATTGTCGTTGGCACCGGCCAGACACGAGGCTGACAGTGCGCATTGCTATGACGGCCTCTCTGCCAAAACAGTTTGCTCAAGCCACACTCTTGAGCCTGACGGTAGGCCGCGCGTCCATCAGTCGGTGTCTATTATCTGGGCGTGCATGCTATCGAGGTAGTTTCTTTCTCTGGAGCGTTACGATCGCCATGTCTTTATCTATCCAATCCGGCCAGTCTGCGGATCCGGCTGCTCGTCCCATGACCGAATCGCGAGCTGAGTCCCCTGCCGATCCGTTTTTGTGGCTGGAGGACGTGACGGCGGAGCGATCACTCGAATGGGTTCGCGCACGCAATGCCGAGAGCACAGGCACACTGACCGGTGCAGAGTCATTTGACAGATTGGAAAAACGCCTGCTCTCGATTCTCGACTCCAAAGATCGCATTCCGTTGATCAGCAAGATCGGCCCGCACTTTTATAATTTCTGGCGGGATGCCACGCATCCCAAAGGCATCTGGCGACGCACCAGTTTGGCCGAATACCAAAAGCCACAGCCGCTCTGGGAGATCGTGCTGGATCTCGATGCCCTTGCCGCAAAAGAAGGTGAAAACTGGGTCTGGAACGGCGCCGTTGTGCTCGAACCAGAAGATCGTCTTTGTTTGATTTCGCTCTCCCGCGGCGGGGCGGATGCAGCGGTCAGTCGTGAATTCGACCTCAATCAAAAAGAATTTGTCAGCGGAGGGTTTGTGCTCCCAGAGGCAAAAAGCCGTGTGGCATGGCGCACTGCCGACAGCCTGTTTGTGGCGAGTGATTGTGGGCCTGGCTCACTGACGGCTGCGGGCTACCCTCGCACGGTTCGCCAGTGGTCGCGGGGCACGCCGCTGGCAGAGGCCAAGATTATTTTTGAAGCAACTCCGCAAGACATGAGCGTGTCAGCCTACCGCGATCACACGCCAGGCTTTGTGCGCGATTTTGTCACGAGACAAAAAACCTTTTACACCGGCGACTTATTTCTCATTCGCGACAGTCTGCTGCTTTGCGTCGAGAAGCCGGACGATTCTAGCGCCAGCGTGCATCGGGAATGGCTCTTTCTGGAACTCCGCAGCGACTGGAAGGTTGGCGACACCCTCTATCCAGCCGGTGCGCTTCTGGCTACCAATCTGGAAAATTTTTTAGCAGGCAATCGCACGCTGCATCTGCTTTTTACGCCCCACGAGCGAACTTCGCTGGTGGCATTTGCGCCGACCCGCAACCACCTGCTTCTCAACACGCTGGATAATGTGCGAAACAAGCTTTCCAGATGCACATTTTCCGACGGAGTCTGGCAGCAGCAACCGCTGCCTGGCTCACCCGCTTACGGCACGGCCAGTGTCACGCCGATTGACGACACAAAGACAGACGAGTTTTTTCTAATCACCGCCAGTTCGCTGGAGCCAGCCACGCTGAGCCTAGGCACTGTCGGCCACGCTGAGCCGCTGCGACTCAAGCAGTCCCCGGCATTTTTTAACGCCGATGGCCTTGAGGTCAGCCAGCATGCAGCGGTTTCCCAGGATGGCACACGCATCTCCTATTTTCAGATAGGCCCAAAAAACCTACCGCTCGACGGCACATCACCGACGCTGCTGTATGGCTACGGGGGTTTTGAAATCCCGCTCGTGCCGAGCTATGAGCCCATCACAGGGGCCGCTTGGCTTGAAAAAGGTTTTGTCTATGTGATCGCCAATATTCGTGGCGGCGGTGAATTTGGGCCAGCCTGGCATCAGGCAGCACTCAAGGCCAATCGCCCACGGGCCTATCAAGACTTCATCGCTGTGGCCGAGGATCTGATCGCGCGAAAAGTAACGACTCAAAAGCATCTGGGAATTAAAGGCGGCAGCAATGGCGGCTTGTTGATGGGCAATATGCTGACGATGCGGCCCGATCTGTTTGGGGCAATTGTCTGTCAGGTGCCACTGCTTGACATGCGTCGCTACCACACGCTACTGGCAGGGGCCAGTTGGATGGGAGAATACGGCAACCCCGACATTGCGGAGGAATGGGCGTTTATACGCACTTTTTCTCCCTACCATTTGATCGATCCGAATCGCACCTACCCCCCCATTCTGATCACCACTTCGACCCGTGACGACCGCGTTCATCCCGGCCATGCCCGCAAAATGACGGCTAAGCTGCAAGAGGCTGATAAGCCGGTGCTGTATTATGAAAATATCGAAGGGGGCCACGGCGGCGCTGCCGACAACAAACAAAAAGCTTTTATGGAATCGCTCGGCTATGCGTTCCTGAACCGCACTCTGACAAAACACGACTCAGTCAAAGAGAATCGCAAAGACAGTCGATAATCGGTGCTGGGTAACCAGTCAAAATAGCTCTTCCAGCATCCGCTCATTCGGGTAACGGAAATTGTCCCTGATTCGCTGCAGCAGCTTGTGGCAGATCGAGCTTGATGATTTCTCGATCGTAGGTGAGCGCACCGTTACACTCAGTTTCAACATCGGTGGTTTGGGTGTAGACCAAAGCACAAAGAGCCTCGCTTTCCCGCAGGTCGTAGGCGGCCTTGATCAACTCTAGATAGCGGGAGGTGAGTTCCGTTTGGCTGGTAACGCCCTGATAGCCCCAAGTTTTTTCAACCCAAGTGTGGCCCGGAATCGGCAGGCCGAGTCCACCAAACTCGCCGCACACCGCAGCGCGACCGTCCGTCGGTTTAGGCGCGAATGGACCGGGATAGAGGTGCGCATCCATGATGTCGCCAGCGGGGATGTCGTGGCCGCCACTGGCGTTATTCACCAGTCGCGAGGGATCGAGTTCTTTGACCAAACGAGTCAGACGGGGCGTGTCGTATTGACCCCAGCCTTCGTTAAAAACAATCCACATCACAATTGAGGGATGATTCCAAAAACCTTTGACCATCGCTTTGAGTTCAACTTCAAACTGGGCGTTGGCTTGAGGGGAAACAGCCGTTCCATCTCCGATAATTCCCGTCTGCTTATTTCTACCAGCCCCTGATCCCACGGCGCCCGGTCCGGGACCGGCACTGGGCATATCTTGCCAAACGAGCAAGCCGAGTTTATCGCACCAATAATACCAGCGATCGGGCTCGACTTTGACATGCTTGCGAGCCATGTTCATGCCCAGCTTCTTTGTCATTTCGATGTCGTAGCGGAGGGCCTCGTCTGTGGGCGCGGTGTAGATGCCATCAGGCCAGTAGCCTTGATCGAGGAATCCTGCCTGAAAGATCACCTTTTTGTTGAGCAGGATGCGAGCGACCCCTTTTTCGTCCTTGCCGATGGTGATTGTCCGCATGCCAAAGTAGCTGGTCACCGTATCGCTGCCATATTCCACACGCAGATCGTAGAGAAATGGTTCGTCTGGCGACCAGAGTTTAACCGTGGGCAGTTTTAGTGTGGCGGGTTTTCCGATCTCTGCCTCGACTGTCGCAACCACCTGCGATCCGTCCAAAGCAATTACTTTTGCTCGACCTGTTCCTGCTGAATTGACGGTAATAATAAGAGCGCTGCCATCCACGTCGGGCACCATTGTGAGCGACTCGATAAACGCCTGCGGCACAGTCTCCAGCCACACGGTCTGCCAGATACCGGAGCAGGGCGTGTAGCGAATTCCTTTCGGCGTGGCAATCGTCTCAATTTTTTGTTTGCCCCGCGGCTGAGCCCCGCTGGTGCCGTCGACCACGGCAATGATGAGTTCGTTCTCGGCCGTGTTGCCCTGCTTGATTGCGGCGGTGATGTCGCAGGTGAAGGCATCGTAGCCACCCGTATGCTCACAGACAGTTGTGCCGTTGAGAATGACCCTTGCTTGCCAATCAACAGCACCGCAATGCAAAAGCAATCGCTTACCATCGCGAAGATCGGGAGTGGCAAACGTACGGCGGTACCAGAGGCACTGTTCGGCGGTCAGTGGACGCTTGACGCCCGAAAGGGACGACTCGATACAAAATGGCACGAGGATGTTTCCCTCAAAATCGGTCGGCTGTGCGGCGTCCCGGGCCGTAATGCAAAAGTTCCACAAGCCGTTGAGATTCGTCCACTCTTTGCGAACCAGTTGCGGTCGAGGGTATTGGGGGAGCGCATTCTCGGGGGAAACTTCCTTGGCCCAGCGTGTCTGGATGTGGCCTGCGACTGGTTTCCAGTCTGCGGCGTGGGTCTGAGCGAAGAGCATGGTCGTGGCCGCACAGGCAAGGGTCAAAGCAGCCAGCCTATGCGGTACAAAAATCATATGTGTCATACGAATGCTCCCTAAAAAAATGCGTAACAATTGACAGCTTCTCTGGCGAAATGTTGGCAGCAAGCGGGCGAGTTATAGCATAAGCGACGCAGGCACTGCTGCTAGCGGAGTCTGCCGCAGTGGCTTTTGCGGCCCTTGTGGCGCCGCGACCACGCGGATTGCCTCAAAAAGCATCACGGCAGCCAGCGAGAGTAAAACGACGCCTGCCCACGGCACGGGATCGGCTGGCAGGACGAATCCGTTTTCAGATCGAAACTTGGGCAGCGTCATGTTGCAAAGCGCCCATGTGCTCATGCAATACATAAAGACCGTCGGCAGCCCCGTCACCACCCAGACCCACGCTTCTCGTCGCGTTCGCCAGAGCCAGACGGTGATGCCTAAGAGCGTGAGTGCTGCCAGCAATTGATTGCTCGCGCCAAACAGACTCCAGAATGTTTTCCAGACGGGCACAGGTTGGCCGAGGGGATCAAAATGTGGCCGGAGCAGAAAGATCAGCGGCACGCCTGCTGTTAGCGCGGTTCCCAGCCAGGCACCAGCCTTCCCATTGAGTCCGGTCAGTTCCTGAAAAATGTAGCGGCCGAGTCTTGTGCAGACATCGAGCGTGTCGTAGACAAAAGTCGTGAATGCCATCAGGGCAAACGACACGCCAATAGTCGCGGGCACGCCAATCATTTCAAGAAATCGCCCCATTCCTAACGCGTAGATAAAATTTGGCGGCTGGCTGGTGAGCGGACTGTCGGCCGAGAGCACCATCACGCAGGCCAGGCTGATGATTGCTACAAAAGCCTCAAGGAGCATCGTGCCGTAGCCGATCGGCCGGGCGTCGGTTTCTGTACGAAGTTGTTTGCTCGTTGTGCCAGAGGCGATCAGCGAATGAAATCCAGAACAGGCTCCGCAGGCGATCGTGATAAAGAGCATCGGAATGAGATTGCCGGCTTGAGCGGTTTGCCAGTTGGTAAACGCCGGATACTGGATCACCGAATCGCCAGCCACAAGGCGGTCGCTGGCCACTAAGCCAATCACGGCCCCGGCGATGGCCACATAAAGAAAGCAACCACCGAGATGCCCTCTCGGCTGAAGCAACAGCCACATCGGCACCATCGCCGCCACGAGGCAGTAGCCCAGCAGCAAGGCGCCCCAGATTTTTTGGGCCGTCATGTCTGATGTTCCTAGCACCTGCCCTAGGTCAAACGGAATGAACTGACCAATCCAGATGGCGAGGCCCACAAGCGGCAGAAAGAGCACCGTGGCCAGCCACAGCGGCATGCGGAGATACCGCATGCACAGCCCCATCACAATTGGCAGCAGCAGGTAGAGCAGGCTCGATGTGGCGATGCCGCCGCCGGATACCGACTGACCATTTTCTAGGATCTGTCGACCGATAAAGCTGGAGGCCGTAATGTCGGTGAATGCTACGACAATGTAAACCAGAGCGATCCAGACAAATAATAAAAAAAGGAGATAGCTGCGATGGCTCATGTGTTCGCGCACCACCTCGGCAATGGATCGGGCCTTGTGCCGAATCGAGGCAACGAGCGAGGCAAAATCGTGGACACCGCCAATGAAAATGCTGCCGATTAAAATCCAGAGCAATGCCGGCAGCCAGCCAAAAGCCACGCCCGCGAGAATCGGCCCGACAATAGGCCCGGCCGCGGCGATCGCCGAGAAGTGCTGGCCGAGCAAAAGCTGTGGCGGGATCGGCGAGTAGTCGATGTCATCGCGAAGCGTGACAGCAGGGGTGGGGGCATTGGGATCAAGCTGGAAGAGGCGAGCCAGCAGAGTGCCGTAGAGGCGGTAGGCCACGAGCAGCACAAGGCCGCTGGGTAGGAGGACTGTCAGCAGGCTCATAACTCAAGTGCCTAAAAAGTTTGAGGGGCCGATCCGGAACGGGATAAAAAGGAAAGAGCAGAGAAAAATATCGGTTGTCGCGGGCTGGGGGTTCCGGCGTGTCACAACTTCGATCATCATGGCTGATTGGTCAGTCGGCGTCGATTGACTATTTTTTAAAAGCGTCAGAGACCCAAGCGGAAACCCGAAACAATGCCAGACACAATGAAGGAAACACTCGTTATCATTGGCAGCGGCCCAGCCGGTTGGTCAGCCGCTACATACGCTGCGCGTGCTCAGCTCAAGCCGCTGGTCTACGAAGGGGCAATCACGGAAAAAAATCGCATGAGCGGCACGCTGCCGCTGGGGCAGTTGGCGTTGACCAGCGAAGTGGAAAACTACGCGGGCTTTCCCCATGGCAATCTAGGAGCCTTTCTGGATTCGGCCCTGCCGTCCGCCCGTCGCGAAATGATGGCTCCTCATGCGGGGGAGGGTGTCACTGGCCCAGAGCTGATGGAACTCATGCGGCAGCAGGCCGTCAACTTTGGCACGAGAATTATTACCGATGACATCCTTAAGGTCGACTTCTCCAAGCGTCCATTTCTGATCTATCCAAGCGAAGGGGGCGCCGTCGAGTCCCAGTGCGTGATCGTAGCGACCGGTGCCAGTGCCAATTGGCTTGGATTGCCCAGCGAGGAGCATTTTAAAAATCGTGGCGTCAGTGCGTGTGCCGTGTGCGACGGGGCTTTGCCACGATTTCGGAACCGGCCAATTGTCGTGGTGGGAGGGGGCGATTCAGCTGTCGAAGAAGCAACCTACTTGGCAAAATTTGCGAGCACGGTGCATTTAATCCACCGCCGCGAATCGCTGCGGGCATCAAAGATCATGGTGCAGCGGGCACACGATGATCCAAAAATAAAAATCCACTTCAATAGCAGCCTCGCTGAAGTTCTTGGGGACGATGCCAAGGGAGTGACGGGCGTCAGACTTGTCAGTACGACCACCCCAACGCAGGAAGAAACGCTGGAAGTGGCCGGAGTTTTTCTGGCCATTGGTCACACGCCCAACACGGAGTTTCTGGACGGCCAGCTAGCGCTCACGCCTAAGAAATACATCGAGTGGAAGAAGCACTTCCGCACCGACACCAGCGTTGAAGGCGTCTTTGCCGCAGGCGATGTGGCCGACGACTACTACCGACAGGCCATCTCGGCCGCGGGCACCGGCTGCATGTCGGCACTGGATGCCGAACGCTGGCTCTCCCACAGCGGCCACTGATCAAGAAGACAGCAGAAGCAAAAATGAAGGCCCGGCCAGAATGAAAATCCCGGCCGGGCCTTGTCATGCAGAATGGATTGAACGCTCGCTGTTCAGCAGCAATCAGAAGCCAACATAGGTGACGTGGATGTCGCCGTGCTTCTGGAAGCGAACGATTACGGACACGCCACAGGCGTAGTCGTAGCGAACCTGGCCGCAGCCTAGGAGCGTGTCACGCGAAGATTCGCATGGGCAGCCATCGCAGCAGGCGGGCAGGCAAACCGGCACGCAGGCCGTGCAGCAGGTTTCTGGACTCATCGGATTGAGAACCGTCTCATACGTTGGCTCCACGCAGCAACCAGCGCCGTGCTTGTGCTTGTGAGCATGCTTGTGGCGATATTTGATGCAGGGGTTGGTGGGGCAGCAGGTTTCGGCACCGCAACCCGGCTCAAAGCCGCATGACGGTTCCATGGCACAGCAGGCGGGTTCCTCAGCACAGCATGTCACTTCGGGAGCGGCACATGTGGGATCGAGGTGACGACGGTGGCCGAAGCCTGCGTCGGCAACTGACGCGATGAGACCGATGGTGAACGACAGGGCGACCGCGAAGCCGCAAAAAAAACGTGAACGACTCATAATTGTGAGCCTCCTTGACAGTTGCAGGGGACCATCAGAACACTTCTGAGTGGTGATGCCGGTGGGGACGACACCGCTTAACTCTGACATGCAGAATGGAAATGTCAAAAAAAACTTTTGAAACTGCCTATCTTCACAGCGTTTTTTGGCTCTGAAATGCGCTGCAAATGCTGGGCATAGAACCACTTAAGATACTTGGTGTTCGTTTTGTGAAGCCCCTACGGTATTTGGGCCAGAGGTGGTAGATTTTTGTACCAGCCTGCTCAAAAAGAGGATTGCTGCACCCAGCAGGCCGACTGTCGGACCGATAGTCCGACAGTCCACAATCAATGAAACTCGCGACGCTATCGCGTTACGACATCATCTGGTGAAATCGCTCAAAGAGATAGGCCGAGTCGTGCGGGCCGGCGGCGGCCTCGGGGTGATACTGCACGCTGGCAGCGATGGCACTGCGGTGCCGCAGGCCCTCGATTGTGTCGTCGTTTAAATTGCGATGCGTGACTTCTAGTTCTGCTGGCAATGTTGCTTCGTCGACGGCGAAGCCGTGGTTTTGCGAGGTGATCTCCACCTTGCCTGTATTGAGATCGAGAACCGGTTGATTCGCGCCGCGATGGCCGAACTTCAGTTTGAATGTCTTGGCGCCGCAGGCTAGCGCCAGTAACTGATGCCCCAGACAAATCCCAAACATCGGTACCCGGCCGATGAGATTTCGTACCGTGCCAATTGCGTAGTCCAGCGGTTCGGGGTCACCGGGGCCATTCGAAAGAAAAACGCCGTCGGGTTGGAGTCGCAGAACCTCTTCGGCGGTGGCACTCCCAGGCAGGACGGTGACGCGGCAGTGAGAATTTGTCAGGTGCCTAGCAATATTCCACTTCATGCCGTAATCGAGTGCGATCACATGCTTGGGAGCGCCAGAGAGCGTGACTGGCTTCTTGGGATAGACGCCCCCTTCCAGCGGTTGTTCCAGCGGCATGGCCCACGGATCGAGCGAATCCTGCCACTGCTGAACGACTGTGGGCATCACCTCGCGCACCAGATCGCGACCCACCAGCGAAGGTGCGGCCTTGGCCAAGCCCACCAGCTTGAGCGGATCAAGAACTTCCGTTGAGAGCACGCCTGTCATCGCGCCGCGCATTCGCAAGCGGCGCACCAGCGCTCGCGTATCGATGCCGGTGAGGCCAATGATCCCCGCTTGGATTAAATAGTTGCCCAGCGTGCCGGTGGCAGTAAAATTGCTGGCCATGCGACTGGCGTGCCGGACGACAAATCCGGAAAGTTGCAGGGCGTTGCTTTCAATGTCGGCTGCGTTAACGCCATAGATGCCCATCTCGGGTGTTGTCATCGTGAGAATCTGACCCCGGTAGCTGGGATCGGTGAGGATTTCCTGATACCCGGTCATCGAAGTATTGAAGCAGACCTCGCCAGAAACAGTGCCTGCTGCGCCAAATGAATCGCCGCAATAAACCGTCCCATCTTCAAGTGCCAGTGCCGCACGTGCCACGTCAGGATAGCCTCCGGTATGTGCTCGATGATCTATTCGATAAATCGTCGCCGATCATACAGCTCCTCGCGGCGGACTGCCAGCAGGGGCAGCTCTATCCACCGTCATCCCGGCCCTCGCGTTCTCCCATCCATGCACCATCGCGATGCTCCTCTATGCGAGATGCGTTGGACGACTGGAGTTCCGCTACGAATCAAATCGCAATCACGGCGTCGGCGTGGCTGTTATGAGTGCGTCAACCGGGTCTTCTACGATCACCAGTCCACGGAATCGCACTTCCTGCGGCACTTGATTCGAGTGCAGTTGCAAACCAATCGGGCCACTTTCGCAGAGTTCCGGTTTGGGATCGGTCCAGTCAAGCACTTCCTTGCCGTTGGCAACCAGCCGAATCCGACTGCCAATCGAAAGAATCTCCAACTGATTCCAATCGTGCTGTCGGCCAGCAGCCTTGGCCCTGCCGCCTTGGTCGCCGCTGATGCCATCGCGACGGTAGAGATCGTAGAGTCCCCAACCGGAAGGAAACATCACCAGATGCCCTTGATAACTCGACGCTTCGCCATCCTTATCAAACTTTTTCCCCCAGATCGCCACGCCCGAGTGCATCTCCGAAGCTACGAGTTTTCCTTCCAGCAGTAGACGAAAGTTTCGATAGGTTTTTTTTGTGAGCAGATAGGTGCTCACTTTGGGAGCATTGGCTGCGTCATTGCGCCCAACGATCTCAGCGTTTTCAGTCGACCAGTAGGGATCGACATGCCCCTCCCAGCCATCCAGGTTATGGCCGTTGAAAAGCTTGACGGCCTTTGGCTGTTCGTCGGCAGGAAGTTTCACATTTGAAGCCCAATCGCTGGTTGCAGTTGCCGCGGCCTCCTCTGGCGCAATCGCGAGCTCCGGCACGGCGGTGCCGTCATCTTGCAGTTTGCCGGCCGCCCAGAGCGTGCCGCGGGTCATCAGATCGAGAAAGGCTGGCATCGCAACCGTCTCGGTGTAGTGACCGATCGTCGTGCCGAAAACTTTTGCCTTGCCATACTGATTGGTCCAGATCACAGCCTGCGGAGCTTTCTTTTCGCGGCTCATCGCCTCAGCCAGCGGCGTGGCAGTCGGCCAGACTTTATGGATAAAATAGAGTTCCTCATTGGGAATCTCCCAGTTTTTTGGGAGTCCACGCAAAACGGGATGATCGGAAATCAGATTGGCTGTATAGGGATAGTGCGCGCCGTGGCCCGGCGATGTGACGCCGCAAAACTGAAACCAATCGTCGTTGCCGGCGCGGTAGCAGTGCATGGCACAGTGCATCAGCACCGCTGGCGTGCCCTTCTCGTGCTCAGAGACAATCCCCTTGAGAAACTCCGGGTCCTTAACATGCGAGAAGCACTCGTTGTGAAAGACAACGTCATAGCCCTTTGACCAGTCGGGCTTGGAGTAAATCGAAACTTTGTGGTCGAGGCTGGCACCGCCTTCATGGATCACGGTCATCTTGATTCGCGCCCGCGACTCAAGGCCCTTGGCGATGACCGCTTTCTGGCCATCGTAGTCGTGGCAGCAGCCGCCGGTAATGTAAAGCACTTCCAGCGGCTTGCCGGGGAGTGGCTTGTCGCCAGCCAGAGCATTTTCTGTAGCTGCTGCCGGCAGATCGGAACGCTCAGCAGGGGCAGCACTCGCGATAGAACAAATTGCGATCGACACGGCCGTCAAGGCAACGCTTACGATCTGCGAAAAACAAGAAATCGGGCGACGGCAAAAGACGAGCGAAAACAGGCTCATGATTAGGACTCCAGCAGTGGGTTCCGGGACGGGAGCCAGAGATGGTATCACAAGTTTGTCCGACCACAGCGCGGAGGCATTTAACCCCGTGGATCGCGAACGACTCCGGCAAAGAGAATCACGCCAGATTGTCGCTCGACGATCGTCCAGAGAAATGGCCGGTCGGCTCGCACGACCAGCGGTTCGTCGGGGTTGATCCGGACGCTTGTCTCTCTGATAACTACGGCCGTGGCGGCTGCCGCTTCTGTACCCTCCTCCGTCACCTCCACATAGCCTTCGTGAACAACGGCTGAGACAAACAGATCTTTTCTGCCGTCGATGCCAGAAAAGTCGGCTGCGCCCGCTGTGAAAGCCAGCTTCATTCCTAGGTTTGACAGCGGCGCATTCAGCGAAAGCGGTTTGCGGGCCGTCCACTTGGGTAGAGATAAAGTGACCGGCCGACGCCGCACCGCCGGCTGACCATCAGCCGTCAATGCGTTTGTCCACTTCGCTCTCCAACCAGCATCGAGCCCTGCCAGCACATCCGGAACGCCATCGACCGCATCCGGCACGCTGACGATCATCGACAAGAGATTGCCTGCGTAGGGAATCTCGCAGACGGTTGCCGAATTGTTTCCCGAGCCGATCTTGCCAGCCATCAGCAAGCCGTCGCTCTGCATAAAAGGCAGGTCAACTGTTTTATCGGCTGATAATCTGAAGGGCTCTGGTCGAGTGCGCTGCTTCTCAAATGGATTGGCCCACGGTGCCTTCATAAAGACAGCGTTGGTAAGCACCAATCGCGTCTGCGGCGTAATCGATCCAGACGGCAGTAAATTTTGGATCTTCTGAGCAGTATGCTCGCTCACCCAGCCGTTGATTTCCGTTCGTGCCGATTCAGCAGCGCCTGAAAAATCGACAGCCCCCGCTGCGGCGCCGAATCGCTGCAAGAGAAGCGAGGTGAATGATTCTTCGAGTTGCTTTCCCTTCTGCACCCAGAGACGGTTGGCGATGTCGAGCGTGATCGTCTGTCCTTTGGATTTTGTGACTGTCGTACGCAGCGACTCAGCAGCGGCAGCGATGGCCTCGCGGTCATTGGGCATTCCCAGGACAGCAGCAATCTCCACGGCCGTTTGGCCTGCCGCACCGCCGTGCGTCATCGCCAACGCCTCCCACACGCTGAGGGGTGAGACAATCACATTTTCATGACCTGCCGCTCGGACAAGATTCCAGCCCAACGTGGCCACGCCTTCAGCAGCAGGCGGCGCAGCAGTGACAATTGGACCAGAGCTACAAAAGCCCATCAGCAAGGCAGCGAGTAAGACAGTCGGAAAACAGGTTGTCAAAACTTTTTGTGAGGCGAGCATTTGTTGTCGCAGCTCCATCGTGTTAGGAAAAAGTGTGAGGAAAAACCGCTTGGCTGCAAGACGACTCGGGACAGAAATTGTGATCGTTCTGCTGGCTCAGCCGGCGAGCTCGCACATTATGGCCGATGAAACCGACTGCGGACAGCTCCAGACAAGAAAAAACATCGATTCGCGGAGCAGCCGTTCGGCCGGGTGACCCGAGACAAAGCCTGCCCCCTTGGCGGCAGTCAAAGCAGCCTGTGCGGTGCGTACGGCGAGGCTGGTGGCTTGCGCTCGCAGGGCTTCGCGATCAGAGGCCTCGCTCCCTGTGCGTGCCGCCTTCTGCAAGCGAGCATTGTAGAGGCTCGCCTCAGCGGCGAAGCCGGCTGCAAACGGCTCTATCGCAGAGCGCCCAACAGCTTCTTTGTGTAGCAAGGCTATCGAGGCATTGGCTGTGCCGAGGGCCAGAGCCGTTGTCGCCAGGCCGCCGGTTCGCATGCTGCCGCTGGCGGGAGTCGCAATGACAGCCGCTGGCTGCACATCGCAAAATGTCACGCTCGAGGTGCGACTGCCGGAAAGGGCGAGCATCCGCATTGGCGGCGCGATCGTGAGACCTGGAGCCTCTGTCGACACAATAAAAAAAAGATTCTTCCCGCTATCGTCTACCGCGCCTGTAACGATTGTATCGCTGGAGTCGGCACCGGTGACCCACGGGCAAACGCCGCTGAGTCGCCAAGCGTCACCTCTGCGGTTGGCTTTTAGGGAGGGACTGCCAAGATGTTGCTGGCTGGTGGAGAGTTGCGAGATGCCCACGGTAGTGCAGGTGTCGCCGCGGGCCAGGGCCGGCAGTCGATTGGCACGAATATCGGTTGGCCCATCGGCAATAATGCGACAGGCACTTGCCCACTGAGACAGAGCCAGTGCAGTTGTCAAACACTTTTCAGCGATTGCTGTCAGCATCTGCAGGAGCGTCGATTCATCGGCCTGCGTTCCGCCGCAGTTGGTGGGAATAAATGCCGCCATCGCACCTTGTCGAGCCAGGATCGCAAACGCCCCGCTGTGCCAAGGTCCTTCATCTTGAGTGCGATCGGCGCACGAACTGATCGCATCGCAAAGCAATTCTAGAGTTTCAGTGTCAGGAAGCGGGCGGAAGGACGAGCACATATTCCACAGTATGCCTTCTGGCTGGCAAAGGGGTTCAAGCGGTGGGCCAATCACGCTATACTTCCAAGCCTTCCGGCAATTTTTACTGTGCTACGTTTTCGCCCTCCTCTCCATCCCGCCCGGAGTTGCATCATGAGTCAAGCCGAAGAAGTCCTGCCCCGTGCCACAGCCAAAATGGTTCTAGCCACACCAGGCTCCACATCCGGTAACGCCGCTGTCGTAAGCAGCCCAGTTGCTGCAAGCAAGAGCGAATCTGCTCTGGCTCCCGGACCAGCGTTAGTGGCCGCCGTGCTGGCACCGCCCCGGCTGAACGAATTGTCACCGCAAAATCTCTACGACAAGTGCATGGCGCTCGCCAGAAATCTGTGGTGGAGCTGGCACCCTGAAGTGACCAACATGTTTCGTGAGCTGGACCCGATCCGCTGGCGGCAACTCGATCACAATCCAATCGCCCTGCTGGCAGAGTTCACACCGGAGCGACTGGAAGCTCGGGGCGCAGAGTTGGTTCTCTACAGCCGAATCAATCAGGCCTACCGGCGGCTGAAGGAGTACATGGCGGCGGAGTCGACCTGGAGCGATGTCCATGCCGGCGTGCTGGGTTCAAAACCCGTCGTCTATTTTTCGGCTGAGTTTGGCATTCACGAGTCGGTGCCGATCTATTCGGGCGGCTTGGGCGTGCTTTCCGGCGACCATATCAAAAGCGCCAGCGGTTTGGGCATTCCACTGATCGCCGTCGGCCTCTTTTACGATCAGGGTTATTTCAAACAACAGCTCGACATCGACGGCTATCAGCACGAGGAGTATCTGCAGTCGCGGGTTGAGACTTTGCCGATCGAACCGGCGCTTGACATCGATGGCAAGCCGTTCATGGTGCAGGTTGATACTCGTTCGGGTGCGATTTTTGCCAAGGTCTGGAAGATGATGGTCGGTCGAGTGAGCCTCTATCTGCTCGATTCCGGTGTCGAAGGCAACACGCCGGAAGATCGTGAACTCACCAGCCGCCTTTATGGAGGCGACACGCGCGTGCGCATTCGTCAGGAATTGATTCTGGGCATTGGCGGCGTCAAAGCGATTCGGGCAATGGGTATCGTGCCTGGGGTGTACCATTTAAATGAAGGGCATTCCGTTTTTGCGACCCTAGAGGCCGTGCGTGGACAGATGGATCGCGATGGCTATTCCTACGATGAATCGGTGCGGCGGGTCACTCGCCAGACCGTGTTCACAACGCACACGCCGGTGCCGGCAGGCCACGACCGCTTCGACAGCGCCATGATGGAGGAGCATCTGGGGCCCATTCGCGATGCCCTTGGCATTTCACACGATCAACTGATGGGACTGGGACGCGTCGAACCCCACAACCACAACGAGCCGTTCTGCATGACGGTGCTGGGGCTGAAGATGTCGCGTCGCGCCAACGCCGTCAGCGCCCTGCACGGACATGTCAGTCGGAAGATGTGGGCTAATCTCTGGCCGTGGAGGGTCGAGGAGGAGGTGCCCATTGGCCATATCACCAACGGCGTCCATGTGCCGAGTTGGCTTTCGTGGCAGATGCTCTTGCTCTACGACCGCATCTTCCCGGCCAACTGGATGAAACGCATGGGGGAGCCCGACGTGTGGCAGAAGATTCACGAGGTTGATCCGGGTGAACTGTGGGAAATCCACTACGGGCTCAAGAATCTCTTGCTGCAATTCGTGCGACGCCGCCTGAGTCGGCAATGCCGTCGGCGTGGCGAATGCGACGAAGCCGTCGAAATGGCGCGCACGGTGCTTGATCCAAACATACTCACGATTGGCTTTGCGCGGCGATTTGCCACCTACAAGCGAGCCGATCTTGTTTTGGGCGATCTCGACAAACTCTATTCGATGATCAGTGATCCAGACCGTCCGATTCAGATCATCTTTGCTGGCAAAGCCCACCCCGCAGATGATCCGGGCAAGGGTCTCATTCGCAAGATTGCCAACCTCAGGCACGATCCGCGACTGGCAAGCCGCGTGGTCTTTGTCGAAGACTACGACATCAATGTCTGTCGGCATTTGATCCAAGGGGTCGATGTCTGGCTCAATAACCCGCGCCGTCCGTTGGAGGCCTCTGGCACGAGCGGCCAAAAAGTGGTTCTCAACGGCGGCTTGAATTGCTCGATTCTGGACGGCTGGTGGGCTGAGGCCTTTGACGGCCGCAATGGTTTTGCGATTGGTCGTGGAGAGACCCATTCCAACGACGAGATTACCGATCGTCGTGATTCCGACGCGCTCTATAAGGTTTTGCAGAATGAAGTGATCCCACTTTTTTACGACCGCGACTCCGACGGTCTGCCTCGGGAGTGGATCAAAATGATGATGAACTCGATCAGTTCGCTGGCCTGGAGATTCAGCGCTCACCGCATGGTGATGGACTATACGAGGGCCTGTTATGTGCCGGCGGCTGGCGGCGTCTCCTGCGATATGACCAATCGCTAAAAGAAAGCGACTAGGAAAAATTGGTGCCGTGAGCAGTTAGGGCTGCCGCAGCGTTTCTAAAGCGAGAGAGAGCACAGGGTCGATGTGTTGTGGCAGCAGCGAGGCTGATTGAGGGACAACGGCCTGAGCCGCTGCTGCCTGGAGTAAGGCGGGCGTTCCTTCCGATCGAAACGCCGGCACGATGTCGCGGGTTCGCCGCCATACCCGCATCTCTTCAAGAATCTTGCCAGTCGGTACGATTTCAGCCCCCCGTGTCGGAGACACCCCCCAGACCACATCATCGCCATCGTCTGTTCGGCGGTGAATATTGGCGTTGCTAGGCCGCAAATATTCAGAAGTGGTGAGTTTGATCAGGCCTTCGCCGTCGGCCAAGGGCAGAATAGACTGCACCGTTCCCTTGCCAAACGAACGACTCCCGACAACCGTTGCGCGGCGGTTGTCTTGAAGGCAGGCCGCCACGATTTCGCCTGCACTGGCCGTCAGGCCATCGATTAAAACGGCGATTGGAACCCCTTCAAAGACCAATCCGGGCGTTGCCTGCCGCACGTCGAGTGAGGGCAATGCTCCAGAGACATCGTGGCGACCACGGGTTGAAACGATGATCCCTTCGTCGAGGAACAAATCGCAGACTTCGATCGTGGCTGCTAGAAGACCACCGGGGTTTCCTCGCAGATCCAGCACGATGCCCTTGAGCGACGGCCAAGCTTGAATCGCATCGATCGCAAGTTGTAATTCAGCACGAGTGCGTTCTCCAAAACTCGTGATGCGGATCAAGGCAATCTCCGGCTCACCTTCGATCGACCAATCCCAACTACCGTCGTATCGCCGACGATCCCCGAGCACACTCTCCATCATCACCACCTCGCGCAAAAGCGTTACATCGCGGCTGGCAGGATCAGCAAGGGATGCAACGCATAGCAAGACAGGCGTGCCAGGCCGACCGCGCAGTCGGGCCACCGCTTCGTGCAGGGTCATAGTTGATGTCGCCGCGCCGTCAATCGCTGTCAGGCGGTCTCCGGCAGTCAGGCCCGCTCGCCACGCTGGTGAGCCAACAACCGGCGTAAGGATAGTGAGAGCCTTGGATTTTTCTTCGATTGCCAGTTCGAGGCCAACTCCAGCAAACTCTTGATTGAGGAGCGACTCGAGTTCTTTCTGATCGTCGCCGCTCATGAAGGCTGAGTGTTCATCGAGTTTTGAAAAAAGGCCGCTCATTGCAGCGGCAAAAAGTTCACGCTTGTCGACTGACTCTAAATACGAGCGATCAATCGTGGCAATGACTTCAGCAAAACGATGGCCATACCCGCTGCGATCGCGGGCCATCCATGCCAAAATGCAGATGGCCGTTGTCAGGAACAGCAGGAGAAGATTTCTTCTTGGCATCGCATCTCACTGCCGATGGCAGTGCCGGCAGACTTAAAAGGAGCGCATCGTTGCAGCGACATCGCTGCCTTCAAACTGAAAGCCTTTAGGAACCACAGTCACGCCTGCCGGCGAAACCGTCAAGCCTCTGGAGGCATCCTCGCCAGGATCGACACCAATCGTGACCCCGGCCGGCACGCAAACCCCCTTGTCGATGATCGCACGGCGAATCTGCGCATGGCGACCAATATCGACGCCCTCAAACAGAATGCTTTCCTCGACTCGAGCAAAACTATTGACCCGCACATTTGGTCCAATGATCGATCGTGTGGCCCGTCCTCCAGAAACGATCGCCCCGGGGCAGACAAGGCTGTCGGTCGCCTCCCCTCGGCGGGCGTCATCGCCTTCGCCAGCAAAGACAAATTTGGGGGGTGGATAGGCGGGAAAGTGCGTGCGGATCGGCCACTGTTCATCGTACATATTCAGCAGTGGATCAACCTCCACCAGATCGATGTTGGCTTCGTAGTAAGCATCAATCGTGCCTACGTCGCGCCAGTAGGCCAGGCATTTTTTATTCTCGTCTTGGAATGGAAAAGCCAAAACCCCATGCGACTCAACGATGCCGGGCAGGATGTCGTGTCCAAAATCGTGGCGACTGGCAGGGTTGTGAGCATCGCGCTTGAGTTGCGCAAGTAAAAACGGTGCGGAGAAACAGTAAATGCCCATCGAGGCCAAGCACAAGCCGGAGTTGTCGGGCATGGCTGGTGGGTTGCTTACTTTTTCATAAAAGCTACGAACTCTCCGGGAGGAGTCGATTTCCATGGTGCCAAATTCACACGACTCCTCTCGTGAGACAGGGAGTGCGCCGATCGTCACGTCGGCGCCGCTCTCGTCGTGGGCATCGATCAGTGACTGGTAGTTCATCTTGTAGATGTGGTCGCCGGCGAGCACGATGACGAGTCGAGGCGACGCCATCTCTAGGGAGTAGATGTTTTGGTAGACGGCATCGGCTGTGCCGAGATACCAGTTTTCGTCGACTCGCTGCTGGGGGGGCAAAATATCGAGAAACTCGCCGAGTTCACGACAGAAGAATCGGTGCCATCCCACATTGAGATGGCGATCGAGGCTGTTGGCTTTGTACTGCGTGAGGAGGAGTAAGCGGCGCAGGCCACTGTTCACGCAGTTGGAAAGTGCAAAATCGATGATTCTATAACTGCCGCCAAACGGCACTGCCGGCTTGGCGCGGTCGCGGGTAAGCGGATCGAGTCGTGCGCCTTTGCCACCGGCCAGCACTACGGCGACGACATCTTTGACGCGAGTGTGATCGACGTCTCGTGAACGCATAAGTGAACTCCTCGTCCCGAAATTCAGCGAGTCAGCGGAACATTATGGCAGTCATGACTTTTGGCCGCTTGAATATAAGCCTTGCCAACCTGGGAAAGCGATGCGGCTTGCCAATCTTTTCCTGTCCCCCGATCTTGCCAGCGGTCAAGGCTTAGCGAGTCTTGGCCGGGGCTCCGAGAAAAAATCGATTTTGGGCTGAAAAACGCTCTGGCACAGGGGCCGAGTCTCTTCTAGGATCCCGCCCTCTGGTGGATTATGCGGCGCTACGCGTGACCACGTGCCAGTCGGCGGTGAAAATGTCCTGCGAAAAGCTCTGTCGAAAGCCCAGTCATGGCCACCCGTTCTAAGGCTCCCATGCGTCGAGAACGCGAATCTGATTCAATGGAATCCCTCAAACCTATCGTTGTGCTCGTGCTGTTGGGAATGATCCTCTACGGCGCTTATTCAGTTGTTCAGAAAGGTTCTGAAGGTGCTTCTCAGGCATGGCAGTTCCCTGGCACAAGTTCGGATCGAGTTTCTCCGCTTGCGACAACAGCCGCATCGGAAGCACCCTCATTTGCTGTGCAGCAAATCGAGATTCCACCAGCAACGCCCGCAGCTTCTCGTTTTTTAGCGGAGGCAGCCCCGGTCGCTGCGGCCATTGTGCCAGTCGCTCCACCAGCATGTGCGCTCCCTTCGCCTCCACTGATCGCGGCACCGGCTGCTCCAACCGTTGCTGGATTTTCTGCACCGCCTGATTCTCTGTCACCGGCCGCCGCTGGGACTGGCAGTGCTGCTTTGACCCCGTCGATCATGCCACCGCTGGGAGCGGCTGTAGAACCACCGCCGACATACTTGAACGCCGTCTCGGCTGCTGCTCCGGTGGCAAACGCGATCCCTGCCCCGACAGATTTATTACCAGCTCAGTCGCCGACATTTCGTGCGCAGCCTCCGGCCATGCTGGAGCCGCAGGCATCATCGATTGCCCTCACACCTCCTTTGACAGTTCAGCCGCAGTCAACCGCATTCGCATCAGCGTGGGCCGATGCGCACGACAAACTCACCGCCGGACGGTATGCCGAGGCGTTGGCTGTCCTTTCAGCATGGCAGGACGACACATCGCTGGGCCTTGAAGAGAGCCAGCGTTTAGAAGAATTGCTTGGGCAACTTGCCGGAACAGTCATCTATTCGCAACAGGATTTGCTCCTGCCTCCTCACATTGTCGGACCGGGCGAAACGCTACCGGCAATCGCCACTACGCTGGGTGTGCCGTGGCAACTCTTGGCCAAAATCAACGGCGTTGCCGATCCGGCCCGGTTGATTCCGGGTGAGCCACTGAAACTCGTGCGAGGTCCATTTGACGCTGTTGTCAGCGTTTCGCTGCGTCGGCTGAGCCTTCAGGTCGGCGGCAATTACGCGGGTAGTTTTTCAGTCGTCGTGGGCCGACAGATTCAAGACCGGATTGGCTCGTCGCTGGCTGTTGTTGAGGTGCATCGCGGCGTTGTTCCGACCGAGAAACCGGGGCCATTGATGCAAGTTGCCTACTCGTCTCAAGGGCAGAAATCGATCGGTTTAGCCGACGGCATGGCGATTGAAGCGGTGGATGACCCAGCGGCGGTCAACGACTCTCTACCAACCTCCAGCTTGATTGTTTCGGCCCGCGACTTGGATGAGATCATTGACATCCTTGGCTCTGGCTCGCAAGTTTTGATTCGGCAGTAAAAAGATTAAAAAATGGGCGGGAGTCTTTCGTTGTCCGCTTCAATGGACCCGATCCCCCTTCTTCTCGCCGCAGTCTTCTTCGGCATCACCTGCGGCGTCACTCTCGGCGATGACTCTTCACCAGAGTTTAAGATCACGACCCAGCGTGAAACCGACCACGTGGAAGTCGAAGTCGAAAAGGACAAGACAGTTTTTACGGTGAGCAGTCCGTTCGGGATCAGCCAATCGGTGATTGAACGGACGGAAGAAAAATGGCCGGACGCTGTGGTCCTGCGCTTGAAATTGAACGGTCTGGAGAGTTTTCGGGTCTCCAACGGCAAGGTCACGATCGATGCGGCGGTATCGAGCAACGACGACAAGCAGCGGGTGCGGCTGTGGAAGGACAGCCAGGAAGACTCGCCGCTGGACTCTGGGAGTCCGTACTGGATGGAGATTGGCATGATCGGCGGCGACGGCAAGGGAGCCCAACGAATCCCGCTCAAGAAGGGCTGCTTTGAGATGCAATTGCCCAAGGCGATTTTTGACGGCAACCCCAAGTCGCTCACGGTGAGTTGGATCGACTTCTATCGGAGTTGATCGCTCAGAGCTCGCGGGCCCTTTGATGCCGACGAGGGCCTTGACAGAAAAGCTTCCGAGCCCTTTATTGAACCGCGTGCGAAGCGACAAAGAAGAACCCCGACTTTTTTCAGCCCTCGTGCTGGGAACAACCAATAACGGCAAGCTCGCGGAGCTTGTCGAATTACTGGAACCGTTTGGCATCACGTGCTGCTCATTAGCCGGAATTCCGCAAGCGGTTTTCGTGGATGAAACAGGCAGTTCGTTTGCCGAGAATGCAGCACTCAAAGCCGCTCAGCAGGCCCGGGCCTTAAGCCGCTGGGTGCTCGCCGAAGACAGCGGACTGGTCGTCGATGCCCTTGACGGAGCACCGGGGATTTATTCGGCGAGATTTTCAAGCGAGGCTACCGCGGTGGGGGATATCGCGACGTGCCTCGACGATCGCAACAACGCTCTTCTTTTAGAGCGCCTTGCCGCAATCACTGGCGGCAATCGCTCGGCCCACTATGCGTGTCATGCGGCGCTGGCTGATCCAGCAGGCATGATTGTGGCCACATCGCAGGGCCTCTGTGGCGGCGTGATCGCTAAGAGTGCGCAGGGAAGCAGTGGATTTGGTTACGATCCGCTGTTTGTCGTCCCTGAATACCACCGCACATTCGGTCAGCTCTCGCCTGTTGTCAAGGCACTCATCAGCCATCGCGGTCGTGCGATGAGGGAAATGATTCCGTTGCTCTTAAAGCACTTGGCAAACCCTCTGGCCAATCGCGTAGCGTTAGGCGGCGGATAGTTTTCCGTCTTTGCAAGCTGTGTTATTGACGCAGGCGTTGCTCGATGACGCGTAGCACATCGGGCGTGCCGTTCATCTGGCCCTGAACCTTGGCCAATGCGGGCTTGAAGCGATCAACGCTGTCGAGAAACGAGCGCACGCGACTGGGAGTCACCTCCTCCAGCGGTGTAAAATCTCCGCATCCCATCACGGAGAGAAAGTGGCTGTTCATCAACTGTTCGGAGTGGGCCCGCTCAGGCAGCACAAGCAACGGCTTGCCCAGATGCAAGGCTTCACCGATCAACTGGTTGCCGGCGGCAGAGATCAGCGCATGGCAGCCAGCCAGATCCTCGACGAACTGCCGCTCATCGACGGCGTGAAAAGAAACAGCGCCCACGGATTCTCGCTGCCCAAGACCATAAACCTTGACTGGCAGGCCGCAGTCAGCAAGCGTTGAAATCGCTTCGAAGGGCGTGTGGCGACGAAGGTAGCTGAGAATAAAGCCGCCGTCACTCGGTTGGGCGTCTGCGATCTCACGGCGCAACAGCGGCCCCACCTGCACGACATGCTCCCAGCCCCGCCGCAGGCCAGGCCGGAAGAAGGCCGACACGACAGTATCTGTGGCCTCTGCAACATACATCCAGACAGCGTTGCTCATAAACCACGCATTCCACTGCAGCGACCATGGCAGCGAGTCGAGATCGTAGGCGAGCAGAAAGTGCTGATGGTCAATGCTGATCAGCGGAATTCCTTGTCGGCCAGCCGCTCGGGGCAGTGCGGGCTCAAAGTCTGTGATGGCCAGATCAGCCGCAAATGATTCCAGTTCCCCGATCAGCCGATCAACGAGCGGTCCAAGCAGTCTGGCTTGGTAGTCGAGCCCGGCGGCAATCGACCGCATCACATCCAATCGACCGCCTGTGTACTGAAAGACTATGCCGGGTATTTGGGCCACGCGCACTCGCTGGTGCCCCGGGCCAAACCGCTGCGATAAGAGTTCGAAGGCATCGTCCGAAGTGAAGATCAAAACATCGTGATCGCATTGGAGATGCTCCACAAGCGTGCAGATGCGGGTGGCATGGCCACGGCCTTCACCGCACAGACTGATCGCAATTTTGGCCATAGACTTTTTTACCGTAGCATAGCGTGAGTCCCAACAGTCTTCGAGGCCGTTCATCAGAATCCAACTCGCGCCGCGCCGCTCGAAACGTTCCCTCACTGTACGGTCAACGGATGCAGATGCTCAACCAATTTATTTCCATCGCACCTAGCCGGCAGCGTCACGGTCGCCTGCATCACGGTAGACAGCTTTTCATTCTGCCAGCGCTCTGCCTTGGCTTGTCTACCAACGCCGCCGAGATCAGCCCTGCCGTCGCCACGCCACCGCCGAGCAACCGGGAATCAGCGGCTCTTGAGCAACTGTTTCAACAGCTCGGTTCGGGCTCACTGACCTCTCGCAATGCTGCTGAACAAACGCTTCTGGAGTGCGGGCCCGCCATCCTGCCGCTTGTGGTGGAGGCCCATCGTATCGCCGTCGGCGAAGCTGCATTTCGACTGCAGGGAGTGCAGCGAGTCCTGGAGGAGCAGGCGGCCGCAGCCGCTATTGAACCGTCGGTCATCACGCTCGCCGTGGAAAACATGCCTGCTCGAGAGGTGCTCAAGCGTGTGTTTGCCGAGTCGGGCAATCGCATCACGCTGGGCCCCGATGTCGAAGCTGGTGACGCTGGCGATCGGCTCCTGTCGCTGACATTTCAGAGGGCTCCATTCTGGGAAGTGATTGACGAGGTGCTCGACAAGGCGGGGCTTGCGCTCACCTTCTCTGAAAATGCAACGGGCCTGAGTATCGACGCGGCTCCCAATCGAATCCCGGACGGCACAGCCGCAGGGATTGCCACTCCTGCCGCTAGAGCCGCTTTAGAATTGAAGCAGACCGTTGTCGCCGCCGGACCTTTGAGAGTGGCCGTTAGGCGGGTTGAACCGATCGGCGTTCAAAATCGAGCGAACCCCCCCGCAGGCGTCCGCATCGTCCTGCGAGTGGCTTGGGAGCCCCGACTGCATCCGCTTCTGATGCGGCTGCCGCTGGCTGGTGTGGTGGCCGAGGGTCACTCTGGCGAAGCGATTTCCCCTCCTCAGAGGATTGCTGTTGCGGAGGCTGTGATTCCCCCAAAAAGAAAATGGCTCGATCTGCCGCTGGTGCTCTCCCAGCCATCGCCGCGACTTGATTCGCTGGGGCTTTTGCGAGGTACGATCGTGGTTTGGCTGGAGGGCCGCGAGCACGATTTTGAATTCAGCGACCTGTTCAGCAGCGACGGATTTTTAAAGGACATCTCTGCGGAACGCCCCCGCAGGCAGCGGATGGCCGAGGCTACAGTGTGCATCAGCCAATTCGCCAGGCAAGATGACCGCCTTTTGGCGACGGCCAGCATCACCTACGATGAGCCGACAGAGGCTCTGGCCTCGCACCGCACATGGCTCACTCAACGACCGCTTCAACTGCTCGCCGCAGCCGGCCAGCCTGTCGCTGTGGTGGAAGAGCGAGTCGTGTCGCGAAGCGAACAGGGGCTGAAAACATCCACTGCTTTCGTGCTGCCCACTGCCGGCACTGGCGGTCTGCTTATGAACTTGCAGGGACTGCGTCTGCGGTGGAAACTGCCGATCGCGATTCATGAGGTGCCGATCGACTTTGCAATTCGCAATGTCCCTCTCACCGATGAATCGCAGGAGAATAAAATCGAATGAATCTGTATCGTCAAAGGCAGTGGCTTTATATGCCAGCGATTGGGCTGCAAATCCTGCTGGGAATGAACTCTTTTGCGTTGCTGCCCTGGGCAGCGGCAGAAGAACCCGCAGCCCCGCCAGCCGATGTCGCCCCCATCGTGGCTCAGGTCGGTGAGACGTCGATTTACCGCTCGGAATTGAATGCCGTCCTGCGACGGCTCGGCTACGAACAAATCACGACACTCGATCAGCAGCTTCGCGCGCAAGCAGAGGCCATCGAGCAGTTGGTGAACCAACAACTACTACGAATGTTTGTCACCCGCGAAGCCATCACCGTAAAAAAAACCGACATAGAAGCACGGATTGATCACATGCGACTAGAACTGGCCACTCGCCAGATCACGCTCAATGATTTTCTTGCTCAGTCGGGCCAGGACGAACCATCGCTGAAAAATCAGATCGCACTCGATCTTGCTGTGAGCCAACTGATCGCACCGAAAATGACTCCTCAGGCCCTCGCCGCGACCTTCGTAACGCACCATCGCGACATCGATGGCACACGCCTGCGAGTCAGCCACATTCTCTTGCGGCCCGACCCTGGACTTGGCGCAGAGTCGATTCCGACGCTGGTGGGGAGGGCAAAAACGATCCGCCGAGAGATATTGCAGGGAGAATACTCGTTTGCTGACGCAGCGAAAAAGTTTTCGGCTGGTCCCAGTCATCGCCGCGACGGCGACATCGGTTTTCTATCGAGGCGAGGATTGGCGAGGGAGGAAATTGCTCGAGAGGTTTTTTCTCTAGCCAAGGGGGATATTTCCCAGCCGATCATCACGCCATTTGGCGTGCATCTATTCACCGTGACAGCCGTCGAAGCCGGCACCGCCAATGCCGACAGCCTGCGGCCGCAATTAGAAGCCATTTTGGCCAAAGAGTGCGTTCAAGAGGTACTCGCCAAGGCTCGAAAAATCGCGAATGTCTCCTATGCCCCCGACATGCCCTATTTTGATCCGGCCAGCACTGCCGAAGATGTTCCGCAACGCAAGGTCATATTGGTGACGGAATGAGCATGGCAGCCGAGAGTCTAGAGCCCTGTTTTTGGATTGTGGCCGCGATCCAGACTCGCTATCTTCTGCGACCCATGGAAACACAGAGTTGCTTGTGATTTTCAGGCAATTCTCTGGCCGACTTTTTCAGCCAGATTCACCTTCATTGTGCACGGCTCTATTTACCCATGAAGTTCCGCTCTTTTGTGCTCGTGACATGCATGCTTGTCGTGCCTTTGCTGGCAATGTTTTCCCACAAGATTCCTGCGGAATTACGCGGTGCCATGCGCACGCACCTCTGGAAACCAGCCACGCAGGCAATCGCTTCTGTGTTTGAGATTGAGCCACAAACCCAGCCGGCGCTCTCAGTGCCACCCGCTGCTGTGGCTGTTGTCGATCCTGCCGCAAGAAGCGTCCTGCCCCTCAAGCCTGTAGCGGTTTCGGTTCCCGTGGCAGCCTTGACAACTCCAGACACCCAAGCAGTCGCAATAGTCCCGAGCGCTGCGCCTGCGTCTCAACCATCAGCAACCATCGTCATGCCGATAGTCACACTAGCCCCTATCGATGCCATCGCACCCGCTGCCATCCCACAAGGAAAAGGGCTGACGGTTCCTAGCAGCATAGCGATCCAGAGCACCTTGTCGAACGTGCCTTCAGTCGTACGGCCGTTGGCCCCGACAGACGCATTTGCTGAAATAATCAGTGCTCGCATGGCACCTGATCCACCCAGCGCGCTTGTTGCTGCAATCTCCGACGCGTCGCACGTTATCCTTGCCCATCGCGCCGTCGAAGAACAACTGGTAAAATTGGGCGCCGTTTCATTTGAGTGCCTGCCTCCGCAGGGCACCGATCGGGTCCACCGCTGTTCCTGTCGTGTCGCCGCCGATCCGACAGGCCAATTGCAACGCGTCTTTCAATCAACCGACGCCACTCCAAGTGAGGCAATGAATAAACTGCTGGCACAAGTAACCGCTTGGAAACACCAGATCGCAGCCATGCCATCAACTGCGCTACCGCGAGAACAACCCACTGAGGAACCACCGGCCCGTTTTTAGATTTGAGTGTGAATGACAATGACACGCATGAAAACGCCCGCCAGGTCCACTGCGATGCGTCGCAAGCCGCTTGCTGCTAGTCGCCTTGCAGACAGGCTGGCCTGCCCTCGTGCATGTTGCAGACTGCGCATCTGGATGCCACCACACCCCAGAGCCTCAGGCCGTCTGCGGCATCGTCGACGACTCCTGTCGAGCCGTGCGGCAAAGCCTCAAGCAGTGGCGGCTGTACCAGGCCCTCATTCTCGCTCTGAAGAGGTGTCGCGGCTGGAGGCGGCGCTCTATGTGGCGAGGGAGCCACTGACCACGCGGCGGCTGGCTAAGCTGGCCCGACTCACCGACGGCACCCGTGCTCGCTCCCTGCTCAAGGAGTTGAAGCGATTGCATGAGGCGTCGGGATCGGCTTTTCGGGTCGAACAGATTGCAGGAGGTTTTCAACTGCTCACGCGGGCTCCATTTGGGCCTTGGGTGCGGCGGCTCATAGAAACGCCGGTCGAAAATAGGCTCTCAACGGCCGCGCTTGAGACGCTGGCCATAGTGGCCTACCGTCAGCCTGTAACTCGCGCTGAAATCGAGTCGATTCGCGGGGTGGGTTCCGAGGAGATGCTGCGGCAGTTGCTGGATCGGGATTTACTGGCGATTGGCGGCCGGACCGAGGAAATTGGTCGCCCCAATGTCTACGCAACCACCAAGCGGTTTTTACGAGTGTTTGGATTGAGTAAGATTGAGGATCTGCCGCCGTCGGCGGCTCCGGCCGACTTGCCCGCTGCGACTTCCTAAAAGCAGTTGAAAATAGCCTCATAAGGCTGTTTTCGATAAAAACGCTCAGGCAGTTGCAGAGGCGACTCCAAACCGGCAGACTTTCTCGGCCCGATCGCGTAAAACCTTCTTTTCCGTGCCGAGAAAAAGTTTTTGTCCAAACAGTTGGATGATTTCGCACGATCGGGTACAGAAGTGACCGAAGAAAGTCGTCGAAGTTCGTTTTGAATCATTCGTTGTTGGATTTCATTTCCTTATTTCTGTTTCGAGGAGGTTTTGCTGTGACGATTGCTGTGAATCCCAGAGGACATCAAGAAATGCTGAGCGCCGATGTATTTTGCTGGCGTGAACTTCCTGAACTTCAATCTGCCGACGACCTGTTTGACGGAATGGAGGCAGGTTCGTTTTGCTTTGCAGGGGCGTCGCCCCTTGTCGTGGCAGAAGAAGAGAACGACGAGGAAGATGACGATGACGACGAAGAGGATGACGACGAAGAGGATGACGATGACGACGAAGAGGAAGACGACGAAGACGACGAAGACGACGAAGACGAGTGGGAAGAGGTCGACGACGAGGAAGATGACGACGAGGAAGATGACGACGAGGACTGGGAAGATGACGACGAAGAATGGGAAGATGAAAAAGACGAAAAAGACAACAAAGACGAGAATGATTAAGCGAGAGAAATCTGCCGCTTTTTGGGGCGAAGCAATCCTTCTCCCGTCTCACGTCTAGGCGTTTTTAAACCCGTGAGGCCTATCGGTCCTGCGATGGCGGAGCAATGGGCTCAGCTTCTAATCGAAGCCGCAGCGTTCTGCCCTTGCGATCGATGTCGAGCGTGACATGGTCGCCTGCGGAGACGAGTCGCGCCACCATTTCTGCCTGATCGACAAGGGCAACAGAATCGATGGCCAGCACTCGATCGCCAACGAGGAGTCCCGCCTTTTCCACCGGAGAGCTTGGCGTGATCCGCACGACGACTGGTGATGCCGTCTCTCCCGGATCTTGCCGCGTGCCCATGCCCCAGCGGCCTCGCTCGATTCTGCCTGGTGACATCGCAGCGAGTGATTCAAGGGTCTGCCGAGAGGCGGCTGATTCGCTGCGAGACTGTGCCCTAAAGGAGCGTCGCGGATGTGGGTCATCTGCGAGTGCTATCAGGAAATCGAGTGCCAGCCGAGCCACGGGCTCAATTCCATCAAAGTTGACGAGTTGAACATCGTCGCTGGGGCGGTGGTATTGGTCGTGCAGGCCGGTGTGAAACATCAGTGTTGGAATCCGTGCTGCGATGAAGGGGTAATGGTCGGAGTCGTCAGCAATTTTCCAGTCGAAGACCAGTTCCAGATTGGCTCTAACGTTAGACTTTACCAGCGTGCTTCGCAGTCCCTCTGCCGTGCGCGATCCATACACTTCCAAGCGCTCATCCCGTAATCTGCCGATCATGTCAAGGTTTACGGAGAAGACGATTGAAAACTGCTTCAGTGATTCTGGTCTCACTCGCAAGAAATGATTTGAGCCGAGGAGCCCTTTTTCTTCGCCATCCCAAAAAGCAAAGAGGATCGACCGCTGCGGAATGCGCGGCATGTGCTGGAGGGCCTCGGCAACTTCGATCAAACCGGCCACGCCAGAGGCGTTGTCATCGGCGCCATTATGAATCAAGCCTGTGGGGCCGTGGCTATTGTTGGCGCTGCCGTAGCCGACATGGTCGTAATGCGCACCAAAAACGATCAGTTCATGCGCGACAGTCGGATCGCTGCCGGGAAGGAGAGCCAGAATGTTGCGCATCGTGCCAAAACGCTGATAAAATACGCCGGCATCCCCGGCCGGTTGGAGGCCCAGTTTTTCAATCGCGCCGACGATGTAGGTTCCCGCAGCCCGCCCGCCACGGCTGCCGCCTTCGCGGCCCTCAAGTGCATCGTCGGCGAGGGCCGCGACATGTCGCTTAGCATCGGCAGCCTGAATGCTTTCGTGGGCAGCGGTAAGCGTGCGCTCAGCGGCAACGGCCTCCAGCGTGACGCCAAAGACAAACACAAAAAACAGTGCGTCTGCCAAGAAAAAAAAGATTCGGATCATGTGGTATTTTTTAGAAGTTTGAGTATCCTCGGGCCGAGAATCTACCCGTCCTTGCGGGCCGAGGTTGCTTCTGTGCAGAATAGCGGAAGATTTCGTTCGCCCGTCGAGTCGATTTTTCAAACCTATTGTGGGGTTCAAAATTGAGCGGCTGGAGGGTGTGCGAGAGTCGAAGATAGTTTCGGAGAGGTGGCAGAGTGGTCGAATGCGCGTCTTTGCTAAAGACGTGTCCGGTCAAAAGCTGGACCGCGGGTTCAAATCCCGCCCTCTCCGTTTTGAGCGTGGTGCACAACGGCAGAGAGCCTGTTTTGTGAGGATATTGAATTCCTCTACCGTTTCAATTAGTCTCAGAGCGTTGGTTTGAGACGACTCTAACTGCAACGTTCGGGCATACCGCTCAGGCTGTTGCTTCTATCTTCGCCTTGACCGTCTGGCGGACTGCCATCTTCGGTCCATTTCGACGCGACCCCGAAAGCATGCTTGGGTCCCAGGTAGGAAATGAGTGAATTTAATGGGAAAGAAACTTTACGTCGGAAATCTTGGTTACAGCGTAACCAGCGCCACCTTGGAACAACTCTTTGCTGAGTTTGGTGCCGTTGTCAGTGCGCAGGTTATCCAAGATCGCGACACGGGTCGTAGCAAGGGCTTCGGCTTTGTTGAAATGCAGGCCGAAGACGCTGCTCAACGAGCGATCAGCGCCATGAACGAGAAGGAACACGACGGTCGACCTTTGACCGTGAACGAGGCCAAGCCTCGTGAAAATAGTGGTGGTGGTGGTGGCGGCGGCGGTCGTCGCTACTAATAAGCGAAGCGGCCCAGACTGCACGACTTCAATTTAAGACCGGAGGGAATCCTTGAGCGATCCTTCCGGTCTTTTTATTTGCCTCCTCAGCAGAATCTGGGGGTCAAAAAAGGCGGTGATGACTGGTTAGCGGAACGAGTTGAGTCACCGGCCATGCCTGCTTGACATGACGTGATCGACGCGTCGGCTACGGACAGCCTGGAAGCACGCCATCGCTTCCCTTCCGGAGAAGCCCATAGCGAGCGAGGGAGAGTTGGCGGGCCGCATGACTCAAAGCCACCGCCACAAGCCGGGCGTCTGATTCTTTGATTGATTCGTTTCGAGTTCTACGGCGAAACCGTCGTTCGTCGCCGTTGGGCGATCTGGCGAAACTCTGCTTCTGCCTCCGGAAAGTCTTCGACAATTCGGCGGAAGTCCGCGACATTGAGAACGAGGAGATCGCAGGGTGAGAGAGATCGAACGGTGGCGCTGCGGGGTTGGTCGTAGAGCATTGCCATCTCACCGAAGCATTCGCCTTCTTTGATGACGGCCAACTGTTCGCCAGAAGCCCCGATCGCCTCGACCTCACCACGGCAGACGACATAGAGGTCAGACTTTCGTTCACCCCGTTCCACAATGACAGTATCCGCTTCGACCGCCAGCGGCTGAAAAGCCAAGGCAAGATTACTGAGGAGCACCGCCGGCGCAGTGGCAAAAAATTCGCTCCGCACCAGCACTTCTCGATTGATGCACTCGTGCCAGCGGCGCCCATCACGTGCCAAAAGGGCGTGTGCTGAAAGTGGGCCCCACGAGCCAGCCATATAGTTTGGAAAGTCGTCAGCTTGCGTTTGCTTCCAGAGATCAAGCACAGGCTGCACGATCCGCCACGAGTCCTCCACGAAGTCGGTACGAGAAAAGAGCGTTGGATCGCCGTTGAGAGCACTGTAGAGGAGCACTTCGTAGCCAGTGCCACGGGTGGCCTCGAAGGTCTCGGCGTAGTCAAAACGCATGCCGGCCCGCTGGAGCAGAAACGCCGGGCCGGGCCGCTTGGCGAGAATTCGAATCTCGACTCCTTGAAACGGCTGGATGTGAAAGAAAAGCAGATTCGGTTCGGGGTTGCCGCCTGGTTGCGGTTTGAACTGCACGACAATTTCAGTGCCCCGCTTCCAGAGCGATTTTCCCGATCGCAGGTAGACCGGCATACCGGCCCAGCGTTCGTTGTCGATGTGAAGTTTGAAGGCGGCGTAGGTGGGAGTATTCGAGACTGGATCAACGTGTGGCTCCTCCCTGTACCCCAGCGTTTTTCGGGAACCGCTGGCGGTGAAGCCGTCGGTCTTTTGACCAGTCCCATACTGCCCACGCACGCAGTCTTGTGCGGCCTCGCCGTGGCCCAGCAACCGCACCGAACGGAGCAGGCGAGATTTTTCCTCTCGCACCACAGCCGGATGGGTGCAAGTCGCACTTTGCGCGCGGCGTGGGTTTGTGTAAACAAATGGGGGTTGAATTTGGTGATGGGAAAGCGTGTAGAGGTTTAAACCAGGCAAAGGAGCCAAGGATGGCAAGAAACAAGACGGCTGAGGAGCGTGTGAAGATATTGGTGGCGGAGTTGCTGGCAGACGAATTAGCGGAGG